>Ga0302122_10000238_pt1 | contig 32244 bp, 19 predicted proteins | sample CB21_SCM_MG_FD_203115 | JGI IMG/M metagenome (GOLD analysis project Ga0302122, IMG submission 203115) | Marine microbial communities from Western Arctic Ocean, Canada - CB21_SCM | ecosystem: Environmental > Aquatic > Marine > Oceanic | place: Canada: Western Arctic Ocean | collected 2017-09-28 | reverse complement strand
GCTACCTCAATTATGCCTCGATGCATGCCCTGGAAATCGGCAACGAGGGCATCGTGCTGGACACGGACGCGGTGAGTGGCTACGGCCCCGCGGACATGCGCCTGGCCCCGTCGGCGAACGACGCGCGGGCCCTGAACGTGTCCAGCATGCTACTGATCGACACGGTGTCCACGCCCCAGATCATCGACGCGTACGGCTCGTCGGCATTAGTGGATCCGTTGATCGAGTCTGATGACGAGGCCTTTTTAAATGCGTCCATCAAGGCCGAGTTTTATAGGCGGGCGTCCATCGATGGGTTGCGAGGGCCCATTCGCATGTATGATAAGAAGTGGAAGGAGCTGAATTACGAGCCCGTGACGTATACGGTGGGCGACGTCATAAGGTTGGAGGTCGACTTCACCGCGGGTGTCACTTTCCTCAGCGAGGAGTCGCCCCCGCCTAGGTTGTACCTGGACGGCCTCATCGGAAGATATCGGGACCTCCAGGAATTGTTTCCGGAGAACTTTACGTATGCGAAATACGTTTCCGGAAATGGCACTAGATTCTTGAGATTCGAGTGGGAGGTGCCCGACGAGGACCCCTTCGTGGACGCTCCGACTCCTTCGACGGGCGTCGGTCGATTAGCTTACAGGGGCGTGCGTGCTCTAGTGGACAGCGGCGTGAAACTAAGAAGAGCCGCCTTCGGCGACGCGTCGCTCGGCACGCCCCTGATCCAAAACCCCGAGCTCGGCCTGCTCAGTATGTATCTGCCGCCGTCCGAGTTCAGTCCGCTGGAGCACTACTACGAGATCAAAGTGGACGGTTCCAAACCGCGCATCATCGATATGAAACTGTCCCAACACTCAAGTACGGTACGGGACGCCGGGTTGGCCGTGGGCGTCGACACTTTCTCGTTAGGAGACACGATCGATATCACGGTCGTGTTCAGCGCCGGGGTCGTTGTTGAAGGCGTGCCGACCATCCTCCTGAATTCGCGCGGCGGCGAGCCGTCCTCCTCGGGGAAAGATTTAGCCTACGCCTACTACGTGAGCGGCTCCGGGACTAGTGAACTCACCTTCCGGTACGAAGTGGTCAACGGCGACGCCGTGACAGCGTTAAGTCACGCCACGACCCAACACGAGTGCTTTTCCGGTTTAGTCCGGGAGCAGGAGGGCCTCCCTCTTACTTCTGGTCTAAATGACACGGAACGGCTGTCATTGGCCCTCACGGTGCGGTGGCCGCACGGCGACCGGTGCCCCCGGACCTTAACGCCCTCCCCGACTTCGCCCAGCCTCTCCATTCTGCGCATGGCCGAGACGCCGACCATCCAAGCCGACCTCACGTTGCCGATGCCCGGCTACCACGTCTACGCCTACTCGCAGTCGCAGATGGGCGCTACGACTTCACTAGAAGCTTCTGAGGTCGCTCTGGCGGCCACGTCCCTCGAAGGGGACCTCGTGACGGTGGACACGGCGGCGCCCGTTATACTGCACGTGACCTCGCCGTCCAAGGACGACGTGTACGGCGACAAGGCCATTATTACGCTGTGGCTCACCTTCAGTGCACCCGTCGTCATTACGGGCCAGGGCGTCATTGGCGAATTGCGATTAGCCCTCACCAACAGAGAAGGCATCGCCTACTACGCGCGGGGCAACGGCTCGGCTGTTTTGGAATTTGATTATCTCATCGAGTACGGCGACACGGCGTCACCTTTAGACTACGCGGCAGATATGGAAAAAATAAAAACACTCATTTTCTACGAGACGGGCATCCCCGAGACGCAGGAGGCCAAGGCCAACGAGAACGTCCAATGCGCCTTATCGAACAGGACGTGCGAGTTCGTGGCCGAGGGCGGGACCATCGGGAATGCCGGCGAAACGTCCAATACGTTCTACATCAACCAGTCCGAATCGCTTATTATTAGCAACAAGGTCGTGCCGCAGTACCCCGCGGGCGTCTATAGACGCTTATTAGCAGGTGCGGACGTGGGCGAGGCGCGACCGAGTGGCGTGCTGGCGGACTTGCAGCTCCCGGAACCGGGTCCTCGCAAATCGATTGCGGACGTCGGTTCGCTCATCGGCCAGGGGCGGAAGATCATCGTATCTGCAGTAGCTTTGAAAGTTTTAGAAGTGTTTGCGGTGAACGGTACTTATGGTGTGGGCGCGCAGATCGAGATCGGTGTAAGGTTCGAACGGCCCGTGAACGCGACCGGAGTGTCCTACCTGTTACTAGACGTGGACGGGTTAGATGAACCGGCGAAAGCGGTTATTGATCAAACAAAACCCTTCGAGTTGTCCGAAGTGTTGTACTACGTCTACGTCGTGCGGGCGGGCGATAGCTCGAACCGTCTGGGCTACGTCGCGCACGATTCCCTGGACGCCACGGAGGGCGCCATCGTCAGTGTCGGCGGCGGGTGCGCGATCACCTTGCAGTACTGCCCCCACACGCAGCTCGCGGGGGTGCCCGCGCCCACGACGCTCCCAGAGCCCGGCGCGCCGGGGTCCCTGAGCGTGACGTCGTCCGTCATCATCAAGACGGGCCAGACGCGGGTCGGGGCCCTGACGCTCAATGAAACGCGGCGCACGTCCTACGTCTACGCGCCGGGCGCGTCCGTGCCGATCCTCCTGGGTCTGTCAAACCCCGTGCGGCGCGACATGGCGGCCCAGGCGTTCCGAGGGGCTTTAGACATAAGCGGGTTCGCTGATACTCTTGGAAGGCGCGCGGTTTACAGCGGCGGCGACACGTCCAACGCGCTGGGCTTTTCGCTCCGAGTGCCGGGCGGCTGTTCTTCTTCTCTCTTAAGCCACGGCGGGGCCGAGGGCGCCTTGCACTTAGGTGGTGGCGCGTTATTGGCGGACGGCGCGTCGAACTTGGCGACGGTGCGCGCGGACGCGCGGCTCCCCTGTCCTTCATCAATAGATGCTTTGTCGGCGCAGAACGCGTCCATAGACAACGCGCCGCCTCGCGTGGTGGCCGTGCGCGCCGCGTCGTCGTCCTCGAGCTCCGCGGCCCAGGTTTTAGCAAGGAACGCCTCGGCCTACTTAGTGGTCGAGTTCGACCAGCCGGTGCTCGTTTTCGCCCAAGCACCTTCAGTGAATACGCTGCCCGTCTGCGCCCAGTGCGATTCAAAAGGGGCGTACGTGGTGCAGGGCACGGCCACGCCCGAGAGCGGGCGGGGCGGCGGGCGGCAGGGCTACTTCTACCCCCTGTTCCTGGACAGAGACGAAGCTGTGAAGGAGTTCGGGGCACGCGTGGTGGTCATTGAGATGGTGCAGTACCCGAAGGTGGCGTTCTACGCCCCGTTGGAAGCACCGGAGGCGCGGCGCAAGTTGTTTTGTGCGCCCGAATACGGGTGGTGCGACTTTCCCCTAAGTAAAGTGACGATGCTGGGCGCGGGCCGGTACAACACCACGGAAGAAGTAGCCGTGGAGGACGTGTACGAGTACTATGAGGACGGCGCGTATCCCGTATCCGCCCTTCTGTACACTCCTTCCGGCCGGTATCCTTTATTCGCGGACCACGTTGTAGCGTCCCAGAACTCTTTAATGTTGTCCGATGACAACTTACCGGCCTTAAGTATGGACTTGCGGGGCGGCAAGGCCCAGGCGCGGTACGCCGGCGGATCCGGGACGTCTGTAATAGCGTTCGCGTACGCGGTGGCGCCCGCCGACGAGACGTCGGCGTTCGAGTTCTCCGGCACCGATGCTTTAAGTGGCTACATCTACAAACCACCGCGCGGTTGGACCAGTCTAGTCCAAGCGTTGGACGACGCGTCGCAGTTAGTAAGGGCGGACTTGACCCTCCCGCGGCGGGGCGGGCCGGGCGCCATCGGCGGCGACGAACTAAGCCCGCCCATGGTCATCTACACGGCGCCCGCGCCGAGTTACTTCGTGACGTGCTCCAACGCGGGCGCGCCCGGTCTAGGGTTAGGGCAGGTGCTCGACATTCGGTTGGTGTACAACTACCCGGTGTGGGCCGGAGAAAGCTACTGGGCGGCCATGGACGCCGGGGAGAAGGCGGGGTGGGGTGGTACGGTGACGTCGGTATCCACAACGCGCCGCTTGCAAGATGAAAACCAGTGCAACAGCGACGGCTCCGACTTCTTTTACGTGGAGTCCGTGGACCGCGTTTTGCCATCGGACAAAACGAGCGCGACGCGCTACGTGAGCACGAACCACTGCCCGAACCACGCCTGGACTTCCCTGAACGGCTACAAACCCCTGGACCGCCTGACGAAGTACGTATTTACGGGCTACCCGAACCTCCATGACGGGCCGCCCATTGCGTTGAACGGGGCCCAGGGTGCCATTGGAGTGTTATTCAGTGGTGCCATGGTCTACTCGGACTACGTGGACGAGGACGTGGGCATTGCCGATGAATATCTCAAGTCGGCGCCGTTTCTACTAGCGGAAACGTTAGACGAGTGCGGCTGTCTGAGCGATTCGAGGGTCCACCCGTCCTACCACTGCCACGTGCCGCCGTCTTGTTTACTCAACCAATTGGGCGCGCGGTACGACGCGCACTCGCCCCAGATAGGCTGGGTGGCCGACGGTTTTCCTTTGTACGGGCCCCGGGGCCCGGACGGCCAGTTCATGAAGTCCTGCAATTCGACGGGTGGGGTCGAAGGCGTCGATGTGTGTTTGGACCAGTGCAACGGCTACAAGGCCGTGCTGCCCGGTGTGGACAACTACCGCTACCGCTACTACGGGACCGGCACGTACCACGCCGCCAATTCAGATGACGACTGCGAAGCACCGAGCCCGACCCAACGGGACGAGTACTTCCCCTTCATGCCACCCTGCTTCCGGGGCTGCGTTCCTTTGTCCTTGGACGCGGCCGGCTTTACCTCTTCTTTAACGCAGACGGACCCCCACGTGCCCGTGTGCTCCGCCGACGCGGAGCTCGGCTACACGACAGCCTTCGCGCCCGAAGCTACCGTGGCACTGGGTGTGGACTCGAGCTACTGCACGTCGGGCGTCGGGGGCGTGGCCGACGAGGCCGAGGCGCCCCCGCCGCCCCTGTCGCCTGTTCAGGCCAATGAGTTGTGGGAGGCGACCATTGCAGCATCCCAAACAATGGGAACGCCCCGTCTTTTATTGAGCACGGGCGAGTACGCTTATTTCTTAGGAAACGCCGACGGCGCCCTCCGCTTCGGCTACCGCGTGCCCGTGGAGGAGCAGGAGGGCATGGCCACGATCCAGGCCGAGTCGCCCCAGGCGCTTGAATTGAGGGACTGGGCCGTCGCCAGTCAAAGCGGCGTCATGGCCGTGAGCGCGCTGGCGGAGGACGGGCTCGGGATCTTCTTTGACGTCGAGGGCGCGTGCATGGACGGGTCTTATTTGCTCATACCGCCGCGGAGCATGCCGGTGGGCACGTTATTACCTCTGGAGGACGAGCCCTTCGGGTTGAGTCTTGAGTTGGACCTAAGGCCGGCCAAGGTCCTGTCGGTTTCTTTAGGGTCGCCGTCGAAGTGGTGCCGGGAACTAAAAACAGCGGCGCCGACGTGCGGCGCCGGCGAGGAGATCTACGTGACTATTGCGTTCGACGCGCCCGTGCAGTTGAACGATCCCGAACAGGCGCACCTACTCCTGAACTCGGGTTCGTGCGCTATTCCACGGACGGACAAGCTGGAACACCAGCTCTGCGAGGGCGGGCTGGCTTACTATAGATATGTGGACGGCGACGAGTACGGCGCCTCTTTATTACATTTCTTATATATTGTAAAAGAGGGTGACAGTACGGCATCGTTAGACGTGCTGAACGCCACGGCGTTGAGAGGCGACTTCCGGCGCTTCGCCTCGCCCCAGTCCGTGGGTGACGTGGACACGACCCTCCCGGAAGCCGGTGCTTTACACTCCATGAGCCGCGGGCTGATCGTCAAAATTGACACCATACCTCCAAAGGTCGACGCGCTCTTCGCGCTGAAGCGCTCGGGCATCTACGTGGCGGGCGAAGTCGTGCTCATCGTGGCGCGCTTCACCTCGGCCGTCGCCATCGAACCCTCGCTACCGGCGCCGCGCCTGATGCTCGGGATTTCCAGAAGAGACGGGTCGCGAGCCTACGCCGAGGTTGTAGACGGCACGCGCCAGAAGCAGCCATGTGACCTTGAGAAGAATGTGGTGGACTACGACCTGCCCTTCCGGGCGTCTGTTTATGATTTGATTTTCAAATATGTCATTCAAGCGGGCGACAAGGGCGACCTGATGCATAGCGGCCGGGGCGCGCTGCACGTAGAGGTCAGTCCCCTGCACCTCGTGAACGGGACCGTTGCGGTCAACAGGACCGATAGTCTCAATCAAACGTTTGTGGGAAAACAGCAGGCCTGGTTGGAGGTCGCGCAGGTGTGCGCGGACGCGGGCAAGTTCGGAAGCATACGCCGAGCAAGTAACGCCCTCTTGACGACTCACGCCGATACGCGGTTACGCGGAGCGCACGATTTGGAGGCGCAGCTCGGCGCGAAAGGTACAGTTCGGATCGACCGGCAGTGGCGCTCGGCCGACCGCTTCCCGACGAAGGTCGAGCTGGTGGTGCGCGGCCTGGCCCACCCGCACGCTGATGATTTAGATATTCAGCTGATGCACGGGAACGTCAGTGTGGAGGTCTTCGCGGCGAGCGGCGGCAGCCGCGCGATGGGGCGTGGATTATCTCCTCGTTTACCTAGACCTGCTATTGCCGGCGCCCAGCGCCCGGACACGTCGCCATCGGAACAGCGCGCCAAGGAAACAGCAAGGAAGCGGTGGGGCGATGAGCGCGGCGCGGACTACGTCTTCTCCGATTTGATTCTGGACGCGCGCGCGGGAAATAATCTAGCACCGTATGGAAGGGCCACGCAGTCGTCCACGGCCCATAGCGGCCACGCCCACAACGCCGTCGACGGCGACACGGACCCCTACTATTCTCATGGTTCTGTCACACACACAGCGGGCGAAGCGACAAATGACGGCATGCCGCCCTTTTGGGAGTTAAGGTGGCCCCGGCGCAAGGTCAAACAAGTTGGAACGATCAAGCTGTGGAACCGCCAGGAGCTGCCCGGGGTCAGCGAGGTGCAATCTCTCTCTCTAGAAGCCTTTGGCTTGTATCCAGAAGGGAGCTTCCAGGTCTTATTGGACCTGGGCGCCGCGGGCTTACAGGACAAGGCTAGAAGTGTGCCGGGCATCGCGGCTAACTTAAATGCGACACGAGAGTGGCGTGCGTCGGACCATATCCAGGTCGGCGCGGTTGCATCGGTCGCCGACGGACAGGGCTCCGTCCAGGCTATATTACAACGGTCCTTCCCCGAGCTCGGCGGTTTAAGAGTGACCCGCTATCCATCGGAAGAACCATCAAAACAAGGCCACACGTATTTAGTCACGTTCTTGGACTACCCGGGCGACCTCCCGCTCCTCCGGATGGACGCGGCGAACGCCACTGGTTTAGTGGTCGTGACGGACGTCGACGAGGTGCGCAAGGGCAGCCCGGAGCGGTGGTCGTCCTACGAGGAGCCCCTGGACGACAATACGGAGCGAACGGGGTACGCGCGCAAGTTGTTTCCCTGCTACGTGATGCTCTTCGATAGTAGTGTTTTGGCGGACGACGCCGAGATCCCCTCCTTACTCAAGGACGCGCTGGCCCTAGCCTCCTTCTCCGTGCTCATCGATAACGGAGACGCGTTCGAAACGACCATAGACGTGGACCCGCGCCGCTTCCGAGGCGGCAAGGGGCCTCTCGCGGACTTCGCCGCGTTACGCGTGCAAGTCACCGACGAAGCACCCGGCGCTACACTTTCGATGGCGGAGGTCCAGGTCTTCGCCCAGCGGAGCCAGACCATCAACAGCTTCGAGGGCGGCGGCGTCGTCGCGGCGCGGCCGTGGACGGCGCCCTACCAGGCCGCGGTGTCTTTGAGTTCGAATTTCGTGGAGACGGAAGTCGCTGGACGGTGGCTCCTCACGGTCAAAGACAAAACAAAGCACGCCTGGACCCGAAGTCAAACAATTGAAACGGCCCTGGGCACTAAAGAAGGACCGGCCCAAGATAGAAGTGGCGTGCCCAATGATGTTGAGGAAAATGGCCCGGGCCAACTCAGCGACTGGGTCCTGTTGCTCACGGACGAGGCGGGCGTCGTCACGACGCACTACATGGACATCACGGCCACCGTCACTTCTCTACCCAAGTACGGCCGCCTGTACGCGGACGCCCGGTCCCTGGGCAGCGGCAACGCCTGGGACTTGATAAGCGTCGGGCGCGCACGAGCGACCGAACGGAGCTGGCGTAGTTCGGACGGCCGGCACGCGCAGCTCCATTCCGCGCCTCGCTTCGACGCGGAACTACTGGAAAGGACCTTTACGGGCAACCGGCCCTTGGGCCAGTGCTACGGCCTGGATACGTCCACATACAATGGCGTGGCGTCAGGTGTGGAGGGTTACAGACATTGCAAGGAGAATTATGGCGTGGGCAATAGCGCCGTGGCGTATCGAAGAAGGAATAGTGGAGATGATGCCCAGAAGAAGCGGTTGCGGCGGCACAAGGTCGTGTACTACCACCCCCTCAAGGACTACGAAGGTGTGGACGCCTTCGACTATACTGTTCGATTGGGCTCCTACGAATCAAAGATTGCGACGGTCGGCGTCCACGTGCGCAAGTGCCGGATCTTCGAGTTTAATAAACGCACCTTGCCGGAGCTGGCCACGAGCCCCCTCTGCGCCTGCCAGTCGAACACTACTTGGGCCTTCGGGCACACTTCAAGATGCCCCATTGGCATCAAAATGGTGTGCAATGACATCAGAGTAGCGACGTCCTTCACACCTTTATGCGACGCGTGTAGTGGGGGCCACACCATGGACACCACGAACTGTCGGGTCATGGTGGACCGCGCCGCCACAACAGTCCTCCAGCTGGGGTTGTGTGGTACGGTGGCTTTACCGGACTGCCGCTCGGAGTCCATCTCCAAGGACGCGCCCGAGTCCTACGTCTGGTGGCCCCATCGGAACTTCCTGACGCCGGACGCGGACGCGATCTCGCCGCTGGGCTCGCGGGCCGCGGACCCGGGCGGCGGCTTCGGCGTCGCGGCGCCGCGCTTGTTGGAGTAGCCGCTGCGTAAGGACTACTCTTGTTTTTAACCTGCATCCGCACTAGTGTAGAGATACGAATCTTCCACGAACAACGTGTTTATGGTGGTATTCGTCGGAGGGGGAGGGGGACGTCGACGGGGAACACAGCGCCTACTTCTTGCCGCGCGACGCCCGCTTCTTCGGCGCGGGGGACTTCTTTTTTGCGGGCGACTTCTTGGCCTTGGCTGCGGGCGATTTCTTGGCCTTGGCTTTCGCCGGCGATTTCGTGGCCTTGGCGGCGGGCTTGGCGGCCTTCTTCGGCGATTTCTTGGCGGCTTTGGGCGACTTTTTCGCGACCGGCTTCTTCTTCGGCGCCGCCTTCTTGACAGGGCTCTTTTTCGCGACCTTTTTGGCTGCGAGTTTGCGGCGCGTGGCGACCATAGTGATATGTCTCCGGTACCTAGCGAGGGGGCGCAACAGGTTAAGGGCCCGAGGTGCTTTGACGGCCGATTCGCGGGCTGCGGCTCTCAGAACGGCGACGGACGAGCGCCGGTCCCGGCGTCCGGGCGCGCACGCACGGCCGGGTACGATGCCGCGCGCAAGTCTACGGGAGCACCAGGCTCGCCGCGGCCCAAAGGGCGCGCAGAAGCGGCTCAACAGCAATTGACCCGACCCCGCGGCGGTGCGGTGCGGCCAAAGCGCCCAAGAACGGCAGCGCCACCGCAGCAGCGCATCGACCACGGCGCGGGAGGTCTGGATCGACACCCGCGGCTTGCCCCGACGGTTATTCACCGCTCAACCCGCGTGATGATCCGCAACATGTTTAGGGCGTTACGAGCGTGCGTCATCGTTTTTTGCCATAAAAAACGCACAACGTGCTGCTGGCTAGCCACCACTACAACATGTCGACAGCGAATTAACTTGCGGACGCGGTAAGGGGACGAAAAAGGCAAGACTGTTGTGCTCTGCGAGTGACCCCCTAAAATTGCGTTATTTTGGACCCCCTACTCTGAGCTGAGGAGCCCGGACGCCTCGGACGCAAGATACACACGTCCCGGATCCCACCCACCACGGCCCCCGAAACGCCCCGCCCCCGAAGTTCACCGCAATTGCACCCCGCGTTCCGGGGACGACCGCGGCAGGGTAAGAAACACAACTCACCTTACTAAAACATGGGCGCCACGTCCTCGGCCCGCATGACCGCGGAGAACTCCTCGTAGTCCACGTGGCCGTTCCGCTTGAGGTCGCCCTCGCTCATGAGCTTCTCCACGAGCGCGTCCGTCGCGCGCGACCCCAGCAAAGCCCGCAGGTTCTCGCGCGAGATGACGCCCGAGTCGTCGTGGTCCATGCGGTCGAAGGTGTCCTGGAGCACCTCCTCGGTCACCAAGTTCTGGCCCTCGAGCGTGGCGGCGAGGAACTCGTGGTAGTGCACTACACCACTAGAGTCGTGGTCCAAACGCGCGAAGGTGGCCTTGGTCGCACTATTGAGCTCCCGCACGCCGAGCGCGGCGCACAGCTCTCCCTCGTCCAGGGTCCCGGAAGCGTCCGTGTCCAGCTCGAGGAACACTTTCCTAAGAGTGTCCGCCCTCCTATGGTCCGTCTGCGCTGCGGCCACCAAGAGTGCCGCCCTTTTGAGCTCCGTGTAGGACCCGTACCGCTTCAGGCTGGACTCGAGCTCGGGCGCCAGGCGGGGACTCTCGAATGATGCTTTTTTGTCCGCGGCGGCAGCACACCACTCGCCGAGGCCTGCGGGCGGCACGCGTCGATGGCGCGGAGGGCGTAAATTAAGGACGCCGCCCCGCACAGTACTTGAGCGCCATCTCCGCCGCCCACCGCCTCTGTGGGTGCGGCCGCAGGCACCTGAAGACAAAACCGCGCCCGGCCTTCGACAGGCTCGCAATGGCCCCCCAGTCGCAGTCGCCGGCCTCCAGCCTCCTTAGCATCTTCGGGTCGCGCGGCGCGTCGTCCTTGAGGAAGGGGTCCCGGTCCGAGACCAAACGGTAGACCATGGCGCCGACGCTCCACACGTCCGAGGCCATCAAGTACTCGCCGCCTCGTATGACCTCGGGCGCCGCCGTACTGGTCGTGCCTGCGGCCTTGACGCCTGTTTTCGACGTGTCCAGGGACCGCGTGAAGACGCGGGACCTGCGTGCACATATGAGTCGCGTCGATGGCACATTTCGAAACGCCATCAAGCTGCACGGGACGCCGCGCACTACAGCCCGAAGTCCACCACCGTCACGTGGAAGGCCTCTACACTTGTAACCATGACGTTCTCCAACTTGAGGTCGCGGTGCAGGATATTTCGAGAGTGGAGGTAGGCCACGGCCCGCAGAATCTGCTCCGTGGCCCTATGTACTTTAGGTTCCCCCAGCGTCCCGCAGAACTCCGCCAGCTCCCGCCCTTCACAGTACTCCATGACGAGCACGAGGCGCGTGGGCTCCCAGAACGCTTCCCGCAAGTGCACGATGGACGGGTGGTCGACCTTCCTCAAAATATCGATCTCGTGCCTGAGTTCCGTCCGCATCTTTTCGTCCAAGCGCAGGCGCCCGTTGTGCCGCTGATAATCTAATGCTTTCATCGCAAAAACTGCATCGTGGGCGCACTCCCTGACGTTCGTCTTGGACGGCGTCCGCTTGATGGAGCGGTTGCCGTCGGCTTTTCTTCTACAAAGTGCAACAGTACCAAAGCTGCCCGTGTTCAGCTCTTTAAGTAATTCGTAGACTTCATCGAACTTGCGATCGCCCCGCTCCCACACCAGTTCTTCCCTAAAGTCGCGCTTCTCGGGGGTCGACGGTGCCTTTTTTGCTTGGGACGGGGTGCAGCCCATCGTGCGTGAGTCGTTTGCTCCCTACCGACGCGCTGCGTGTGATGCGGTTGCTCTGGTCCAAAGCGCTGCGCTGCGCCGCGTGGCTATTGGCTTCGAGCGTGCTGCGCTGGGGTCGTCTGCGGGGCAGCGGTGCCGTTTGCAGCGCAGCCTTCGGGCCGCGGTAGATATGGTGCGTCGGAAGCGTATCGAAACGTGCTGCCGCGTATTGGGACGGAGGCGTGCAAAGCACAGAGACAAAAAAGAGCTCAGACGAGGCACAACACAGCCCCGCACCCTCGACGGGCGCCCACCCGCGGCGCGCCAGCGGACGCACGGGTCGGCACGGGTCTGCCGGACTGCCCCGACGGCTCGTGGCCTTTCACATAGCCCGGCTCGTACCGTGCGCGCGTCTTGCCTCGCAGGTCCCGACCGGCGCTGTAGCGCTGGTAGGCCTTTCTTCGGAGCCGTGGCCGGGCCCCTTCGAGGCGTCGCTTGCCAACCCACGCTCTGTCTTTTCAGCCAAATTTGGTGGCCAAATTTGGTGTGCCAAGGCACCGCCGTCGCCTGCGCGTCCAGTATAAGAGCTCTTGGTGTTTGCTAGTAGTGATCGTCGAGACAGCTAGAGAAGTGTCGCAAGCGGCCGCCGGCAACAACACTGCTATCAAGCGCGCCGACCACAGGAGGTCTGCACAGCCAGGCAGGTTAGCCGCACAAGCAGCGGGACGCCGACGCACCACCACCATGGACGCGGACCACGACGGCGAGCTGGCCCCCAAGCGGAAGAAGCTCGAGGACGGCCTGGCGCGCCGCGTCTTCGCCGAGGACCGGTTCCGCGAACTGCAGCAGCAGAACCACGGCGAGCTGCACGAGTACGAGACGCAGGAGGCGCGCGGGATCTGCGACGACGAGCTGAAGGGCCTGAAGGCTAGTTTACAACGCGCGTTGGCGCGGAAGCGCGACCATTTGGAAGCCCTGAAGGCGTGCGCCGCGCACCGGGCCGCCGCTTTGGACCGAGGCGAGTCCCGGCCGGGCGACCCCCAGTTCGTCGTGAGCCCCGTGGACCTGGGCGCCAAGAACGACGAGTGCCGGGCGGACCTGCGCCAGATCGTCGTGGACACGGTCGCGCCGGCCGTCGCCGACGAGGAGGGCGCCACACTCTTCAAGGTGGGCGACCAGCTGAGCGTCTTCTCGAAGCCGCGCCAGAAGGAGTTCCTGGGCACGCTCACGTCCATCGACGCCGCGCGGCTCACGCTGGCCCTGCCGGCGGGCGGCGAGGTCCGCTTCTCGCTGCAGGACCTCCAGTCCCGGAGCCTCGTGGCCTCGCTCGCGGGACCCGCGGACGTGCCGGCGAGGGCTAACTAGAGTTTACCTATCTAGGAGCGGGGGTCGCGGTCGGCCGCTCATCTCCATTCATCTCCGCATCTATCTCCGCTCCAGATGGCCGCTCGACGCCGCCGCGATGGCGTGCCGGTTGCGTAATACCTAATTAGGTATTACGCATAATGGAATTACCGCCTTGTTCATTTATCGCCAAAACTCGCCAAAACTTGGTGAACAAGCCTAACCCGCATTTGAGACAAGCCTAACCCGCATAAAACATCTTATTAAATCGGTATTTCCCCATTCGGAATATCTCCCCTATACGGTATTTCCCTCGTTTGAAATATCTCCCCTATACGGTATTTCCCTCGTTTGAAACATCTCCCCCTGTAGATAATTCCCTCGTTTGAAATATCTCCCCTTGTGATAATTTTCGTGCGGGTTTTACGCTACGACGCTAAGCTTTTTTGGCATACTTTGTTAATTAAATTAATTATATTTCAAACGAGGGAATTATCTAAAGTGGAGATATTCCCGAATGGGGAAATACCGATTTAATAAGATATTTTACCAAACTTCAACTTCGGGTTGCATGCGGGTTAGGGTTAGGGTTGCCTCAAATTCGGGTTAGTGAACAAGGCGGTAATTCCATTATGCAACCTACCTATATAGGTAGGTTGCACGGTGTGGTAGGGATATTCACGAAAGCACTAGTCCCACCCCGCCGACGACACGCCGTCGCCGCACCTACAAAGATTCACACATAGATGCCTTATAACGGCTCGCTCTTGGCGCCCCGCCGCTTCGCTTCGCGGTCGGCCTTGCCCCTGGCCTTCTTCGCGGCGTCGTCCTTGAGCGCGCGGCGCACGAAGTCCGCGGCCGCCGCCGCGTCCGCGAGCGTCGCGTCGAGCTTCGCGGCCTCGTCGTAGCACGCCAGCGCGTCCTCGAGCCGCCCGCGCTCCTGGTGCACGATACCCAAATTGAAGTGGGCGTCGGCGTAGCCCGGCTCCAGGGCTATTGTCCTCCCAAAGTGCTTCGCGGCCTTGTCCAGGTCCCGCCGCGCGTGGCACGCACTCCCCAGATTGTAGTGGCCGATGGCGCAGCTGTCGTCCCGCTCCACGACCTTCTCGTACGTCCGAATGGCCCGTGCCACGTCGTCCATCTGCATGTAGCAGTTGCCCACGTTGATGGCGGCATCGGCGTCGTGCGGCGCCACTCGCAACGCGTCGTTGAAGCAGCGGATGGCGTCGTCGAACTTGCGCTGCTCTTCGTAGACATAGCCCAAGTTATACAGCGCGCCGTGGTTCGTCGGGTCCAGACTCAATACTCTTCGGTAGCAGTCCGCGGCGTCGTCCAAGTCCCCGCGATCCTGCAACGCCGTCCCCAGGTGCAACAACACGTCGGCCCGACTCGGATCGAGTTTCGCCGCCCTGGTGAACTGGGCCACGGCGCTGTCCAGGTCGCCTCGACTGTGGCAGTCCACGGCCTTGGCCCAGTACCGCTGGGCCAGATCGCGGTCCGCGCTCGTCGGGTTCTCGCTCGGCGTGGCTCCCAGCAGCCGCGTCGTCTCGCTGTCGCGGAGGTAGTCGGGCTTTCGGCCGGGGAGGCAGCAGCAGACGCTGCGGAACATGTTTGTGGGGCGGCGCGCTCGGCTCTACCTCAGGCGTGCGCGCCCAGCGGGTCGAGAGGCGCTCGCAGCGCTTAACAGCTCCGAGAGCACAGTGCCCTAACTGGTCCTGACGCGCGCGTTTCTCCGGCGCCGCAGCAAGCTTCAGACTCTCGCGCAGCAAGCAACGAGCGTGCTATCGTGGTATGTCTATGACCTCGCTGCGTCGTCGGCTTTTGCTCTTCCTTGGCAGCCTCATGAGAAAACCCGCACGAGAGTTCGAGAACCCCGCACGCCGCTACGAAGTCTCGCGACGCCAGTAGCCCTGAGGAGGCCACCGCGACGCTTCGCCACCCAACCGGCGAGGACAACCAAGGCCTGGTGTTGATTTTTGCCTGCATTCCTGCCGCCCGAATTCATGCGGATTTCGCGAGCGAGGAAACTGGCCGTTACGGCCTGACTGGTACGGCCTAGCGACCTCACGGCCGTGCGCGGGCGAAGAGCGCGGCGCGACCTGCCAGGCGAAATCCGTGATTGACCCGTACCGTTAACGGTACGGGTCATGATTTACTAAACGAAGTCGCCGTAAAAGTGGCCGTCGAGGCGCCGCGAGTCCCGCCCGCCGCCCGACTCGAGCCCGGCGCCGTCCGCCGAATCAGTCCGGGACTTGCGCAGATGCGCGGCGCCGGCGCCCGCAAGGCAAAGCATCACTTTGGCAAGCATGTTGCCAACCTTGGTCTGTTTTCTTTGTTGGTCTGTTTCCCTGTGAGACGGAGTTTGAGAACTGCCGGGTCTGTCGGGCGATGCGCGCGGGTACTCAAGATCCGCCGGCGGTCGTGGATGGAGGATGGAGCCTTTGTGTTGGCGTGCCTTAGCCGGGCTAAAAAACTGGGTGAAAAAAACCCGTCTTGATGCAAGCCTCCCCCTCCGACCTCCGACCTCCGAGACGCAAACCGGTAGCAGACGCGAAGGACGCATGGCATACGAAAAAAATGACCCCCACTTAGTCCTCCTCGCTCTCGTCGTCGTCGTCGTCGCGCAGGCGCTTCTTCGCGCCCGAGACTGCCGGCTCCTCGGACGCGGCCGGCGCCTCCGCCGCCGGCGCCGCCTCCGCGCCCTCGCCGCGGCGCGCGTCGCGCGCGGCGTCGTAGACGACGCGGCGGTCGTCGCGCACCTGGCCGCCGCTCTGGCCCCGGCCGTACCTGCGTTGAAAGGGTGACCGCCCGCCTTCCTCCGAGGGTTGTGTGCTGTCGAGAGCCGGGTCGCCTCGGTGCCATGGAAGTGGTTTAGGTTGTTTCGTCATCGAAGTACTCGACGAGTGTGTAACAATGATTGGATCGTCACCGGCGAAAGTTTCGGTTGAAAAGGACGCCGCACGCACTGGCGCCCGTCGCGGAAGCCGAAGTCCAGCTCCGCGCGCAGCGGCCGGTCGTCGAGCACGAGGCCCGTGACGCGCGCGACCGTGTCGAGCGCAGCCTCGGCCGAGTAGTGCTCCACGAAGCAGAAGCCGCAGGGTTCTTTGGTATGCCGGTTCAAACCCATGATCACCTTCTTCACGGGCCCCGTCCGCGAGCACAACTCAACAATTTGCGCTTCAGTGGTATAAAACGACAAATTCCCGACGTACACGGTCCGGGAGTCCGTCAAGGCCGACACCTGGTCTTCATACGACGCGAAGAACTGCCGGTCCACGTAAATCTTTTGGGTATTCGCGGCCTCGTCGTGCCAGAGGGCCGCGCCGGCGCCCAGGCCCCGGGCCTGCGGGAGCGCGGCGGCGTCATCCGCCGGGGCGGCGTCGACCTCCATCGTTTGTTATTTTGGCGCCGTAGCGGTGGCGTGCGGTGGTGTGCAGCGCGTGCGGCGCACGGCGTGGCAGCGCGTGCGGCGGACGGCGCGACGGCGAGCGGCGGGCAAAAGCTTACACGGCAGCAAGGCTCGCCGCTTGCAGGTTGGGCCGCAGCGGGTGAGCTGGACGCGTGCTATCACGGACAGACTGAGTCTCACGCCGCGGGAGCTAGGTTGCCAGGCAGCGAGGGCAAGTTAGTTTCAGGCTTTCAGCCGTGTAAGTCACGGGTTTCTCGTGCGGGTTCCACAGCAAGACGTGGACTCTCTGCCGTCTTCCGCGACCGTCTACGCATTCTCAGCTGGAGCAGACGACGTGTAACTCGACAGATCACCTACGCCGCACCCCATCTACAACGCCACGAACAGAGGACGCGTTGCGAGCACATCTTGGGCCTCCCCACCACACCTCACCGAGCGCTGCGTGAGAACCTCGATCAAGCCGACCACGATGCTGCGCCAGTCGCTGCGAGTGCTCCGGACGGCCGCCGTGCGCGCCGCCGTAAAGCCCCGGCCGCCGTGCCGACCCAAGTCGACCGCGGCGCTCGCCGCGCCGTCGACGCAGTTCCCGCAGCACCGCGCGCCCGACGTCGACCCGGAGGAGGACGACGACGACATGGAGGACATGTTCGTGGACACGAGCATGGGCAAGGAGTGGGGCGGCCCGACGCGCGGCGGGCGCATGCCCGAGCCGACGCGGTTCGGGGACTGGGAAAGGAAGGGCCGGGCGACGGACTTCTGATTTGGGCGGGGGCCGCCCCCTGTTCGCCTCCTGTGTAATGGTAGTACTATACTGAGTCACGGAAGGGTGGGGCAAGGCAGGAGACAGGTTAAGTGACAGATTCAAGTTCTGCTGCCAGTGACAGAACACGGTTCCAGAACAGCATCTAGGACAACGCCACCGAGGCGCAAGACGACCGACGCCGCCCTGGCCCCTCGACAGTGGGAACTTACAAGAAAACACTTACCACGCCGCGACGGCGAGCGCGGCCGCGTCAAAGGGCGCGAGGCACCGTAAAACGTGCGCGCGTACGGCGCCGATGCGGCGAGCTACATGAGACGGCAGCGTCCCCCGTAATGCACCAAAGAAGGCGGGCTCCTCCCAAAAGTGGTTGGCAGAGGAGCCATCATGAGCAAAGCGGGACCACTAAAATCCAGCCTCAACAAGTCCAAGTCGCACCGGTAGCAGCGATCGGGGCGTGTTGCGACCCCTCGGTTTTCGTGCGGGTTTCCTCCGACCTCGATTTTGTCGCGAGCCGTAAACGCGCGCCCTTCGAGCATAGCGCACATAGCTGCACCTTGCATTGCGCGAGGCAGCTTTTCAAGTCCAAGCGCCGGCACCTCACGTGTCGCGCGCAGCGCAGAAGGCCGCGACGCGGCGGTAGGCAGCGAAAGCTACAACCGGGCAAGATGGCCATGAACCTGAACATGGCCGGCGGCGCCCAGGGCATGATGAAGGAGGGCTCCACTTTGGCCGACGGCGTGGACGAGGCCGTGCTGAAGAACATCGGCGCCACGAAGCAATTGGCCCGCATCGTCCAAAGCTCGTTAGGCCCGAACGGCATGAAGAAGCTCATCGTGACCCATTTAGGAAAGACCTTGGTGTCTTCGGACTGCGGCACGATCGCCCGGGAGCTGGAGGTCGTGCACCCGGCGGCCCAGATGGTGAGCATGGCGGCCGCCGCGCAGGACGTCGAGGTCGGCGACGGCACGAACCTAGTGGTGTCGTTCTCGGGCGAGCTGCTGAAGTTGGCGGAGGAGTTGCTGCGGACCGGGTTACACACGTCGGAGATCGTCCAGGGTTATGAACTCGCCTATGACGAATGCGTCCGCGTCTTCCCCGAGTTGGAGGTGGATCGCGTGAAGAACGTCCGGGACCCCGTGGAGATGGCCCGGGCCATCGAGCCCGTTGTCGCTGCTAAACATGAAGGCGTGGAAGGCATTTTATCGAAGATCATCGCCGAAGCTTGTTGCGCGGTCCTGCCCCCGGGCCCCGAGCCGCCCGTCCTCAAGGCGGACCAAGTTAGAATCGCCAAGCTACGCGGCGGCGACGTCGCCTCTTCGACGATGATGAAGGGCATGATCGTCATGCGGCCCAGTGAGACGACGGTGCAGCAATTGGGCCGGAGCAAGGTGGCCGTGTTCAACTGCGGCGTGGAGATGGCCACGACGGAGACCAAGGGCACCGTGCTCATAAGGACGGCCGAGGAGCTCATCAACTACAACAAGAGCGAAGAACAAGCGTTAGAAGTGATCGTCAAAGACATCGCCGCGTCCGGCGTCAAACTCGTGATCTCCGGCGGTTCTGTATCGGAGATGGCCGTGCACTTCCTGGAGAAGTACCAGCTGATGTGCCTCAAGATCACGTCGAAGTGGGAGTTAAGAAGGCTGTGCGGCGCGACGGGCGCGACGGCGTGCGTCCGCTTGGGCGCCCCGACCCCGGAAGAGATGGGCTCCGTCTCGTCCGCCACGACCAAGGAGCTGGGCGGGCGCACGGTGACCGTGTTGGAGCAGCTGGGCGACGCCCAGTCGAAGATCGCCACGGTCGTGCTCCGGGCGGCGACGGCCTCGTTGATCGACGACTTGGAACGGGCCGTGGACGACGGCGTGCACGCCTGCCGCATGCTCTGCAAGGACCCGCGCCTGGTGGCCGGCGCGGGCGGCTGCGAGATGGAGCTCTCGCACCGCTTGCGGAAGACGGCCGAGGCCTCCACGGGCATGGACCAGTACGCCCTGACCAAGTTCGCCGACGCCTTCGAGGTGGTGCCCCGGGCGCTGGCCGAGACCTCGGGCCTGGACCAGACCAAGGTCATCGCGGCGCTGCGGGACGCGCACTTTTCGGGGCACGCGGAGGCGGGCGTGGATTTGACGGCGGTGCTCACGGGCGGCGGGTCGGGCGGGCCCGTGCGCGACGGCTACGCCGTCAAGGAGTCCGCGCTGCGCCTGGCCGTGGACGCGGCCGTCACGGTGCTCCGCGTGGACCAGATCATCATGTCCAAGCCGGCGGGCGGGGGCAAGGGCTAGGTCGTCTTCCCCCCGTATTGCTAACCACGTTTCGAAAACACTACGGTGGGGGGTTAACCCGAATTTTCGTTGCCTAGACACTTTATGGGCTTGGGGGGGGGGGTGGTCTAAATGCAACAGGGTGTCACCTGGGGAGCCGGCGTGGGATTTCGCCGTGCGGCGGTTCAAGGGAAGGGCGACTTCACAGCGGGCCGTCCTCCAGAGGCGACGTCGAAGGCGCCGGGGAGTTCCGCCCTTGGGGCGCGCCCGCCGGTGTCGTGACCGGTCCGTCGTCTACCGCCCGGAACGCGGCGGATGTGGTCGCGGTGCGAAGCGCGGCGCGCGCCGCGCTCGACGCCCGGCTGCGCGAGCCGGCCGGCGTCGCTGCTGGTCCGTCGTCCGGCCAGTCGATGGAGGCGGCGGACGTGGCCAGGAGCCGAAGGGCGGAGTCGACCAGCCGCGCCTCGTCCGCCGCCGCCACGCCGTCGGCGGGCGCGAGGATCTTCTCGCTGAGCCACCCCTGCGCTTCGCCGGCCACGACGCGGCACCGCGCCGCGCCCGTCCTTGCGACCCCTCGTTCGTGGACGACGACGCGCGCGCCGCGGGGCAAATCGACGACCGGCGGCGAATCCATCTCGACGCCAGCTCGCATACGACCGCCATTCCGGCCCACGACGGTATGGATAGACGCCACCGTCGCCTCCGGAGGTATGGGGGGCGGCAGAACTGGTGTCGAGGCGTCTCCGTACCAGCTCGACGCTCGCGTGGCCGTAGGCCTCGCCGACGCCGCGGGAGCAGGTGCCGCCGAAGCGCCTCCGAACCAGCTCACCGCCCGCGTGGGAGCCGGCCGCGCCGCTATGGTCGCGGGGACTTCTTTGGGCGGAAGCGCCGTCGGTCGCTCGAGTGTCGACGCGCGGTCTTCGTCATCAGAAGAGCCACCTTCGCTTTTGGCTTGTTCTTGGACGTCGATCGCCACCTGGTCATCCGCCTTCGTCTCCTCCGCCGGGGGCGCCGCTCCTTGCCCTATCACGGGGCGCGTCGTCAAGGGTGCCGCCGGCGCCGGCGCCGGCAGGCTCTGGACAGCGGGTTTGGACTGCGCGGCGCGGCTCTTCGGGAACCAGCTGCGCTTCTTGGCCGCGGGCGCGGGTGCTCGCGCTTTCGTCGGCTTCGCCACCGGCTTCGCGGGTGGCGCTCTGGCTTCTCTATTGGCGGGCTCCGTCTTCGCCTCGGCAACACCGCGCGTCGGCTCCACAAGCTCACCTGCCGCGGGTGCGGGCGCTGCGGCCGGCGGCTCCGTTCCTCTCCCTATCTCGGCGCGCGGTGCCGTCGCCGCCGGCACCGGCGCCGGCGCGGGTTGACCCGTGACCACAGGTTTGGGTTGCGCGGCCGCCCCGGCCGCCCCGACAGGCGCGAGTGTCGCCGGCGGCGCCGACCCTCGTCCTATCTGGGCCGCCGGCGCCGGTGCGGGCGGAGCGACGGGTTTGAGCTTCGCGGTGCGGCTCGGCAACCAGCTGCGCTTCTTGGCCGCGGGCGCCGGCGCCGCGGCCCGTGGGTTGCGGGCGACCGGCTCCCCCCCCGTTTTCTTCGGCGGTGCCTTGGCTTGCGTCTTGGTTTCCTCGGCGGCGGGCTCCTTCGCCTCCGGGACGCCGTCCGATGCGGATTCGACGCCGCGCGACTGCCGCGCGGCCGCCAGTTTCTTGGCGCCCGCAACCGACGAGAACCAACCCGCTTTCGCGGGCGCCGGCGCGCTCGTGGGCTCCGCCGGACCGTCGGCCTCCGGCGGCGGCGCCTCGTCGTCGTCGTCGTTGTCATTGGGAGGGGGCGGCGGCGCCTCCTCGTCTCCGCCGGGTGGCACGACGGTCTTCTTGTGGTGGTGCGTTTTATGAATCGCCGGTGCCTCCACGTCGACGGACGCCTCTTGTTGTACTTTTATACTTAAAAATAAAGTATGACAAAAATCGTTTTTGGTAACGGTTTTTGGAAAAGCGTAAAGATTTTAAAAAAAATATTACAAAAATCGTTTTGGTATAGAAAGGGGGGAGATTTTAAATCAAATTTCCGTTGGTGTCAATTAAATAATTATAAGAATTCCATCTTACAGACTCTAGAGAACTTACCTCATATATTAAAGAAATTTACTGAATGCCGAAAAAAAACCTCGCGCCGCGGCGCTCGCGCCGCGGCGCCCAGGCCCACCAAGGCCAGTAGCAGGACGCCACACGGGACGCGTCACGCCGCATGCTTTGGGGGGGACGGGGGCGGCACCAGCGCGCCGGGAGGTGCTGCTCCCCTGCCCACCAGGGCAGCGGTCTCTTTAGCGGGGCAGCCCCTCGATTCCGCAGCCGGGTTGTCGAGTGGTGTTGCATGCATCGTCTCCTCGATGATGTCCTTCTGCCAGGGCAGCCTTCTGGCGCTTGAGCGCTGAGCTCCCCGTGCTCCCGCTATGTCTGGCTAGATTAGATGGCTAGATTCTATGGCGAGGCGGAGCGTGCGGCTCTGTGTGCCATAGCTGCTTCTGTTTGGGGTGATGAATAGGCCTGCCGAAAAGAGCATTCAGATAGACTTTTTGGTGGCGCCAGCAACGGGTTTTCGCCTTGGCGCGCCACCTCCAGCTGTTGCTAAGCTCTAATAGAGCTCCACGCCGCAAGCATTCCGATACGATAAACGAGCCGCAATCGCTGCGCGCGCGCTAGGCACGGCACGCACAACGCAGCCGCTTCACAAGCTCTGTCCACTTCACAAGCTCAAATCGCCCTCGCCGCGCGGCGCCCCCCGACCAGCCATGACCACCCTAGCCAGCCTCGCCCTCAGCGCCGAGTCGCTGGCCTCGCGCCACGCGCCGGCGCACGGCGTGCCGGCCCTCCAGAAGACCCTCGCGGAACTGGAGGCCGAGGCGGCGCGCCTGAACATGCAGACGCAGCCGCAGAGCCAGCGGGGCGAGGCCCTCTTGGCGCGGTCGACGTTCGACGCCCGCGCGCTGCATCGCCAAATCCTAGAATTGGAGCAGCGGGCCGAGTTTGCGCAACACCGCGTCGAGGCCGACGGCCGGGATCTCGACGCGGCGCTGCTCGCGAGGACGGACGAAGTCGTGGTGGCGGCCATCGAGGGCGCCGTCGCGGACGCGGTCGAGGACGGCGAGCGGGCCTCGTTACGGGAACACCTGGACAGCTGGGCCCTTGAGAAGAAGCGCCTCCTCGCGGACGTGGGCCTCAGGGAGCTGCGGTGGGAGACGCCCCAGGAAAAGCAGCCCGCCGCCGAGATGCAGCTGACGACGCTCCAGTCGCCGCCCGGGTGGAAATCACGGAGGTCTCCCGCCATAAAACTCACCGGTCGATGTCCGCGCAGGTCGCCGCCGCGCCGCCGCGCGCTCGACGACGACGCGAAGAAGCACGGGGACGTCGTGCGCCGCTTAAATAGGTACGCGCGCCTGGACCACGGCGATCGCAAAAGGGTGGACGCCGAGGGGGGTTTGAGAGTGGCCTCGGACTTTGGCGCCCTGGCGCCGCGGCCCTCGCAACTCTCCGTGGCGTGGCGCGTCGTGCACGCGCAGTGTAGGGAAGACCGGAGCTTTGATGCCGCCCTCGCCGGCGCCGACGGGCCCGTGATGACGGCCTGCGACGCCGTCCGCTTCAACGCGCGGAAGAAGCACGACGCGTGGCTGGCCCTGGGCGCGCGGCGGGCGGTGGAGGCCCAGTACCGGGACTACGTGGACGCCAAGCTCCGGGACGCGGGGCCCTCCCTGCGGACGCAGGTCATGGGCGTCGCGCGCTTCGACGCCTCCGACGACGCCGCGCGGTACGCGGCCTACCTGCGGTGGCGCCACCAGCTCCCGCGGGAGACCCAGGACATGAATGTCTCACGCGCGGGCGAGGCCGCCTGGCCGCAGCTCTACGCGGCGCTGCGGTGCGGCGGGGCGCGCGGCGGCCTGGCGGTCTGCACGGATTCATGCTTCGGGAGTGCTTTACAAAGAGCGTGTAACGCGCGCGCGTCGTACGACGACGCGGTCGAGGCCGTGGGCTGGGCCTGCAACCGCGACGCGGGGCTCAAGCGGGTCGAGGCGGGCGCGCGCGAGCTCGAGGCGGCGCGGCGCGCGTGCGCCGCGGAGCACGCGTCGGTGCTGGCCGCGACGGATAAAAGCTGCCCCTACTACGCGGCCTGCGCCAACCTGCTCGCTTTAGATGATGCCGAGTTGCGCGACGAGCGCGTGCAAAGGACGGTGGAGGACTTCTGCTGGCACGCCCTCTGGTTCGCGACGGCGCCCGGCGGGGACCGCGCCGCCCTGCGGCGGGCGGCGACGAGCTGGGGCGCCGCGCACTTCGACCCCGACGGCGAGACGCCCCTGCAGTACGCCACCGTTTTGTTATTAGCGGGGGACTGCGTGGGGGCGCTGGCGCACCTGCAGAAGCGCCGGCTCCCTCAGGAAGCGCTGCACCTGGGCCTGGCGCTGGACGCCTACGGCCTGCTGGAGCAGGCGAAGGTGCCGGCCGCGGCCGCGCTCAGCCCCCCGAAGCGCCACTCGTCCACGCCGTTCGGCGGGAGCCACGTGCCCGGGGCCGCGGGCGAGGGCTACGACCTGGCCCGGGCTTGTTTAGCTTACGCGCGCCACGTCGCGTCGGCCGACGCGGCCATTGCGCTGGAGTACGTGTTCTGGCCGCGGCACCGCGACGCGTTGGTCGAGCGCGAGGTGTCCTACGACGACTTTGATGCGACGGCGCTGGGCGACGCGATGACGTCGCCGGCCGCAGCCTGCGTGTCGATCCTGCTCGACACGCGCGCCTACGATACTATAACGGGCGCGCCGACGCCGGCGTCCGGCCGGGGCCGGGGCGCGTTGGACGACCACCTGCCGCCCCACCTCGCGGATGTGCTGATCAAGGCGGCGGCGCGCGATGCCTCTAAGCGGGGCCGGCCCGCCGACGCCGCGCGCCTGCACGCGCTGACTGGGGACGACGTCGCCGTCTTACGGGTCCTGGTGGAGCGGCTGGGCCAGGTCGTCGCGCTACCATCGGACGCCGACCGGGCCTTCTGGCTCGAGACCTGCAAGGACTTCGCCGAGCGGCGCATTACACAAGTCGTGGGCGAGCTGCGTGCTTCGGGCGAGGAGGAGCTCGGCTACGCGTTCGAAGCTTTGTTGAACCTAGCGCAGTTCTTCGACGCGGCCGCCGCACACGCGTGCGCCGACGCCCTGCGCAGCCTGGACGCGACGCGCCTGGTCCCGGCCACGGACGACGGCGTGGGCCCCTGCCTGGACGCCTTCTACCGGCGCGACGCGACGGTCCAGAAGCTGCTGGCGCCGGTCTTGGGCGCGACCATGGACGTGATCACGGCCGCCTACGCCTCGGGCCGCCGGGCGCGCCAGGACGCGCGCTTCGCCAGCGCGGCCGCGCCGGGCAAGCCACGGTTGCACGACGCGGCGGACGCCGCGGCGCAGGACCTGCGGAAGCGGGCGGCGCTCCTAGTGGACTTCGCGGGGTTGCTCAAGGCGCGCTTGCCGGACGACGTCCACGCGCGGCTCGGGGCGCTCGAGGCGATGATACTCTGAGGGAGTTCGCGGCGGCGTGACTAGTTCTCCCTTCCGTTTAAGAAAAATTGCGTACCGTCAAATCCAGTACACGTTCTATTGCTCTCGACGACAAGCCAGCTGCCGTCCGGCGTACACGGGTCAAAATTCAGTAGTGTGTGTGTGACTAGTGTCTGTGACTACCTATTGCGACTAGCCCCACTAGTACGGACCGCGACTACCGTCAAAAACCCGTCACGAGGTTTTGCCGAGATTTTTTGGCGTCGGCTTGACCCACAGGCGTGCGCACGCGGCCTCACAGCAGTAGCAGCGGTCGTTTTGCAAGCCCTTTGGCCGTACGCTGTCGAGCAAGCATCTATAGAGAAAAACCGCAACTATTAGCCGCAGCCGACGCGCCGCGCCGACCATGAGCGCCCCTGCGAAGGACGCCGACGACCTCCCGGCCCTGAGGAAGCTCTTCCTGGGCGGCCTCGCGCTAGGCGCCCTCGCGGCGTTCATGCTGCCGCCCCAGTTCGAAGCGCGCCGCCGGCTCACGCCCGATTCTCAACTGAGCGGCTGCTTCGAAGCCGCCGGCTGGAACTCCGCCGCGCGCGTGGACCGCCTGGCCGCGCTCCAGGCCGTGAACCCGGACATCCCGGCGGCCATCCAGACGGGCCCGACCAAGGCCTGGGTTTTGGGCCGCGGCTCGTGGGACGTGACCGATGGCGAGGCCATCCCCCAAGGCTGCGAGGAGATCGACGTGGTCGTGGCCCACTCGGGCGCGGACCGCTGCTTGTTACTGAGCGGCGCCTCGTCACACGCCGTGCCCCACCACGTGACGCGCTGGGAGCGGCACCCCTCGAGTCCGACGGGGTGGTCTGTTGTTTCGAGAATCCGGGAATCTAGACAAAGGATGCCCGGCGAGGGCACGCGCAAGCGCGCCCGGACGCTCGCCGCGCGCCTCTACTCGCGATTAGACGACGTCTTTTCATCCCTAGAGCCGCTCCTGAAGAAGGCTTCCCAACATACGCACCCCGCGTACCGGGCCACCGCACCCAATAAAAAGGGCGCGATTCTCGTCATGTGCGTGAACTGGGGCAACCTGGATTTGCTCATGAACTTCCTACGATCCGCGTGCGACAAGGGCGTGGACGTCCGGAATTTAGTCGTTTTTGCCGCCGATCCGAAAGTGGAAGCCGCTTTGAAAGCCATTGGCGTCCTCGTCTTCTCCCACCCGGCCCTGGGCTCCTTCGCGGCCACCGCCGCGCGGAGCTACGGGGACCACACGTTCGTCGAGATGATGTGGCTCAAGTTGACTTGTGTGACTCAGCGTGTGTTGAAGCTGCTTCAACGTGGAGGACGGGCTCTCCGCACGCCATCGATGCGTCAACGCCTCGCGTACATGGCGTGGAGTTCAATACTGGTCGCTCGGTCAACTCACCGGTCTTCACCAACGCAGGTGTCTACCTCACGAACGCTTTAGGATATGACGTGCTCTTCCAGGACGCGGACTTGTTCTGGTGGAAGGAGCCGTGGAGCTTATTTTCTACCCGACCGGACGTCGACACGTTTTGGATGGACGACGGCGCGCGCACGTCCCGCTTCGCGCCTTTGTACCCGAACACCGGTTATTACTTGATACGGCACAACCCTAGGACGGTTTTACTATGTGAAACGTTGGTGGGCATGTACGACGTCGTGCTCGCGTGGCAGTCGCACCAGGCCGTGGTCAGTCAGGTGCTCGGGGAGTTCCACGCGTTGCATGCGTTGAACGTCATGATATTGGACAATATCGCGTTCCCGTCGGGCAAGCAGTTCCACCACAACCGGCCGCTCTTCGAGAAGATAAAAACGGGCGAGTACGAGCCCTACTGCTTCCACATGTGCTGGACCGCGGGCAAGGCGGACAAGCTGAAGTTCCTGAAGCAGGACAAGTTGTGGTACCTGGAGAACGAGTGTGCGCTCAAGGCGCTGGACGGGGTGGGCGAGGACGTGTTGAGGAAGTGCGGCCTCGGCCCGGCGGGCCGGTGCGCCTTCGTGGGCCGGGGGTAACTTGGCATGTGTGCTTATCTATGGCGTGGTGGCCCCACCGCAGGTGGGCACAGTCATTGTTGCCGCGGCGGCGCGAGGTAGTATTATTTTTTACCCGGGGCGTCGGCCTCTAGTTGGCCTCGTCGACGCGCTCGCCCAGGAGCGCCGCCTCGGACTGGATGTACAGCGTGATGAGGACCACGCAGGGCACGGCCGTGCCCAGGATGACCGCGAGGAAGGCGGTCTGGGTCACCTCAAGCGACGTGAGCACCGACGGCATCGCCGACACGACGTCTATGGCCTCGGGCATCATCTGCTGGCTGACCGTCCTCGCCGCGAGGGGCTTGACGGCCGGCGCGAACGCGGCCGCCGACGTGAGGAGGAGCGCGAGGAGCTTCATCGTGCTGCGTGTTGGGGGACGGTGAGTTTCGCATGTCTCTCTCGGTCTCTCTGCCTCTGTGTGTCTGTGTGTGTGAGCCGCTCGTTCGCTCTATTTTTGACGGCGAGAGCGCGACCGGCGCGTCGCGGCGGCGGCGCGTGGGAGCAGCCGTCCGCCGAAGGCGGGATTCTCGTTGTCTGAGCCGCTTGGGGCGGCCTCAACGACAAAAATCTCCCAGCAACGGCATCGAGCGGCGCCGGCAGCATAGAACCGCTCGCCGACGGTCGTCCAGCGCGGGCGTGGCCGCTCGCGCCCGCGGGGCTGGTTTTTGACGTAGCGCAGTGTTTGCTGCACATACGCCATCGCCGAGCGTCGCGCCGCTTCCAGCCGCTGGCCATGGCACGTATGTATTCGAGAAAGACGGCGAGACGGACTTTGGGGCTTTGCGTGACCCTGCGGCACACAATTGCGTGTTGATCTAATGCAAGCTCGGTAGAACCCGCACCACATTTTTTCAGCAGCCCGCGGCCGCGCACCCCGGCGCAAGGAAGTATCCACGGACACCTCGGCAGGCTTCAAGCCGAAAATAAGAGGCGAAAAAGGGTACTCGATTTTTTCACATACCAAAAAGCCTCCGCCCAATTAAGACAGTCAGTACAGACCACACGTATCATCAATCAGCAGCGTTGGCTGGCTGCGTCCGCGAAAAATAAGTTACGTCAGCAGCGCTGGCTCCGTTTCGCCGCCTGCGCGACGTGGAGCCAATGACTGCACCTAATAGCCCAAACCCAGCCACCCGCGGCACGCTGACACGCACGCCGGTGAGCTAGACGTGCTCGGGACGATGTTCGAGGAGAGCCACGACGCCCGGACGAGCGACAAGGACCAGAGAAGCTAAAATATGTTATCCGCGCAGGTCGTCATGGCCGCTCTCGACGACGCCGACAAAGTCCCCGTGACGGTCCTGACCGGCTTCCTGGGCTCCGGCAAGACCACGCTACTCAACCACATCTTAACGGTGCAGCACGGCAAGAAATTGGCGATCATCGAAAACGAGTTCGGGGAGACGTCCATTGACGACGAGCTTCTCAAGAAAAACACGCGCATGCAGGCCGACGAGGAGATTATTGAGATGATGAACGGTTGTATTTGTTGCACCGTGCGGCAGGATTTGGTGGTCGTTTTAGATAAGCTCGCGCAACGGGTCCAGGCCGGGACCCTTAAGTTGGATGGCATTATCATCGAGACGACGGGCATGGCGGACCCGGCGCCCGTGGCCCAGACGTTCTTCGTCGAGCCGAAAGTGAGTGCGTTCGCGCGTCTCGATGGCATCATTACCTTAGTGGATGCGAAACATATCGAACAGCACCTCGATGAAATCAAACCGGAAGGTGCGGAAAATGAAGCCGTGGAGCAGGTCGCGTTTGCGGATCGCATTTTGTTGAACAAAACTGACTTGGTGACGGAGGCGGAGATGGTAAGGGTCGAAGCGAGGTTGAAGGGTATTAACGCGTTCGCCCCGATCATCCGGTCCCAGAAGTCCCAGGTGTCCGTCGAACAAGTCTTGGGCATCAAGGCCTTCGACCTGAAGAAAACTTTAGAAATGGACCCCGAGTTCTTAGATACCGAGGCCGAGCACGAACACGACGATTCCGTGTCAAGCCTCTCCATCGTCACACCGGGCGACGTGCACATGTTATTGGTGAACGACTGGGTCGGGGACGTCCTGAAGAACCTGGGCAACGACATCTACCGCATGAAGGGCGTGTTAAGTGTCGCGGAGAGTCCGAAGAAATTTGTCTATCAGGCCGTGCACATGATTTTTGATGGCGTCTTCGAGGGGGGGTGGGGTCTTGGCGAAGTTAGGGGCAACAAGCTCGTGTTCATCGGCAAGAACTTAGATAAAGCTTCTCTGCAAGCCGGTTTCGAGGCGTGCTTGGATACCCCGGACAACAGAGCTAAAATCGAGGAGGCCGAGATGATCAAGGTGTTCGAGAGACAACAAAATGCTTTGCTGGGCGCGGCCCAGCGCGACGACGTCGTGGCGATTAGAAACATCATGGCGTCCGGCGCCGCGGTGTCTTACGCGAACAGCGTCGGCCAGACCGCTCTACACATCGCGACGCTGTGGGGCAACGCGTCCGCTGTCGAAGCTTTGGTGCAGGCCGGGGCCGCAGTCGATCAAGTGAACGACCTGGGCGCGCAGACGCCCTTGCACCTCTTGGCGTCGCGCGTGGGCAAGCAGTCGAACACGGCCGCGCGCATCCTCTGCGCCAAGACGCTGATCGCGGCGGGGTGCGACCTGGGCCGGAAGAACGAGGACGGCGTGTTGGCCTACCAGTACCTCAACGGCGAGGAGGGCGACCTCGTCGTGGAGCTGCGGAAGCTGATTACGCCCTTCTAGGAGGCCGCCCCTGTATTTTCTCCCCGGTATTACGTAAGAAAGAGATTCTACGGTGCGGGACCCTCCGTGCGCGCTGGTCCAACGCGGCGAACGCCTCAGATTGTGTCGCGGAGTAGGGGCGCGGCGCCGGAGAAGTCGATCCAGGGGTTCTCGGCGACCGCCGCGTAGCGCATGAGTCACACCGCCGCTGCGCGGGAATGGACGCGTCGAAAGCGTCCGACGCCCACGCCATCACCGCGACGCTCGCAAGCTGAAGGACGGACACAGGGCGCGGACGGCCGTGGATGTACGTTTTCCAGCACGCCCACCCGAGCGCGCACTGCACGACGCCGTGGTATTCTTGCTTGCACAGGCCGCACGTGTGCCACCGATTAAACCTCTCATTCATCTTGTCGTCCAAATTGTTCTCCTCGGCCTCAGCGACCAAAATCTTCGCCTGCTCCGCCAAGCACGACACGTGCGCGAAACCCGCCGTCCCGCGGCACGCGCACCCGCGCACGAGGCCCTCCTTTGTTTTCCAGTGGAAGGCTTCCGTGCAGATGTAGCACGTCTGACCTTTTGTGTCGTCCGCACACGCCTCCGCCGCAACCGTCACGGCCTCCTCATATTTGTTGTCGGCGTAGTATTGTTCCGCGTTGCCGCCGCGGTAAATTCTCTTGCAGATCTGCTTGTGGCTGCGGCGCCAGTGGTCGTGTTGGCATGTGGAATTGCAGTACCTGGTTTTGCACCGCACGCATCGCGGGGCGTCGTCCTACATCTACGGCGCTTCGAAGAAGCCAAGGCATTATTGCGCAAAACAATACCCGTAGTGCAACGTGTTTTCGGAATATGTCATGACCTCACGCTCACCATAAATTTGATTTACGCGGAGGCGCTATACAAGGACGACGGCGCCACGCTCGACGATCTCCGCGAGGCCGTGTCGACGCTCGAGGAGACGGAACGGATTGCACGGCGCGTGCTCGGTAGCGCGCACCCACTCGCAGAACAGATCGAGTACCACCTGCAAGTGTCGCGAGCAGCGCTCGGCGCCCGCGGAACGCTGCAGCTTGCGGGGGATGCGTAAGATAGACGGTCAGTAGCCACGACCCGAGCACCAAATTGGCACATGCAACCTTTACGCGCATCGCGCTCAGTCCCCCCCCCCCCGTCGTCGACGAAGTCCGCGAGAGACAGCACATACGTCCTTAAACAAACACTAGCTCCCAACGGCACGCAGCGCCTCGTGGAGGCGGACGATGCCTCCTCTCTCCGCCACGGTGAGCTCCGGGTGCCAGATGGTGAAGTGCAGCAAGAAGCGGTCCGAGGCCACCGCGTTGCGCGTTGAATGAATAAACGACGTATCCGCCAGGAGCACCCCGCCCTCGCGCCACCGCCGCGCCTCCCCCGCCATCACGAACTCGCAGGCGCCGTCGTCGGGCACGACGAGGCCGAGGTGGCCGGTGAGCAGGAAATTCGCGTTGTCCGAGTGGGGCGGGAGCCTGGAGCCCGCGGGCTGCCGGTTGATGCTCACGGGAGCCGGGCCGAGCGGCACCCCGCTCCGCAGCAGCAGCTCGGTCGTGCGGTGGAAGTGGTCTTGGCCCACCCGCGTCGAAGTCCCGTCCTCGAGCAGCGCCAGCTTTTCGAAGGAGCCCGCGTCCGGGCAGAGTGCCGTCTCCGGGGCCGCCCAGGCAGCCGCGTCGCCGTCGAGGAACACGGTCAGCTCATCGCGCGCGCCGCGCCAGTTTTGCTCGAGACACGCCACCCAGCCGAAGTCCTCGTTCGCATGCCACGGCGTCGCGCGCAGCCCCGGGAACGGCACGTCGCACCGCTGCCCCGGCGCCAGCTCGGGCCGCCGCGCGTCGCCCGCGAGGCGATCGCAGTGCGCGCGCGCGAAGGCACGCACGCGGTCGAGGCCCGGGGCGGCTACTGCGGGCTCGACCTGCCGCCAGACCTGGTGCACGGACAGGGCGTAGCTTTGCGTGATGCATGCGCTGAGGAGCGCGCCGCGCATGGATCAAGATTCTTCTCGTGGCCAACGGGGCGCACGCCCTGCGGCAGACCAGAATGTCAGCGTTGTGCTTCTCCCTACAGTCTGCTCTGCGACCTCTCTCTGCGGTTGTGGCGCTTTTCAGCGCTCCAAAAAGCGCTGTACCGCTGTAGCAGTTAACATCGAACACCAGACCAAGCGCGAATCAACAAATGCTGCAGATGCGAGCGAAACTAAGTCAATTCAGAGCTGCGGGTTTTCAAATGTGCGGGTTTTACGCTCTCAGTGCCCCTTACAGCTTTTGGATCTTCTCCGCGCGCCGCGGTTATCAGTATGCCCGAACCAATCGAGCTCCCGGAAAAACGAGCGGTGCTCA
>Ga0302122_10000237_pt1 | contig 32480 bp, 22 predicted proteins | sample CB21_SCM_MG_FD_203115 | JGI IMG/M metagenome (GOLD analysis project Ga0302122, IMG submission 203115) | Marine microbial communities from Western Arctic Ocean, Canada - CB21_SCM | ecosystem: Environmental > Aquatic > Marine > Oceanic | place: Canada: Western Arctic Ocean | collected 2017-09-28 | reverse complement strand
TCCCTGCGGACCAACAAAAAAACGAGCAACGTCCTCGGCGGGTGCGGCTTCGCCACGTCCCTAGTTCTGGCGGGCATGGTCAAGCCGTCCAAGATCGAGGGCTTCCTGCACTTCTCGGCCGCGCGCGGCTGGGACCCCTCGCTCGCCTTCGTCATGGGCGGCGCACTGTTGGTCGTGGGCGTCGCCTGGCGCGTTTTGAAATTAGTGGATCTGCCGGCCGTGCGGGCCTACGCGCGGCGGCCCCTCGACGCGAAAACTTTAGTTGGCGGCGCCTGCTTCGGGGTGGGCTGGGGCTTGGGCGGGCTCTGCCCGGGTCCCGGCGTCACGGCCGTGGGGAGTGGGAGCGGACGGGCTGCGGTGTGGCTCGCGGCCATGGTCGCGGGGCGCGCAATAGCGGGCGCGCCAGCCGCGAAGGCGCGCGAGTAAAATTTGCGGCCTTGTATTGGTGGTATTGGTACTGGAGGAGTCCCTCGCCGTTTCTATCAGTATAGGGATCTCTAATCCCTGACTTACTTAGTACCTCTTGATCGAATAACTATAGTCAATTACTTACTTAGTACCTCTTGATCCAGTAGGCACACCGCGCGGGTTGGGTAACGCGAGCAGGGAGAGGCAAATCAGCGCCTTGCGTGAGCAGCCCGACCTGCTCTCCCGGGCGACGCTTCGCGGGCGCTGCTCGAAACCACAAAGCCAACGAACAGAGCGTACACGTCGCTCGGAAGCCCGTCAACCCACACCTCTAAGCCATGGGCTGCATAAGCTCGGCCCCCGTGGAGCCCGCGGGCGACGAGTTCGAGGGAGACCCGCTCGCTGAGTTGAAGAGACGGAAGCGCGATTTGGAGGTTGAGGTGCGGGGCGCGCGGGAGTACGGGCAAGCACTACTCGCCTCGCAAGCCGACCTGCTCGTCATTCAAAACGCCAAGGAAGAGGAGCGCAAGAAGTATTACAGGGAGCACGCCTTTCTGTGGCGGGCCGTGGAGGTCACGGAGCGGCGCTGGGCCGACGCGGCGCACGTGGTCCAATGCGACGAGCACGCGTTGCAAGTCTACAAGAGGCACGTCATCCACACGGACTTCACAGAGATCCTGGAGGCCTGCAAAGGTCTTGGGTGTGACGAGAAACGGATCTCCAAGGTTAGCAACGCCCGGACGCGCCACCAGTTGCAGGACATGCAGGTGTTGGTCGAAGCGGAGTCGGGCGTGAGCATCTTCAAGATGATCCGCGGCGAGGCCTGGTCCTTCTGGACCCAGTTGGACGACGGGTTGTCGGACTTCGCGCGACTGTGCACGTGGCGCATGATGCCGGACGCCTGCCAGACGGCCTACTTCCTCCAGCGGAAGATGGGCGGCTTCTTTAGTAGTCCGGAGGCGCTGACGGAGATCCTGTCGACGCGGTCCCCCCAGGAATTACGGGCGGCGGCCCAGGTGTACGCGAAGGACACGGGGAAGTCCTTGGGAGAGGCGCTGCGTAGTGCGACGGGCGGCGCGCTGTACACGGGCGATTATGGGAAATGGATCGCTCAATTGGCGGACTTTGATAGAGAGGAGGGTTTTTATGGGACACAAGAACAATTAATTGACGAGGCCCAGCGGCTCTACAAGGCCTGCGAGGCGAATTTGCTCACGACGGACGAGGGCCCCTTCCTTGAGATCCTGGCGAAGGCGTCGCCGGAGCACATTGTCTTTTTAGAGCAGGCGTATGCTGACCACCCAAAGACCAAGCGGTCGCTCCGGAAGACGCTCGAGAAGGGGTTGAGCGGGAACTTCCGGACCGCGCTACTGGCCCACTGCACGCCGAAGTGGGAGTTCCTCGCGCATCGCATCCACGTGGCCACAAAGGTCGAAGATATGGTGGACACGGGCACGGACGAGGAGATCATTTGTCGGATCCTGGCTTCGTGTTCCAAGAACGACATTTTCTACAACCTCATTCCGACCTACGACGCGATGTACGCCGAGAAGGACAAGAAGACCTTCCAGGAAATGATGGAAAGTGAAACTGGCGGGGACTTATTGCAGGCGATCAAGGACGTGACCACCTCCTACCCGCCCTGCGGCCATTTACTGGAGCCGGAGCGCGCGACGTACGAGGGGACGACCGACGAATCGAGAGCGCTAGCCCACCAAGCGTTGAGCGCGACTTATAACTACGAGACCGCGGGCCAGTTGGGCGCCCGCTACGACGCGTTGGTGGAGGCGACGGCGTGGGACCTGCCCTTTCCCACTTTGGGCGTGGACGGCGCGCTGTGTCCCGTCCCCGACACGGAGCCGGGCTACTCGGCGCAGCAGTACATGTTCAACACGCCCGCCGGGGCGAGTGCGGTGCAAAACACCGTTGTGGACACCGTGATGCGGGCGCCCGAGGTGCCCATCGCCAATCTCACCGCGCGCGCGCGGCCCTACACGGCCGAGTTCGACTGGTACCGCGCGCAGTACGCGCCCCAAATGGGCCGGGAGCAGTACGGCCAGGCCCCGCCGCAGATGGGCCAGGCCGCCGCGCCGCAACAGTACGGCCAGGCCCCGCCCCAGATGGGCCAGCCCTACTACTGCTGACCGCTTCCCGTAAGATTTTTTGTGGAATATCCCGGTTAACTACCACGGAGGCGGAGACACATATCGGTAAGTTTTGTTACGGTGCTAGGACTAGTGGGCGGGGCCCGGGGGGGAGACATGTCACATGTCGGTCTCAGTTTTCCTGTTCGGGTTTTTCGCGCTCGGGACGCGCAAAAGTCTCCCCACAGCCGCATAAATCGATTCTGCGCAACAACAGCCGTCGTTTCGCCTTTGCACCTATGCTTCCCCTTGTGAGGTAACAGCGCGCGCACGGGACACTGAAGCAGTGCTGTGGGATGGCGGACTACGAGCAGACACTGGATGGAATCCTCGGCGACGACGTGGCCGCGCTGACGGCGCAGGCGGCGTGCGCGTGCGGCAAAGCTTCATGCGTCGTCGAGTACGCGACGCGTTGGCTCCGGCTGATCCGCGCGGAACTGGTGGCCGAGCTGCGCGAGGGCCGCGCCGCGGCGCGGAGGCGTATCAATGTGAGCAAGCGCGCGCGCCGGGGGGAGCCGCGGGACGTGTCGGACTGGGTCCTCGTGCCGCGGGCCCGGTGCGAAGACGGGCGCGGCTGGCTGGCGAGCGTTTCACAAAAGGTGTACGGCGCCGAGGGCCGGAGCGTGCCGCCGTACGAGCTGCTCGTGGAGCTCGACGAGGCGGCACCGGGTCGCGTGCTCGTGGTCCTGCCCGCGCGGCGGGGCGAAGCCAGGTCGCTCGTGCGCGTGCGCGCGTTCGCCGCCGAGGGGTCGATGCGCCCTCTCGACGTCGACTTCACCCCGGGGGAGGCGGTCCCGTGCCTGTCGACCGGGTCCTGTCTGAGCGCCGTCGCGCGGAGCCGCGGCGTCGCGCGCGCACATTTACTCGAAGCCGGGCTGCGCGCCACGATTTGCGGCGGGGCTGTGGGTCCGGGGCCGTCGGGCTGGGACGCTCCGCGGCCGGCAGCGGCGACTCATCTAAACGAGGCGCAGGAGCGCGCGCTAATAGGGGTCGCCGGGCCGCTGGTGGTCGTCGTCGGCCCCCCGGGCACGGGCAAGTCGTCCTTTATCGCGGAGCTGATCGCGCGCCGCGCGCCGCGCGCCTCGCGGTGCCTATGCTGCTGCACGACGAACAAGGCCGTCGACTCACTCGTGGAGAAGCTGACCGCGGCGGGCCAGGCGGTCCTCGCCGTCGGGCGCCTCGAGGCCATGGGCGGCGCGTCGCGCGCGTGGACGCTCGAGCGCCTCCTGCGGGACGACGCGGCGGTCGCGGCGGCGACGGCGGCGCATCTCCGGGCTGTGAACGCCCGCGAACGCCGCGAGGAGACGCTGGACGCGCTGAAGAAGCCCGCTAAGGGGAGCAAGGTTGTCGACGGCAAGGAGCAGAACCGGGGGTTTGTGGAGCGCTCGCTGGGCAAACTCGGGTCAAACAAGCCCAAGGTGGCGCTCAAGCGGACCCCGGCGGTGCAGCGCCTCGCCGACATGGTGGACGGTGGCGGCTGCAAGACCTACGGCGAGCTCGTTGCATGCGCCCGCGCGTGGCTCGCCAAGCCCCCGGAGGGCGACGCCCTGCGCGTCGCGAAACGCGTCGCAGCGAGAAAGCTCCTCAACGACGCGGAGTTCGTCGAGGACCGCGCGGCCGCCGTCCTCGATGACGCGACGGCCTCGGCGTCGGCTAAGCTCTGGCGCGGGAGCCGCGTCGTGTGCTGCACGGCGTCAGCCGCTGCGTCCCTCCCGCACCGGCTCGCGCGGATCTTCGGCGAGGCCGCCGAGGATCCGGGCTTCGACGTCGTCGTCCTGGACGAGGCGGCGGCCATGCTCGAGCCCGACGCGGTCGCGGCCCTCGGCCACGGCGCGGCGGCGTGTGTTTTAGTAGGCGATCCGTCGCAGCTCCCCCCGTTCAGCAAGTGGCGGGACGCGCGGCGCACGGGCTACGGCGTGTCTCTCCTGGAGCGCTGCGTCGCCGGGCGCGCGGCGCCCGTGTTCCGCCTCGCGGACCAGTACCGCATGCACCCGAGAATCTGCGCCGCGATCTCCGAAACCTTCTACGGCGGCGCGCTCCGGACGCCCCCGGCCGTCGCGGCCGCCCGGCCGCTCGACGCGCCGCTCCACTTCGTCGACTTCTGTCACGCCGAGACCCGGGACGGCGCCTCGCTCTCCAACGCCTTCGAGGCGACGGCAGTGGTTGCGGTGGTCAAAGCGCTCGTGGCGCACGGCGGCCACGACCCGCGCTGCGTTGCTGTTTTGTGCTTCTACAACGCCCAGCGCGCCCTCGTCGAGCGCAAGCTCCGCGATGCCGCCGTCTGTGGGGTGCTCGTCGCCTCGGTCGACGCCGCGCAGGGCCGCGAGGCCGACGCCGTCGTCGTCGCCACGACCCGCTCTAACAAATACAACGACCTCGGTTTCGTCGCGGACGCCCGGCGCGCCAACGTCGCACTCTCGCGCGCCAGGCACGTCTGCGTTGTGCTGGGAGACCGCGCCTGCCTCGAGACCGACGGCCGAGCGTGGCGGCCCTATCTCCGGGCCGCGGACGCGTGCGGCCTCGCGATGCATGCTTCATCGGCTGAATTCGCCGCGGCTTTCCGGGCCACCGCTCCCGCCGGCTACGCGGCCGGTTACCCGCCGCCTCCTGAGCCCCCCGCCCCGGACCACGACCGAGTCACCGTCGACGACCTCCTCCGCGACGGCGACGGAGATGAAGACCCCGACCTCGCCGCCCTGTCTCTCGCCGAGGTCGGGAACGAGGCCGAGGCCGTGGTCGGGGACGGGGGCTGGGGCGACGATGGCGCAGTCGACGAGCCGCCGCTTGCGCCGGCACCCGAAGGGGCCTGGGACGACGACGAAGACGACGGCGACGGCGCGCGTTGGCCCGAGCTCGAAATTAAGGTGGCGAAGTACGAGAAGAAGCTTAGAAAGGCCGTCAAGAGGGGCGACGATGACGAAGTCCGGCGCCTCAGCAAGAAGCTGAAGGGGTACGAGAAGAGTCTTGACAAGGCCCTGCGGCGAGACTAATTTATAATTGTTCTAGAACCCTCGGGGTCAGTAGACTAGACTATCAAACACTTACTCAGACCACGAACGTGTCCGCGTCGACCTGGATGACGCGGCGGTGCGTTTCGCCCGCGAGCGGCACGGGCCTCAGTAAATGGGCCGTCGTCGGCTTTCGCGGCGTCGCCGGCCCGTCCGACTCGAAGGGCACGTCGGAGGCGCGGCTCTCGGCGCGCATGAGGTAGCTGGGCGCCAGGGCCTGCGTCGCCAGGTCCAGCACGAGCTCGCCCGGGTCCACGGGCGCCGGCTTCAAGGGCGGCGGCCGCGCCGCCAGGTCCAGCGCCTCGCGCAGGGCCGCGATGGTCTCGTCGCGCTCCTCGAGCTGCGTCTCCAGCACCGCGATGGCCCGACCGCGTTCGGTGCCCATCAGACACCGCAGCTTCTTCTCCGCTGTGTCTAGACGCGCCAGCACTTCAGCGTGCACGCCGGCGTCGACCGTCTCATGGAGAGCGACGTCCGCGAAGTCCCGGGACTGCTCCAGCTCCACGACCCGCTTCCGGTAGAGCTCGCACTTCTCGCGCAGCCGCTCGCGCTCTCCTAGAGCCTCCAGGGCCTCCGCGCGGCCCGCCGCCTTCGCGCTGTCTACAGCTTCGGCGAGGTGGGTCGACGCGACCCAGTCGCCGTCAGAAGCGTCCTCGTCGACGGGCGCGCCGAGGCGGTCCAGCGCGGCGTCGAGCCGCTCATTGAGCTGCCGCCGCTCGGCGTCGGCGTCGCGCGCGGCTAGTGCGGCCTCCCCGGCATTTTTTAGGGCGGCTCTCAGCTCCGCGGCGCTCTCCGTCTCGGCCGCCGCCGCGGCGACGCAGCGCGTGAGCCGCGCGTCCACGACGCTGCTCAGTTCGCGGCGCGCGCTGCGCAGCCGCCGGGCCTCGTTCCAGGCGCTCGCCGTCCGCGTGACTGGAGGCGGCTTCGGGCCGCCCAGCACGCCCTCGAGGAACGCCTCCTCCGTGGTACCGCGGTGGCGCGGCGAGAGGATCTCCTCCTCGAGGCCGCCGACGCCGGAGCCGCCGCCCATGGTGATGCGTGTCACTCCGTCCGGGCGGCGTCGCGTGTATACCGCGTCGCGTGTGTATAGCGCGTCGGCAGTGCACTCGGCAAAATGCACTGCTGCTGTCTAAGCGGTTTACCGAATACGCCGACGCGAAGGCGTGCTATCTAAAGACGGTATCGAGTCGCAAAGACGCGAAACGCAGCGCAAGCTGGCTCACAAAACGGTGTTGCCCCGCTTACTTTTTAGTTGGTTAGACGGGTTTTTGCTGCCAAAAAAGCCCGGCAAGACGGCGAAACGCGGACTGCACGTCTTAGCATACAGCGTTACAATGCAAAGACCTCTATAGCTTGCTGTCGTGAGGGCTAACTGCGTTTCGGCATCGCTGCGGCTCGTAAAGCACCCAATGCCGCCACCACAGCAGCGGCAGCGCATGTGCTCCCTGACGGTCGTGATGGCTTTCGTCATCGGCTGCCAGGTCGCCGTGATGATGATGCACGCCGGGCGGCACGACGCGCACCTCGCGCGCGGCGACCTGTGGCGGCCCAGCGACCTCGCGGCGCCGACGGTGCACTTGCCGACGGAGCGCGCGCCGCCGGCGGACCTCGCGCCCGCGCCGGCGCGCGCCACGCCCGCGACTGTGCCCGCGCCGACGGAGCGCAGAGCGGTGCCCCCGCCGAAAACGCAGCTGCGGCTCTCGGAGGCCGAGGAGGCCTTGATCCGGGGCCTCCCGACGCCGGCTGAGCGCGCCGAGGCCCGCAAGATCTTCGAGGACCGCCGCGCGGGGCCCCTCGCCTTTGGAGATGCGTTGGAAGACGCCGCGACGGACGACGACGAGGCGGCGGCGATCCCCGGGTTCTACGGGGCGCCGGCCGTCCTCGGCCTGGAGCGCTGCGCGGCGTTTCGCGCCACGACGTCGGTGTTTAGAAGAGCGGCCGCGGCGGGCCTCTTCAACACGGGCACGAATTTGCTCACGAATTTAGTAAGGAAGAACTGTGTCGTGCAAAAACCCTGCCCCTCGGAGCGCCCCCAAAAAGAGAAGATGGCCATGATGGCGCGCGGGGAGTGCATCGGCTACCCCTTCCAGATCCCGTGGGGCAAGCACAACCCCCTCCATTTTAGAGGACGGCACGTCGTCGACCGCCTCGACCACTTCAATATTTCGGAGGTGCTGCCCGTGGCGTTGGTCAAGGACCCCCTGACCTGGGCGCGGAGCATGTGCCGCACGCCCTACGCGGCCAAGTTCCGGAAGGGCGGCTGCTGCCCCTCGCCCTTGGATCCCAAGCGGCAGGGGTCCGGCACGCGCAACGTCACGGTCAACTTCAAGAAGGGCTTCCCCGCGGAGCGGTACGCCCACTTGCTGGGCATGTGGAACGCGTGGTACGCGGCGTACTACGCGTCAAGTATCCCGCGGCTGCTCGTGCGCTACGAGGATTTACTCTTTGCGCCCAAGCGGACGGTGCGGGCGGTGTGTGAGTGCGTGGGCGGGAAGCTCAAAAAGGACTTCGACTCCTTCTCCGAGGCGGCCAAGTTCGGCGCGGGCCACGGGAGTACCGCGGGGACGTCGCGGGCGTCGGCGCTGGCGCGGTACGCGTCGGAACGGACGCGCTACGCGAATTTGGATGCCGAGGACCTCGCTTTTTATAACGCGGTCGCGGACGGGGAGCTGGTGCGGCGGTTCCATTATGAAGCGGACGACGGTAGGCGGCGCGCGTCCGCGGCGCCGGCGTGCGCAGTTTAAATCTAGTTTTGTTTATCGCGTTGCAACGGCCTGTTCACTGAATGGCACAACCGCGCACGGTAGCGGTGGGGTATAGAGTAATGTGTCATTATGGGGGGAAGATGGACGGAGTGGGCGAGAACGCGGCGTCCACACAAACATGGGACTAGACCCACCGGTCCTTGCAAAAAAATGCGAAATTTTCATATTGGAGACCACAGCTGTCGACCGCCGCTTGTATTCCACTGTATCGCGGTACTAACTATAATAGCCATGACGACCGTCTATTCTCCCTATTCTAGCGCACGATCGATCGTCCGCCAGCAAATTTCGCAGAGCACAATTTTTGACCAACATCCAGAACTCGCGCGATCCCGCAGCCCTGCTATTCCGTCCGGGGGATGACATGACACGTGGGAGAGGGCCGAAAGATCGGCCAGCGTGCATATTTTTTAACGTACGGGTTTTCATCGTTCTTCAGAGCAAGCTCTTTGACACAGCTTTTGTTCGCTGCAACAGCCACACACGACAGGTCAAAGCACACGCCGGACCACAGCAAGCGTTTTTAAAGGCCTTCCCCAACCGCCGGCGTCCACACCGCTCAATTTAAACCATGCTCTCCCACAAGACTCTGAACCAGCCCCTGTCGTCGCCGCGGCACAGCGACAGCGAGGCGCCCCCAGCCCGTCCCCGCGCCGTCAGCGACGACGAGAAATCCCAAGAGCAAGCGCGCCCGGCGAATCCCGCCCCCGCCCGACGCCGCCGCTTCAAAAAATACGCCGCCGCCGCCGCCGCCGCCGATCGTGTCTCCTTCACTGGCCCCGAACCGAAAGCGCGGCCGCCAGTGGGCTTCCTTGGACGAGAGCGACGACGACGATGACGACGACTGAGCCGCACCTAGAAATCACTCTTTCTACACACCATTCTAAATGCCTGGCGCTCGACGATCTCCAGTGGATCTCCAGGCGCCCTTGGCCATCTTGCATCCGCTCGTTGGCTCTCGACGATGTCAACGCATCTCGGCGGCGCGGCGACGGACGCGCTTTCAACTTGTATGCTGGACGTTTCCGCATGACCCTCGATCTGCATGGATCTCGGCGACGCTGGCGACGGACAGTTCATTCGGACGATCTCACACAACCTGCATCTCGACGAGACGTAACGGGCCTCTTTCCCTACTCGATGAATTCACGTTGCAGAGGCGGTCGCGGCGCTCTCTTTCGCAGGTTCACGTCTACGCGCATCCGGAACGGCCTCGCGCGGCGGTGGCGACGACGGCGACGGTCTGCCGGATTCCTAATAATAACGCGGCGGACGCAAAATAAGATCCACGGCCACGGCGAGCGCCGCGTCGTTGCCCACCAGTACCCGCTATTCTCGGAGGTGCCCGGCACGGGCCGCGACGGCAAAAGCCCAAATAAATACTAGTCTTACATATACACGCCTCAACCCGAGTAGGCGACGCTCCGGTCGCGCTGGCGCATCTTGCGCGGCGTCACGTCGTAGCGCGCGTCCTCGTGCGCGGCGCGCTCTACCGTCGCGTCGTCGACGGCCCCGATGTGGAGCTTCCAGGACTCGTGGACGTGCGTCTTCCGCTGGAGGTCGCGGAGGCAGAGCCCCCACGCCGCCGCCTCCAGCTGGTGCGCCGAGGGCGCCCGGGGCTGGGGCAGGCGCATGCCGACTGCTTTCAACTGCGACGGGAGGAGCGACGCCTTCTTCTCGTTGCAGGCCGTGCAGGCGCAGACCGTGTTCTCCCACGTCGAAGCGCCGCCGGAGGCCTTGGGGACCACGTGGTCGCACGTGAGCATGGAAGACGGGAACGCGCCCTTGCAGTACTGGCAGCAGTAGTTGTCGCGCAGCATCATCAGGCGCTTGGAGAACTTGGGGGCCTTGTCCGTACCCCGCCTCTCGTAGTTGCGGAGGACCACGACGCTGGGGATGGCGAAGGACGCCGAGGCCGAGTGCACGCGCACGTCGTACGAACTCACGACGTGGACGCGCTCCTGCCAGGCGGCCTTGACGGCGTCCTGCCAGGACCAGACGCTTAAGGGCAAATACGACAGCGGCTGCCAGTCCGCGTTTAAAACGAGCGCGGTGTAGCCCTGAAGCGCCGTGAGGCGCCGCGCGTGGTCGTCGACCTTTTCCTGCGGCGCTTCCGGCATCGGCGCGGCGATGCGCTTGGCCTGAAGCTGCCTCGCGGCTCGGCGGCGCGCGAGACCGCGGCGCGTGACTCTGCGAACATTTGGAGCAAAGGCCTTAGTGGCGCCCAGGAGGAGACCCATGATCGCCATCGCTGCAAGCTTCATCCCGAAGCTGGCGCGACCGTCCGTCGCTGCGTGTGTCTAACCTGCTCACGGCCTATTCAGGGTCGCGCGCGGAGACAGTGCGCCAGCCTGGTGCAGAGCACGAGCTGCTGAACGAACAAATTAATTTGAACGCTCCCGATGCCCTCGGGAGGCCTGGATTTTCGCGGCAACGGACTAGTGGGCGCCAAAAATTCAAAACTGGGGGTAAAACGGGTTTGGGCGCAATCTGATGAGCGCACCGGGTTATAAGAGTGAACTTACTGTATACTTGCTATCGGACACTTACTGCGCCTTGGTCATTTTTGACCTCTGGCATCAGCTCGACATCGTTAAGTGGGGTTTCTTAGATGAATACATGAAGAGGGCTCTCTGCTCGAGCTGAGCAGTTGTCAGCGAATCAACGCTTGCGGACTACTACTCATCCACACCCCAGCACCGCTGCGCAGCGCTGCCCCACGCACGAGAGTAGCCACCAGCCAAACTCTTCTGCTGCACAAATTGCAAGCACACCATGTCCAGCTTCTCCACGGTCCTCACGAAGCTGGGGATCGACGAGTACTCGCCCGTCCTCGCCGCGGCGAATGCCAAGGAGATAGTGACGGGCGCGAGGACCATCTCCGTCCAGGCCTACGCGCTGCCGGCCTGGGCGACCGGAGTCGACGTTGCCGTCGTGGAACCGAGCGATGGGACGGGGTTCATTATAGGAATAGTGCGCTTCGGCGAGGACATCGACTACGAGAACGATAATGACGCGTTCGCGCGGGACGCGGCGCTCCATGGAATGAAGGAGAATCGGGGGCGGGGCTGGGTCGTCTCCGCGGCGAGGACCTGCGAGAAGGTGGCGACGCGCCTCAAGGTGAAGTACCGAGAATTTTATGATGCGGTGGCGGACGCGGGGGGGGCAGCCTTCCATATTACGCATCCCATCTATGGCAAGATCGCCTCCATATCGATAGACCACATCACAAAAAGTATAGCGGCCGTGCCCGTGCCGTCCGGCGCCCACCAACACTGCCTGGGCGCGTCCGTGCCCGCGGTCTTGGCGGCGTGCCCCCTGAACGTCGTCAAGGCCTCGGCCATTTGCGTAGGCGGCGTGTTCAGAGCCGCGGACGGCGTCGCCACCTTACCGATTGCCCGCGAGGACCTCATGCGGGGCTTCCTCGTGCACAGCGACGCCGACGGGAGGCCGCTGGCGAAGGGCGGGCCGCTCCGCCTTGCGTTCCCCGCGTGCGTCGCGGTGCAGGGCGCCGTCTGCGGCAGTCCCAAGCCGCCGGACCTGAAGAACTGCGTCAGTCTGGAGCTGCAAGACGGGAGCGGGGGCTCGTTTTCCGGTAAAGCTTTTTGAAAAGTTCAAACTCGAACTCACTCAAAACTCAAAACAGGTTTTAGACGGGTTTTTAACGCGCCTCGTTTTGACCCGCTATCTTTTGCGGCTGCCTGCAGTATAGCGGCTGCTGCATCGCTTACAGCGGCAGGCCTGTGCGACGCAGCAACTGTGCAGCGCCAACAGCGCCGTGCGTAGCTCGCTCACAGAGAGCACTACTATCTGGGTAGGCCAACCCAGGCCGCCGCAGCGCTACCGCTCAAATACTGAGGAGCACCAAAAACCCAACGATGGACCTCGACGACATCCAGGACGGCGAGGTCTACGCCGTGGAGGAGAGCAAGCACGACGGCGAGGTGACCGCGCGCGTCGAGCACGGCCGCGACGGGTCGTTGATCGCCCACGTGCGCGTGCCCGCGGGCTGCCGGCCCGGCGACGCCATCCCGATTGTTATCGTCGTGCCCGGCGACCCCAGCGGCGCGCCGCGGCACGTCGCCGACTACCCGTGCCCCGAGGGCAAGGCGCCCGGGGACGAATTGGAGATCATGCTGGGCGGGCCGGGCGACCGGCCGCCGCCGCCCCCGCCGGAGAAGGACGTCATTTTCGTGACGGTGCCGGAAGGTTGTAGGGAGGGCGACGCGATTCCCATTTTGCATGACGGCGTGGACACGGGGCTCAGCGTCAAGTGCCCCGCCGGCAAGAGGCCCGGCGACGTCATGGGGGTCAAGTGCACGGAGGAGGACTTGAAACAGAGCAGGGGCCGCATGGAGGCGACGCAGATGCGCCTCGACGCGCTCCAGGACATTTGTTCGAAGCTGCCCGTCTGCGTGGACTTTGGGGGCAAGGACGTGGCGGACCTCCTGGCGGACGAGGCGTATTACCAAGAAGCCGCTGAAAGGACCGCGGCCCACGCAGAGCAGGCGAACCAGCAGCGCAAGCGCTTCGAGGACGCGCTGGCCGTGGCGCGCAGGGGCGTCAAGGAGGATAAGGACGACCAGAAGAAGAAAGACAAGCGTATCAAAAAGGCCAAGGAGCGCGCCGACACGAAGAAGAAGCTCGAGGCTAAGTTAGCGAAGGCCAAGCGCGACGGCAACGCGAAGGAGGTCGCGAAGTGCGCGCGGCTGGTCGAAGCGCTCAAGGAGAAGGTTATTGAGGAGAAGATGGCCCGGGTGGACGATGCCGGCCGCGACCTGATGCGGCGGAGCGACTGGGAGGACCAGGCCCAGCTGCGCGCCTCGGCCGAGAAGCGGCTCGAGAAGTACCGCAGGAGCGTGGATACACATGTCGAGAAGGAGGAGACGAGTGCGTGGCGTGGTTGGCAAAGCACGACGAGCAGCAAGCGACTTTTAAGTTCAAGGAGGAGTCCATTGTTCAAGCAAGGTATAGAGGCAGGGAGCGGTTCGTACCTGCACTCGTGAAAGCGGCGCGCAAGGACGGCACCTACGACCTGGAGTTTACCGATGTGGACGACGAGGACGCCAAAACACTGGACGTGGCGCAGGCCGAGACGCTCGCCGCGCGGTCCAAGCACGCGCACGAGGCCAATAATTCATTAGCGTACACAAGACGCAGGACAAGGCCAAGAAGGCCGCCGACGAGATCACCAAGTTGGTGAACAAGTTGTATAGGCGGCGCGCTTTACAACTTCACCCGGACCGGTGCGGCGGCGGCGAGGAGGCCCGGGCCAAGTTCGACGCCTTCCAGGTCGCCAGCGCCGTGCTCAAGGACCAGGAGAAGCGGCTCTTATACGTTTCGGAGATGACCAAGTCCAAGGACAGCGCGCAGGAGAAGGGCGTGGACCAGGACCTCGAGGAAGCGGCGCGCTACCAGAAGTGGCACGATAGTTGGTTGAAACGGCACAAGGCGTCTCTGGGTTTGGAGTGGGACGCGGAAAAGGTCGCGCAGAAGCCCATGCGCCTCGAGGCCGAGGAGGCCCTGCGGCCGCCGACCAAGGTGCGGCTCGTCGCCACGGAACCCGTAGGTCCTTCACTCAAAGTCGTGGGCGAGGTCAGCGCCGCGGCGGCCCTCGCGGCGCAATTCGTGAGCGTCAAGTGCCGGGCCGAGCTCGCGTGGGGCTACGGCGGGTTGGACACGCCCCCGCAGACCCAGAGCGTGACACTAGAACCCTTGGCGTCGGGCCGCCACGCCGCGAAGGTGACGTTTGACGCGTTGACGTTTGGCGGCTTGGAACTGAAGCGGCGCGTCGCCGTCGAGAGGAACGGGACCCAGACCTGGTCGCCCTGGTCCGCTGGCGCGAGTGTGGACGTCATCGACCCCCGGGCGGACGAACAAGACGCGAAGCGGAAAAAGGCCGCGGAGAAGTGCACCAACGAGGCGGCGCGGTTGGAGTCGCTGCTCCGGGACGCGCAAACGTGGTCGACGCTTAATCAAGACGCTCTGCAGCCCAACGTGGATCGACTGGAACGGCTGATCACGCGGTGCGCGCAGCTGTGTCGGCTGGCGCCCCAGGACGCAGCGGGGCCGTGTCGGTGCGTCGTGAACAGAGCCGCGGAGCTGCACATGGCGTTGGAGGATCGCATCGTGAAGCGGGAACAACGGTCCGAGCGGCGGGCCTTCGCCCAGGCCGTGCGGCGGCGGGTCTGGGCCGGCGGCTTCGGGGACTGGGTCGCCACTGTGACGAAGGCCGATCTAGCCGCGGAGCACGGCGACGTGAATTGGCTCTTCCAGGCGCTGGTCGCGACGGAGAAGAAGGCTCTCGTCGCCGCGAACTGGGCCTCGGACGACGTGCTGGACGGCGCCGCGGCGCGCGCGCGGATCTCTTCTCGAAGAAGAACGTCGAGGCGCTCACGAAGTGCGCCCAGCAGTCGCGGGACAAGCGGCGGTCCGAAGAAGAGAAGGAGCGGCAACGGGCCGCGAAGGCTCGCGCGAGCAAGAAGGCCGCTGCGCCCGTTGAGGACGACGACGACTTCGACGACGCCGCCTGTGCACGCTTCGTCGACTCCACGGTGCCCGCACCCGTGGTCCCGCCGCCGCCGCCGCCGCCGCCGCCGCCGACCCGCGGCGAGGCCTTCGCGACGATGCACTCCCTGGGCAACGCCGACAAGGACCTGGAGTGCCCCATCACCTACGAGCTATTCGTGGATCCTGTCACGCTCGAGGGCGACGGCAAGGTGTACGAGCGCGACGCCATCGCCCAGTGGTTGAGACGGGGCCACATGACGTCGCCCGCGACGGGCTTACCGCTTGCAGCAAATCAGACGCGGCTCATCCCGAACGAGCGCGTACGGTTGCTGGCGGAGGCGGCGCGGTTGCGGCCGGAGCCGCCGTCGCCTTGCAGTGCGCCCGTGCCCTTGCGCGTCGCCACGAGCCGGATCCAACAGCCCCAGTACTCGCGGCCCGCGGTCGTGTCGCCGCCGACGCCCATGAACGGTCCCGGGCCGCTCAAGCCGTGCCTCGCCGACTTCGTCGCGGCGCTGGGCTTGGCCGCCGACGCGAAGGCGACGCTCGTGCAGCAGCTGGTCGCCGCCGAGGTCCTGGACCTGGAGACGGCTACCTATCTGGAAGCCAACGACTGGCGCGACGCGGGCCTGAAGGTCGGCACGCGCAAGAAGGTGCTGGCGCGCCTCGAGGCGGTGGCCTAGTTAATAAGTGTGCTAGTGAATTGAAACCATCACACGAGAGGAATCTTTAGGACAGGTCACAGTTCACGCGACGGCCCGGGCGGCGGCGGCGGCGCGGCCGTCGTCGCGTCAGATGTCGCGTCGGCCGGCGCTTCGAGCGCCGCGACGCGCGCGGCCCGCACGGCGGCCGGCGACGCCGCGGCCGCGCCGCCGAGGGTCGGGCCCGGTTTCTCCGGCGCCGGCGCGTTCTGCAGCGCCGCGACGCGCGCGACCCGCACCGCGGCCGGCGACGACGCCGCGGCCCCGCCGATGGCGTCACCTTCGTCGCGCGGGCGCTTGCGCGACGCCGCCAGGGCCCGGGCGACCTCGGCGACCTGGGCGAAGGGCCGCGGCACGGGCGGGGCGTACGTCACGAGGCGCACGTCGAGCGGATAATCCACGGAAGCCAGCGCCTTCTCGATCGCGCGCGCGATCCACGAGAGGCCGTTCCCAAACACGCCGCCGCCCACGGCCGTCAGGAACAGTTTGTCCGCATGGGGCCGCTCCGGATGATCTAGAGCGTTCAGAGCGGCCGCGAGGAACGCCGCCTCGTACGATGCCTCCAGAATGAGGGACGCGAAGGCCTTCCACAGGCCCGACCCGTTGCGCGAGTACGCCACGGAGCAGGCCGACGCAAAGATCTGCGTCACAACAAAGTCCGGGTCCCGTAACTGGTCGCGGCCCCAGTTCCGGGACGTGACCTGGCAGTCCGTCTGGAGGCCGATGCGCAGGAGCCCCTTCACCTCGTCTCGCCCTGCCTCGTCCAACGCCGCTACCTTCGCGGTCAAGGCTTTCAGGGCCACATCATCAGCCATGGTGTAGCCGCCCTTTACATTTAAACGGCCCTCAAGCGGCTGGAAATGATGTAGCACGTCGCGCAGGTTCTCGATCTGGGACGAGGCCGTCTGCGCCCGGCCATGTAACCCGAAGTAGTTCCGGTAGACCGTCGCGGCGCCGCACGCAATGGCGCAGCACGGGCCCTGCGTCTTGTCCCACGCGTAGCCCGTGACGCCGTCCTCCGGCGTCGCGCTCGGCCCGACGAACTCGAGGCAGTTGAACTGGGACGCGACCTGGAAGGTGGCGCCGCTGAATTCGCCGTGGAGCGCGCCCGCGTCGCCGATGATGTTGGAGAAGCGCGCTGAACCCTTGTCGTACGTCCTCGCTTGGAGCTGGGCTCTTAGCTCCGCAAGGGACGGCGTGGAGAAGGCGCCCGCCTTGTAGCGCTGGTTCAGCGCCGGCGCCACCAACTCGTCGCCCTCCGCCGTGAGGAGTGCGCCGATGTCGGCGGCGTCCCTCTCCCGGAAGCCGACAAGCTGCGCGAACCAGTCACTCATCTTTCACCGCTGTCCTCGTCGCGCTGCGGTGGGTGCTGCGCGCTCGATGTTGTCCTCGTCGGGCTGCTGTGGGACTGCTGCGGACTATTGTGTTTTGGTTGCCTACGGTTTTTTTGTGCGGGTTTCGCGTGTTATACTACTGACCGTGGACGCGCTTACCCGGCCCCCTCGTCAGGCAGCTTCGGGCCGAGCCATCTCGCAGCGCAAGGGTGTTCTGCAGTCAACTGTAGCTCCACGAGGCCACGCAAAGCGTAATCTACGACCGTTCCCGAGGCGTGCAGTTACAGCGCGGGCTGCGGGCGATTCCGCAGCGTTGCTCGCGGCTCATTCAGCCAGCCACGGCGTGCCTCGCAGCGCCAGGTATGGCCGACGTCATCGACGTCGACGAGGAGCCGGACGTCGTCGACCTCTGCGACAAGCCCTCGGACGACAGCGACGGCTCCTCGGTCGTCGATCTGACCGCGGAGTCACCGAAGCGCCGGCGGTCCGTCATCGACGTCGACGACGAGGCCGTCGCGCGGCAGCTGGAGAAGGACGAACAGCGCGCCGTCAAGCGCCGCAAGCAGGCGGAGGAGCGGGACGCGCGGCTGGCGCGCCAGCTCGCGTCGGAAGACAAGCGAAAGGCCGAGGAGAGGACGCGCGCCGACGCCATCAAGCGCAAGAATGCCGCGGAGCGGGCCGCCAAGGCGCGCGCCGCGCCGCGGGCGCCGCTGGACGGCTTTGAAACGGAACCGACCGCCGAGGACGCGCTCGCCTCGACGCCGACGGGCCTGGCCGCCATCGTGACGGAGTACACCCGAGACTCGAAGAAGTGGGCCGTGGGCCTCGAGCTCAAGAACGCCTGCGCGAACTTCGACCTGGCGGTGAAGTTCTTCGAGAAGCACGCTTCTATGTTGGCGAGGGCCCCGTGCCCCCGGAGCGGCAAGAATCGCGGCGCGCGGGCCACGCCGCTCGCCATCGTGTACCACGGCACCTCGCGCTCGAACTTCCGCAAGATCATGGACGGCAACCTCAAGGTGCCCGACGGGCGCGCAGTGAAACACGTCACGGACGACGGCTTCTTCGGGCGCGGGATCTACACGACGACGGACCCGCGACTCGCCTTCGCCTACGCCAAGGACGCGATCGTGTTCGCGTGCCTGGCGCTGCCGGGGCGGCAGTACAAGGCCACGCAGAAGCGGGACCGGGGCGTGCCGAAAAAGCCCGGCTACGACTCGCACCTGGGCTACGAGGGCGACGGCGCGCCCCAGCTCGTCTTCTTCGACACGGACCAGGTGCTGCCGCTGTACCTCGTCGACCAGCGCAACCACCAGCGCGCGCACACCGCCTGCGCGCGGGCCGTCAAGGTCATCGCCGAGAAGACGGGCAACGCGCGGCCGTCCGACGGCATCCCGACGAACCGGTCCGGGCGGAGGGCGATGCCCACGCCCGGTGCGTACGCCGCGGGCGCGGGCGCACCGGTCGCGCCGAGCGGCGCGCCGCCGCCGGCCGCCCTCGCCCAGTACATGGCGATGATTCAGGGCGGCGGCGGAATGCCCCCGGAATATGGGCCCCCGCCGGGATTTGCCGACTACTAAGCTTGTTGTTGTTAGCGTAGGTGACCTAGGACTCTACCGCCGTGAGCAATTCCGGCGGTTATTCCTCCGCGACGACTCCGTCCACCGTGTCCTTCGTTCAACTGAAGGCGGGTCCTCACCGACCGATGCCCCGCCGGGCTTCGACGGCGACGCACGCAGGGCAGGTACTCCGCGCGGTGGAGGTCGTGGGGATGCCATTGATGTTCATGTCCGCCTCGGCGTTCAACCAACCGCTCAACGGCTGGGACGTCACCAAGGTCACGGAAATGAGCTACATGTTCAACCAAAGCCTCGTCGTTCAACCAAGCGCTCGGCGAGTGGAGCTTCGACGAGGTCACGAGCATGCGCTTCATGTTCTGGAGCATCTCAGTCTTCAACCAGGACCTCGGCTGGTGCGTGGCCGGCGTCGACGTGCACCGGGCGTTCGAGAACACCCCGTGCGCGACTTCGTCGTACGGGGCGTTCTCCGGCTGCCCTTGAGCGCCTCGGGCGCTTCCCCTATCCCCTCCCCGCCCACCTCCTCCCCGTCCCCCCGCCCATCCCCATCTCCCAGCCCCAACCCCCCCCCCTTCCTCCCCTCGTAAAACTCCTATACTCGGATACAAATACTACTAAAATTACGGCCCCGGTCGGTAGCGTCGGCGGCACGTTCTAAAGATAAGAACCACTTTCCGCGCGGCGAGATGCGAGCCTTTGCGTCCTCCATATGCAACTTATTCAGTCGACGCTAGCCCCGAGCAGCTCGTCGAGCCGCGCGGCCTCGGCGGCATTCTCGCATGACACCGACGCCTCGAGCGCCGCCACGGTGCACGTGCCGTTAACGTCGCCCACCACGACGCGGCGGCCGTCAGCGCTAAACGCGACGGCCGTGAGCGCACTCGTGGAGAGGGTTTCCGCCGACCCGATGGCGGCGCCTCCCGCGGCGTTCCAGAGCCGCGCGCACCCGTCGGACGCCGCCGTGCATACTAACGAAGCGCGCTGCGGCGACCAGGCCAGGGCCGACACGTACGCGTGTGCGCCGTGATCTAAAGGGGCGCCGAGCGGCGTCGCCCCCGCGCGCAGGCGGCACGTCCAGTCGACGGAGGCCGACGCGAGCACACGCCGCCGCAGGCCCAGCGCGTCGCTCGTCGCGGCCGCGCCCCGGCGCGCGGCCGGGTGCGCTTTGACGCAGGTGACGCGGCCGCGGTGCGCGCCCAGGAGCTCGCACGTGAGCGTGTGGTCCCCGGTATTTCCGAACGTCGCCAGCGACACCGACCCGGCCTCGCACCCCACGTACACATCACCGTCGTCCGCGAAGTCCACGCAGGAAACGGGGAGCGTGACCCCGCGCGCGTCCACTACTAACCGCTTCTCGAGGGGCCGCTCTAACATTCCGGGCGCCCAGAGGCACACGACGCCGTCGCTCGACCCGGTCATGCACGTCCCGTCGTCCCTTATACTTAACGCGCAGATGGCTGAGGCGTGCGGCGCGTGCCGATCCAAGGGCGACTTCCCGACGCACTTTTGACTACGGCAGTCCCACATGAGCAGCTGGCCGCTCTGGGACCCGCCCAGGATTAATGAAGGGTGCCGCGGGTCGCAGCACACGGAAGCGACGCCGGACTCGCACGCGAAGCGCACGTCACAATTCTTGGAAGACGCGAGGGACCACACGCTCACCCCGCCCTCGTCCTCGGCGCCGCACGCATCGAATTCTGAGGAAGGCGCCGCGTACGCCGCCACGAACGCCTCCGGACGGTCCCAGATCGCGGCGACGCCCGTGCACGCTTGGCCGGCGCGGTGGAAGGCGGTCCGCGCGTTCTTGGGGAAGTTCACCGACGCCGCTGCCTCGGCCGCCACGCTCGGCGCAAATAACGCGTCGAAGACGTCCCGCTCCCCCAGGCACCGCTCCACGAGCGTCGCTTTCGCCGACAGGGACGAGAGGTCCGGCGCCTTCGTTTCCTGCTCCGCGATCTCCACCACGGCCTTCCGCGCGCTCTGGGAGGCCGCGCTGCCGCGGTCCTGGAGCGCCCGCGCTTCGTTCTCCGTCGCGAGCCGTGCCTCGGCCCCGGCGGCGCCGTCGGCCACGTCGTCCGCCTCGGTCTGCGTCTGGGCGCAGAGCGTGTCGGCGGGCGGCGCTCTCCTTAGAGACGGCGATGTCGACGCGCGCGGCGCGGCGGGCGGCAGGGGCGGCGGGAGCTGCGTGCCGTTGGGCGTCGTCACGGTCGGCGCCTTGGGCGCCTCGCTCTTCTGCGACAACAACCCGTCGACGTAGCTCCGCAGGTTGGCCGCCGCGGACGCCGCGCTCTTTTGCGACGTCGCCGCCTGGCGCGTGCGCTCCGCCTTCTGGGCCTTGAGGACCTCGATGCGGCGGCGCTTCTCGTCCAGCGCGGCGCGCCGCGCGACGAGGTCGTCGGAGGGCATTTTATCAAAGCGCGCCTGTGACAGTGGCTGCTCAGTTTCAAATTGTATGGCTTGTCACGGCTCGAGATGGCCGCGCAGCGAGCACAAAGTCTTGCGTGAGATGAATGCGGGTCTGAATGACCACAGACAGAGAGCAATGAGGCCACCAGCGTCCTTCCGCAGCGAGCGGCGGGCCTTTCATAATAGCACATTAGACGGGTTTCTTTTGCACGGGTTTTCGAGCCATCATAAAGGGGAGTTCACAGGCGTGCCCGGCCGGCAGCTCCTCGCAGTCGAGTGTACTGGGACGGGGCAGCCCCCTTGAAATACCATGGCCCAGGCCGCCAACAGTGACTGCTGCGGCGGGCCCAAGCGGGCCTCGGGCGTGGCCGTGATCGTGTGCGGCGTCGTCGCGGCCCTTGGCCTGATGATTTGTTCCGCCGTCGCGACCGACGTGCCGCTCTACGCGGGCTTCGGGTGGTTTAACGTGTTCCTGAGCATCGTGACCGTCATCGTGGCGTCGGTGTACGTGTGCGGGTGCTGCGGCGAGGGGTGCCCGGCGAAGGCGGTCGGCGGGATTATGGGCGCCTACTGCGTGATCGCGTTCGTCAGTTTCATTGTGTGCGCGTCGGGGGCCGACGACGCGATTCGCCACAACTGCGAGGGCACGATCCAGTGCGAAGCTTCGGGGCCCTATGATGGCCCTGGATGCGGCCACAAGACCTCTAGTTTCCACTTCTGCACCGAGCCCGACACCAAGGACCGCCGCCGGCGCCTACAGGACGAGGGAAAGCTCTATTACTCGAAATGGGGCGACGATTGCCAGGACCGCGGCGGTGGCGACGGCGAGTGCCGCGCGTTCGAAACCGAAAAGGACTGCTGGAATTTTTGCAACCCAGACCACGACAAATTGGATAAGTGCGAGAACGCGGACGGCCCGGAGGACTGCAGCGACGGATCGTCCATCACCAGCCACGCCCGCGGCCTCGCGCTCTGGAGCTCCCTCCTCATCATGTTGCTACTCATCCCTAGCGCTATATGGACCGTCTGCCTGTTCCAGCCGGAGCCGCCGCAGGCCAACGAGCCGCCCACCGTCAGCGCGGTAGAGATGGCGTCGGTCCAGGTCCGCCACACGGTGCCGCCTCAAATAATCTACGCGCCGCAACCGCCGCCCCAGATCATCTACGCGCCGCAACCCCCGGTGGGCCAGGTCGTCTACGCGCAGGAGCAGCAGCCGCCCCTCGCGAAAGAAGGGTATTAGATCCAAGCCAGCAAGGCGGCGGCGCTACACGTGCCGACCGCGCCGTCACTTCACCATCCTCACTTCCCCGCCCCGCGCGCGAGCTTCTCCCCCTCGCGCGGTCTGTTTGTCCCCGAAACCTTAAGAAAAACTTAAAATACTTAGGCCTCACTCGTCGCCGGCGTTGTCGTCGAGGTGAATGTCCCCGAGCTCTTCTCCGATGGCCTCGTAGCCCGACAACGCGGCGTACGCCGACTCGAACAGGTCCGGCCGCCGCGCGCGCAGGCACGAGTCGATGCACCGCACCGCGTCCAGCCCGCCGGACATTATGGAAACGAAGCGCACGCGGCCCGCCGCCAGTTTCTCCGCGTCGTTGTCCGGCAGCGGCAGCTCGGGGTTCACGCGAATGACCGTCGTGCTTATGGCGTCCGCGTTCCGGAAGACGGACTCGGACTCGTGCCGGACGGTCGTCACGTTGCCGCCCGCGCCGACCTCGAGTACGACGACTTTGAGGGGATCCTCCGGACCCTTCGTCTCCGTCGCGAGCCACCGCACGGCCTGCGTCCACTCGCGGTAGCGCCGGTCCTGCATGGCCGAGTCGACCCAGTCGGCGTCCTCGAACATGAGGATGGCCGGCCGCGCGCGCCCGCCGCACCGCGGGCAGGTCGGCCAGTTCTTTTCGAAATGCGGCGCCCGGTCGTGAAGAGGGGGCGGCATGTGCCGCAGCGTGGCGTCCCGGGCCGCGCCGTGGGTGTGGCCGATCGTCGCTTTTTCCGTCGGCGCCGTTTTAACCCCTTCCGCACCGCGCGCACTGTCCTGTGCGAGCATCGTGTCGGTATTCACGGCGTACGGCCTCAGGTCCCGCGGGGCCCGCCACACGCTCCGCGAGCACTTCTTCGAGGAATGGACCACCGTCTCCTCGCCCTCGTCCTCCAGCACGACGCGCCGCCCGCCGCACTGGTACAGCTCCACGTTGCCGTGGCACTCGCGGATCTCGCCCGCGTCCAGGACGTCATAAAAGTGCGCGTCCACGTTCGACGTGAAGGCGAAGAAGGCGCCCGGCGCCGTTAACGTGTTGGCGAAGGCCTCCTCCTCGTTCTTCAGGTCTTCCAGCGAGGGCCGCGTCTCCTGGGAAACGATGCGTTCGGCGATGAACTGCGACGTGTCGTTCGCGGCGAACTTCGCATCCCTCCACTCTTTGAGGAGGCCGTAGCCGGCGTGCGGCTGCGTCTCGCGGTAGTCGTTGAAGCACAGGCCCCAAAAACCCCAGAAGAGTTCCGGCTCGGTCCGCAGCCACCGCGGGACACATAATTCCCTATATGTCAACTCCCGCGTGGCGTAGGCCTCGACCTTGGCGATGTCCCGGTACACGGCCAAGCCGCTCTCGGCCGACCAGCCGGCGCCCGTCGCGAGCAGCAGCACGTCCGCTTCCAAAATAGCGTCGGCCGCCTCGGAACACGCGCTCGCGACGTTCTGCCGCAGCGCTTCGGCCTCCTCGCGCTCCGGCTTCGTGGGCTGGGCACCCATTTGCTGGAAATTGTTTTGTGACTCCTCACAGCTGGTGGTCTCGCGGGAAATACGTTCTGGCGTATATTGCTGACCTCGCGCAGCGTCTACTTAACCGCCGGCTGGTTTGGAATGCAATGCCAACTGGCGAAGCCATCGAAAATACGCGTCACGGGTTTTTGTATACGGGTTTTTACTCAGCACACCAAGTTCTGCACTTGATCAAGTGTAGGGCTGCGATTGAGGGCAGCAGGTGATCTTAGTTGAGTGCTACAACCTCTATACGCTGCCGCAGCAATCAATCATACGCTCTCGCAGCGTACATATCGCATTGCTGCTGAACACTCATCACTGCATACACGCTGCCGCAGCGGTCGACACAAGATGCGGAGGAACGCCCGCTGGGCGTTGGGTCTCCTTGGCGAGCTGCTGTCGAACGCGAAACCGGGAGGACGTTACGCCGGGCCACCGCTGACTACGGGCGGCGGCCGCGCGTTGGTGACGGGCGCCACGGGCGGCATCGGCGAGGAGGTGTGCCGCGGCCTCGCCGCGCGCGGCTACTCCGTGTACGTGGGCGCTCGCGACGCCGAGCGAGGCGAGGCGGTGGCGGAACGGCTCCGCGCCGAGTTCCCGGGCGCGCGCCACGAGTGCGTTCTTTGCGACCTCAACAGCGGCGACGCCGCGCTACCGAGGGGCGTCGACCTGCTCGTGAACAACGCCGGCGTTATGGGCGCCGCAGCCGACGAAACGATGCGGGTAAATCTAGTAGCGCAGGCGCGACTCACCCTCGCACTCCGCGCCAGGAACAAAAAGCTGCGAGTGGTCAACGTCGCGTCGTCGTCGCACCTCCGCGCGAAGATCTGCCCCGTGGCTAGCATGCTCGGCGACCGACGGCGGGACAAGTCGCTCGCGGCGTACGCGGCCTCCAAACTAGGGCTCCTGCAGTTCACGGCGGCGCTGCAAAACGTTGGAATTGACGCGCGGGCTTGTCATCCTGGTTTGGTGTGGACGCCCATGCTCAAGGGCTTTTTCCCGGCGCCCTTGCGGGCATTGATGCCCTGTTGCGTGCTCTTCAAGACGCCGCGGGAGGACGCGGCGACAGTGGTCCTCGCTTGCGTTGACGACGCCGCGGGCACGTACTACGTCGATAGCGAGGACCGGCCGGCGGCCGCGTCGCGCGAAATCTCTGAGACGGGCGGGCTCGTCGGCGAACTGGGCGCGCTGGGGATTAACATACCTACGTAATTAGACTCTGCGCCCATCCATCGTCGGCGATCGCCTCGACCGCGCCCTCGGCGAGCGCGCCGAGCCGCACGTCGCCGACGCGCTCGCGCCGCAGGCCGACGACCGGACAGCCGACGTTGGCGAGCATGCGCCGCACCATCCTGTGCTTGCCCTCTCGCACGACGAGGCGGACGGTGACGCGGTCGTTGTCGAAGCAGGCGTCCAGCACGTCGCCGACGTGGACCCCGAGCGTCGTCTGCACGCCGGCCGCGAGGCGGTCCCGCAGGAACGCCTCCGGCGACAGCGCGAGCGCGGCGTCGGCGCCCTCGGCGATGTCGCACGTAGCCACGTACTCCTTCTCGACGGCGACGCGCGGCGAGAGCAGCTTGTGCGTGAGGGCGCCGTCCGACGAGAAGAGGAGCAACCCGGACGTGTCCGCGTCGAGGCGGCCCACGGGGTGCGAGCGCCGGGGCGCCACGGTCGAGAGGTCGGGCCGGCCGCGGTCGTCGCTCAGCGTGCTGTGCACGCCGACCGGCTTGTGGTACGCCCAGAGCAGCGGCAGCGGCTCCACCGCGACGCCATCTACCGTCACGCGCGCGTCTACGGCGACCTTGGCGGCGGCTCGCTTCGCGACGACGCCGTCGACCGCGACGCGGCCCTGCTTGACGAGTTTGGTGCACGCGGCGCGGCTCGCCGCGACCGATGCGTCGTTGAGGAACTTCTCCAGGCGCACGGCGCTGCCGCCGGTCGAGAGCGCCCTCGCGCGTGTTGTGGCACAGGCGACGAGGAGGAGGCGCATGGCAATTATCATTTATGCCATCCGGACGCAATTCGTGCAGAGTCCAGCAGCTTTTGTTATATGGCACGGCAGCTCCGCAGCGATCGTCCAGAGTCAAATTAATGTTAACACTGCTTCTTGCTCCATCCGCTCGGAGTACAGCCTTTTATAGGAGGACGCTGAGACGGCTTTGAAAAACCCGTTTATTGATTTTACAGTTTCAAAGAAAACGCGCCAAGGAGTTTTTTGAGCAGCGATCGGTTCGATACCGGCCCAAAGAGATCAATGAGACACTCATTGGGGGGCGAAAAAATTAATTTCTTGATTCGCGGTGCTGAAGTGGTCAGTCGCACCGGTGGAATGCTGTCAATTTGTGGTCCGCAGGTCTCCCTGGGGTCGCTTAAGGTCGGTACTAGACGTGTGCAATCACCTACACCGTAAACGTGGGTGCTTCCGCCGCCACATACAAATGAACAAGTGCTTGGCCAGACATCTGGCTCAAGTCCAAGTCTCTCAATGATTGGATCCACAGCTCTCTGGGGAGCTCCAAGCGCATGCGCACGCGGTATAGGCGACTACCTAATGTCAAACAACCTTACGAGACGTCCGAGGGCCGCTCTGCATCCCACAACGAGTTGATGGACGCGCTCCACCGGGAACTGCGGAGGAAGCGCATGTCCCAGAAGCCCCAGTTGTCTTCGTCCCAGCGCTTCGACCTGCGGGGCCGGAAATTCTGTCTCACGGAGGGCTTCGTCCCCAACAGGAACAGGAACCTGGGCCGGCCGCCGCGGCAGCCGGGCCACCGGCCGCACAAGCACGGCAAGCCCATGGGCGGCATGGACCTCGAGTCGTTCCTCGCGGGCGGCGGCGGCGGCATGGCCATGGCCGCGATGGGTGGCTTATTACTGTCCATGGCCATGGGCGGGAACGACTAGGAGGACTCCGCCCTCCACGCCGCGTCGTCGCCGCCGGCGCGTATAATTATACATCTAACTTCTAAAGGACGACTAGAGGACAACACCCCCACGCCGCCGGCGAGTTAGTAGATTAGATGTCCGTCTTATACGACACGGCGAGGTCGCCCGCCCCCACGCGCGGCTTGTTGAAGCCGGCCGCCCCGAGGAGCGCCGCCGAGTCGTCGGGCACGCAGGACACCTGGAGGCTGGACTTGCCCCGCGCCAGCGCGCCGGAGAGGTTCACGTTGGTGCGCGGCACGCGCGCGGCCAGGCCCGCGTCGCAGTCCTGGTCGGCGCCGAGGCGCTTGGCCGTCGCCGCCGAGAGCTCCAGCACCAGTTTGCGCAGCACGGCGAAGACGGATGCCCGCTGCTGCGCGGCGGCGATCGTGGCGTCGCGCGCCAGGGACGACGCCCTGGAGACGGCCAAAAACGTCGCCTCGAGCTCGGCCGCGGCCGCGTCGTAGGTCCACTCGGCGCGGGAGGACGCTTCGGCCAGACCCGTGAACGCCTCCTTGGCCGCCACGAGCGCGTCGTACTCAAACGCCTTGGACCGGCGGAAGGTCTGGACGGCCGCGGCGCGCGCCGTCCTCAGTTGCTTCGCGTAGACGGCGCGTAGCAACGCGTCGAGGCGCCGCTCCACGTCCCGCACCGCCTTCGCGTCGCCGCCCGTCGCGAGGAGGTGCGTCTCGGCCGCGGCGCAGATCGCGTCGGCCTTGGCCCCCAGGTCGTCGACGCAGGCGCCGCCGTCGACGTGCGCGCGCAGGGACGCAATCTCGTCGAGCGCCGGGCGCAGGACCGCGTACTGGGCGCCGGCGCCCGGGGCCTTGGCGGCGTCGGTGGCGGCGCAGAGCGCGGCTGCCACGAGGAGGTACCGCATGCTTGTGCCGCGCAGCGATGCGTTTGCAGTGGCACAGCCTGTTGCTAGGTGCGTAGACTGCGGTGGCGTCGCGCTTGCAGCAGCGGACTCAGCCGTTTTATAATACCCCGATACGAGTCGAGGCGACGAGGTGAGCCAGCGACGGCCCAGCGTTGACGTATATGCAATCACGAAACCCGTTTTTACGACTTTAGGCCGCACGTGCGGGTTTTGCGGGTTTGAGTTTTGTGATGAGCGGCACTGAGGCTCACTAATGCACACGAGTCGTATGAGCTCCGCACTGCTCAATTTTCCGTCGTGTGTTAGCGATTTGACACAGCTTTGGCACCTCTCAAGCACAGTGCTCTCACAGGGTGCTCTCGCAGCCTATACGCCGCCGCAGCGACGCAGAACATGTGGCTCCTCTGCGCCGTGCTCGCCGCCACGGCCACGAGCTCGTTTTCAGAACCGCAGACCGGCTGGGCGGCGACCTACGTCCCGGCGAGGAACGCGACCCGTATTACACGAACGCACGCGTCCGAGACCTGGTTCACGGTCGTCGCGGCTACGGACGCCGAGGAGGCCGCGCTGCTGCCCCACTTGCTCGCGCACTACGCCTGGGTCGCGGCCGCGCGGTTTGTGGTCGTCCTCCACGCGCCGCGGCGGACACACACGTATTTGAATATGGCGGAACAGGTCGAGGGCTGCGGCGCGCCCGGCCACGTCCGCGCGCGGCGTCCCTTCCCTCGTCGAAGGCGGCGACATGCGACACCGCGCAGGTGCGCTGGACCTCGCCCTACTCCGGCGCGCACAAGGAGGCCGTGCGGCGCTTCGCGTTTTCGCGGTTGTTGAGGCGGAAGGAGATGCGGGACGGGGACTGGGTCGTGCACGCGGACTCGGACGAGTTCGCGGTCTTTCCCGAGCGGAGCTTCGCGGCGGTGCTGGCGCGCGCGGGCCGGGCGGACGTCGTCGGGGGGGCGTGGACCGACCGCGTCGCGTCGACTGGCGAGCTTTTGAGCATACCACCGGAGGACCTGTGGACCACCTTCCCCCTCAACTGCGCCTTCCGGCGGAAGCCGAAGATCGTGGCCTACAAATGGCCGCGCCTCGTCACGGACGGCGCCCACGCCCCGCTCGGGAAGGGTGCGCGTTACGCCAAGGACGTCGCGGTCGTGTACCACTTCAAGTGGCATGCTCATGTCCTGGAGCGCCTGGCGGAGCGAGTCGAGGTGAAGCGGCGGCCGCGGCACCTTGGGGGCCGGGGGAAGGAGCGGGCGGCACTCTTGGTCGAATCGTTGCGGGAGTATCTGGTCCGGCACGACGGCATCTGCGTCGACTGTGCAGATATGACCGGGGTGTGCTGCGACGCGCCCTGCGACGTCGGGGCGCTGCGGCCGTACCCCGCCTTCCTGCGGACGGCGGCGAGGCCGCCGGTGGATTACCGAGTCGTCATTATGTTGTTGCTGTTGTGTGGTTGTGTTCTGTGGCGGGCGCGGGTGGGTAAGCTTGTGCTTTGAGGGTTGGATGGGTTGGATTCGTGGTCGTGACGGAGGACGCGAAGGTCCACAGCTCACCGCTTAGCGGTCTTCTTCTTTCCGTATCGTAGAGGTGGTTAAGCCCCCCCCCAACTGTATGCGTTCGTCGTTTATCGCCAGCCAAAAATTATAGAAAACCCGCACTGTAGGTGCAGTTCCTGTCTTATTCCTGCGGCCTTGCACCTCGCTTATTACGCTTTTTAGCCATCACTCCAGGTCGACGGACGTCTCGACGACATACTACTACGCCCCCCTCGGCGGTTGGGGGGCTTGAAACACTATCGAAACATTAGTTGGCCAGCGCTCGGCCAGTTCGGTATGAAGCGCTACCTCCTCCTCGTCGCGGCGTGCGTCACGAGAACGGTCTCCGGAAACGCCGGACGTACACGGAACATAGCGAGTCTCGCGCTACTCGTGCCGACGATCACCCGAGCCACCGCCGAGGCGCCAGCCGCCCCCGGGAACGGCGATGACCTCGACGCACCCGGGTACGTGAGGGTGCCGCAGACGCCGCGGACGTCGAAGAGGCCGGGACCGTGGTCGCCCCCGACTACCCCGACGACGACCCGGACCACTGCGACTGCAAGTGCGAGGCCATCGACAAGCCGTGTAGATACGGCGTCGGCGCCCGCGGCGGCGGCCGGCCCCACGTACTACCGCTCACGAGGCGCCGGCCGACGAAGGCGCCTCCGACCCCCGGTCGACGAGAAAAAGAGCTCGACGCCGCTCACCACCGGCGTGAGCGCTGGCGTGGACGACGCCGAGGCCAACCTCGTCGCCGCGACGATCGAGGTCTCGCGGCTCTCGCTCGCCGAGGACGCCTTAGACGCCGCGCGGCGCCTCGCCGAGGACGACGCGATGGCGGCGCGCGAGCCGGCGGATCCGCGGAGCCCCCGGTCGCCGCGGACGCCCGGGGACTCGTGCGTCGTCTGTTAGGAACAATAACGTGCCGTCGCCTGCTATCCGTGCATGCACGTCTGCCTCTGCGAGATGTGCGCCGCCGCCACGGACGCCTGCCCGATGTGCCGGCGGCCCGTCGAGGACGTGTTCCGCGTGTTCCTCTCGTGAGCCGGTCGCGCGGCGCCTTATCAATAAAACACGTAGGAAGTTCTTCACCCAGGAGGAATAATTTGGCATTACGCCCCGGTAGCGTATAAGGTCCATTCCTGGCCCGTGCACAGATATCTGCAGCTATTGCACGGGTTTCTTTTGAACAGCTGGCATAGAGCTGGTTAGCGCTGCAGAGTGTAGAGCTGGGTTTGTGACATACATCGCTCCTGGTGAGAGCGAAAGCGAGTGCTGCAGCCATCGCATCCGCATAGCGCCTCTGGATGCGAGCACAGCAGCTCGTCTACACCGCGACGGCCTGCGCCGCGCTGCGGTCGTCGGCGCGCGGCCTCACGACGCGCCGCCTCACGGCCATGCGGGGCCTGGACGCCTTCACGGCCGCGGCCGACGCGAGCTGGACGCGGTCCTTGACCGAGGACCCCGAGACGGCCCAGCACGCGCCGAACAAGAGCTCGCGGCGCGTCCGGAGCGGCCACTTCGTGAGCCTGAAGCCGACGCCGCTCGAGTCGCCGGTCCTCAAGCTGCACTCGCGGGAGCTGGCGAGGGATTTGGGTCTGGACGCAAATGATATGGACGACGAGCGGTTCGTGCAGCTCTTCTCGGGCGACGATGCCTTCACGTTGGGCGCGTCGTGGGCGACGCCCTATGCTTTGAGCATCATGGGCACGCCCCAGACGCAGAACTGCCCCTTTGGGACGGGCGAGGGCTACGGCGACGGCCGGGCCGTGTCGCTCGGGGAGGTGGTAATTGAGGAGAAGCGGTGGGAGCTCCAACTCAAGGGCGGCGGGCGGACGCCCTTCTGCAGGGGCGCGGACGGACGGGCCGTCTTGCGGTCGTCCTTGAGGGAATTTCTGGCAAGTGAGGCGATGCACTTTTTGCGCGTGCCGACCACGAGAGCCTTATCCTTGATCGTGTCGCCTACGGAGACGACGAAAAGGCCCTGGTACTCCGGCGCGAACGACGGCAGCGTGTCGGCGCCGCAGATCACGGAGGACGACCCGCGGCTGGCCCGGTACCCGCCGGCGGTCCGCAAGCAGTTGATCAAGCAGCTCCAACGCCAGGGCGGCGACGACCCCGACGTCATGATCGAGGAGCAGTGCGCCATCACGTGCCGCGTGGCGCCCTCATTTTCGAGGGTGGGCCACCTGGACCTCTTTTCGCGCCGGGCGCGGCAGGACGCCTTCCGGAAGGCGGAGTACGAGCAGTTGCTGCAGCACGTCATTGCCCGGGAGTATCCTGAACTGCTCACGGAAACGGGCGACGCGACGCGCCTGGACCAGCTCCAGGACCTGAAGCCGGTCGCGCTCAAGTTCGCGGAGGCCTCGCGGAAGAAGCTCGCGTCTTTGGTGGCGCACTGGTTGAGGGTGGGCTTCTGCCAGGGCAACTTCAACGCGGACAACTGCCTCGTGGGCGGGCGCACGATGGACTATGGGCCCTTCGGTTTCGTGGACGCCTACGATCCCTCCTTCGCCAAGTGGGTCGGCTCCGGCGACCACTTCGCCTTCGCCAACCAGCCCGGGGCCGCGCTGGCGAACTGGGGCACGCTGGTGAAGTCGTTGGCGCCGCTCTTCGACGACCCGGCGCCGTTGCAAGCGTTACTCGATGACGCGAATGTCCACTTCCAGGCCGAGGTCGACGACTGCTACCGGCGCAAGCTCGGGTTTAGTGGGGACGTCGACGCGGCGGATCAACCCAAAACGCTGTGGCGCCGGCTCGAGCCGGAGCTGAGAGGTATGGACTACACTATTTTCTTCCGGGAGCTCGCGCAATGCGTGGAGGGCGGCGACGCGTCTCTGTTAGAACCGGCGTGCTACGAGCCCCTGACGGAGGAGAAGCGGCTATTCTTGGACGGGTGGTTGGGGGACTGGAGAACGGCGCTCGGGGCCACCAAGGGCGTCGCCGCGCGCATGAATTCAGAAAACCCGAAGCATATCCTGCGGGAGTGGATGCTGGTCCAGGCCTACGACGCCGCCGGCGCGGGCGACTGGTCCGTGGCGCAGGAGCTCCACGAGTTGATCCGGGAGCCGTACGCGGACCGAGCGGCGCTCGACGCGAAATACTATCGGCGGGCGCCCGACGCGGCGCTGCGGCGGCCGGGCACGGCCTGGATGACCTGATCCTCGTAGGCGGTCGTCTCGCGTTCCCTTGCTCCGTGGTATATATGACGCGGCGCGCGTTGCTCTCCCAGCGCGCGCGCCGCCGACCCGCGGGGCCCGGGATCGCACCGCTCCTTTTTCTGTCTAAGAAGCTTTCGTGTTATTTTCTTCAGTCAAAACTTACTGGCCAGGGAGGAGACAACAAAACGGAGCGGCGCGGTCACTCGCCGAAGTAGACGCACTTCTCCTTCTCGTGGATGAGTCCGTAGACGCGGTCCGCGGCGGCGGGCGTCAGGGGTAGTGCGGCGCCTAGCGTGAGCAAGATCGTGGCGCGCCCGAGCGCGAGCTCCGCGGCGCGGCCCTCGTCCAAGCGGCCGTCCACGACGCGCTCGACG
>Ga0302122_10000236_pt1 | contig 32489 bp, 41 predicted proteins | sample CB21_SCM_MG_FD_203115 | JGI IMG/M metagenome (GOLD analysis project Ga0302122, IMG submission 203115) | Marine microbial communities from Western Arctic Ocean, Canada - CB21_SCM | ecosystem: Environmental > Aquatic > Marine > Oceanic | place: Canada: Western Arctic Ocean | collected 2017-09-28 | reverse complement strand
ACTCCGGGTTCTATAGAACAACTCCCGGCAGGTACGGAGTTTAAAACGTGGACTCCTGATTATCCCAATACTACGTTTGACCCATTCCAAAAAGCCATCCTTAGAGGCATAGCTTCCGGGTTAAATGTTTCTTATGTTTCTTTGTCTAATAATCTTGAAGGTGTTAATTATTCAAGTATTAGACAAGGAGTCATGGAAGAGAGAGACGCTTATCGAATTGTTCAAAAATTCGTTATCGAACACATGGTAAAGCCGGTGTATAAGAAATGGCTCTCGTATGCAATGACAACAAGACAAGTCAGCATACCAATTACAAAATATGACAAGTTCGCAAACTCAGTTACGTTTATTCCGCGCAGTTGGTCTTGGATTGATCCTTTGAAGGAGATACAAGCCAACGTGGTGGGGTTACAAAACGGACAAGTCACAATGTCAGATGTGCAATCCAGTATGGGTCGTGATCCCGAAGAACTCTTCGAGGAGTTATCGAGAGAAAAAGCCCTTGCTGAACAGTACAACATTGAGACTGCATTTTCACCTTATGGAGCAACGAAGAACGCAGTTGATCCAGATTTAACAGGGGACGATGAATAAGAACTGGCGATGGGTGGGAGCAATGCCTAACGGTGTTGTGGTCACAGAGAAAGTAGTAAAAGCACTCCTTACTACTTTGAGGCGTTTGGGTGTGGGTGTGGCATTTTGCCAGTAATAAATAAAAGGAAAAACAATGGAAATAAAAATTGAAGAACCTACAGAAGAGGTGACTGAGGAAGTTGAAACTCCGGTTGAAGAAATCGAAGTTGAAGCTGAATTAGAAACGGAAGCTGTAGAAGAAACAAAAGCGGAGGAAGATTCAAGAAACTTCGCTAATGCTAAACAATTTAGAAATGCGTCTATTCGTGATGAATTCATCAACGAAGAATCACGCAGAGTACGAATTGCCTTAACTAGCGAAGCTCCAGTGAGTCGTTCCTTTGGTTTAGAAATATTAGATCACTCAACTGATTCTATTGACATGTCTTTCATGGGTAGCCAACGCGCACCCTTGTTGTTAGACCATGACATGACGAAACAGATCGGAGTGGTTGAGAACTATTACATTGATGAATCTGCTAAAAGAACAATAGCAGAGGTTCGTTTTGGAAAAAGCGAACTCGCCAATGAAATTTTTAATGATGTTAAAGATGGAATCCGAAGCAACGTAAGCGTTGGATATAACATTACTAACATGGAAAGAGACTCATCTTACGATGAGCCGGCTTACCGGGTTGGATTTCAACCCTTAGAAGCAAGTATCGTTTCAATCCCGGCTGACCAAAGTCAAAGCGTTGGTATAGGAAGAAGTGATGATGCTGCAAAACAATTGCCTGATTTCATAAAAGAATCGGGTGTAAACATAACTGACATTAAATCAATACAGGTAAAAACAATGACAGAAAAAAATGAAACAAATGTAGACGACATTCGCAGCGAAGCTGTTAATGAAACTAGAAAATCTATCGCTAAACAAAACGATGAGATTTTAGAACTAGGTTCAAGACACTTTCAAAGTGATTTAGCTCGTCAAGCAATAAAAGAAGGAACTGACTTAGAAACTTTCAGAGGTCAACTTCTTAACGCTATACCATCTAGTAAATCTTTAGAAACTCCGGATATCGGATTATCTCAAAAAGAAACTAGAGACTTTAGTATTTTAAAAGCGGTTTACGCTATGTCCAACCCCACTAACAGAAAGGCTCAAGAAGAAGCTAAGTTTGAATTTGAAGCCTCACAAGCTGCAAAAGACGCTTACGGTAGAAATTCTGAAGGTCTTACGCTTCCAAGCGAGATAATGGGTTCATGGACTAGAGACGTGAACACAAGTGACGATGCAGGTGGCATTGGGGAAGAATTCCGAAGAGGAGACTTCATCCAAGCCCTTAGAAATGCGTCTGGTGTTATTAGAGCAGGGGCAACTATATTCCCTGATCTAGTAGATAACGTGAAGATTCCCAAACAGACTGGCGTTTCAACTGCTGCATGGATAGCAACTGAAGGCGGTTCTGTGGGTGAATCAGAATTATCACTTGGCTCAGTAACCATGTCTCCTAATACAATCAGTGCATACACTGATATCACAAACAAGATGCTTGCTAACTCTTCTCTTTCAATAGAGAGCTTAGTAAGAAATGATCTTGCAGCAGGTATCGGCAATGTAGTAGACACAGGAGCCATGACTGGTTCTGGAAGTTCTGGTCAACCGACTGGAATCAACAGTGCAACAGGTGTTAACAGCATAACGTTAGCAACAGCAGCAACCCCAACGTGGGCTGAAACTGTAAATGCTGAATCGTTAGTTCTAGCTGACAACGTGCCTTTCAACAGCCCCGGTTACTTAACCAACAGTACAGTAACAGGCAACTTGAAAACTACGGCCAAAGCCACTAACCAAGCTATCTTCATCATGGATGCAGACGGCAGAGTTAATGGACATCCGGTAACTATTTCCAATGCAGTAGCAGCAGGATATATTTACTTCGGAATGTGGTCTGATTTATTGATTGGCTTTTTTGGCTCAATCGATATTTTGGTTGACCCATATACATCAGCTTCATCAAACCTCACAAGAATTAGGGCAACCCAATTCTGTGACATAGCTGTTAGACATGGACAATCTTTCACAAAGGCTACGGCTTAATTAGCTAAATAGTTGGAGGGGGTCAATAACCCCTTCCACTTTTTTAATATGACAAAATATGAAGTTTTAAAAAATTGTGTTATCGAAGGAAAAGATTATTCGATTGGCGATGATGTTGAATTGGAACGACCTGTTGCAGTAGGTTTATTAGCAGCGTATCAAATAGCTGCTCATACAGGTTCCAAAACAGTTGATCGTTCCGTTGGATTAGATTCTTCTGACAGTAAATCAATTAAAAAAAGAAGTAAGAAGAAATAATTATGGCCCTTGAATCAGCAGCAGACCTAGCCGGGTTTTTTGACCCAACGGCTCATGGTGTATCAGCTTCAATAACTATTAATGGATCAAGTTCTACTATCAATATAATTTTTAATAAAGATTATTATGCTATAGATCCTGGTACTGGAATAGATATTGAATCAAGTCAACCTGTAGTCACAGGTGCGACTTCTGATATGACTGGTGTTGATAACGGAGACACAATTCTTATTGAATCAGTAACGTATAACATCGTTAGCGTTGAACCAGACTCTCAAGGGGTAACGCAATTAGTATTGGAAAAACAATAAATGAGTCACGTCAGACAGCAAATTAGAGAACGCGTAGGAACTACACTAGGCTCGTTAACCACGACATCAAGTCGTGTTTATCAGTCGCGTGTTTATCCCCTAGCGTCTAATAATTTGCCGGGTTTATTGATTTACACCAAGAGCGAAGAATCCGAACCTGCAACAATGGGATCAGTTCAGTTGTTAATGAGAAATTTAACTTTAATTATCGAAGGATATGTTAAAGCGGTTTCAAACTTTGACGACACAGTGGACACCATAGCAAGTGAAGTGGAAGTCGCGATGGGTAACGATGAAACGATTAACGGATTGGCTAAAAACTCTTTCCTCGATTCAACTGATATTGAATACGATGGAAGTGGTGATCAACCAGTCGCAGTTGTGACGTTGAGTTATACGGTTGAATACGAAACTTTAAAAAACGCTCCTGATAGCAGCGTGTAATTAAGAGGATAGAAATATGCGAATAATTTTACATTCTCCAAGCGGTGAAGGAACGATTGAAGTTTCTGAAGACCGCGTGGAATATATGAAATCAAAAGGGTGGACTGAAAGCCAAAGCTCTAAGTCTGTAACAAAAAAACAAAAAAATAAAAACGAGGAAAAATAAATGGCAACTCACACAGGAAAAGATGGAGTCATTAAAAGTGGTTCCGATGTACTTGGAGAATTGCGCTCTTTTACTTTAGATATACAAAGCGACACGATAGAAGATAGTTCTATGGGTGATACAGCGAGAACGTATTTAGCAGGGTTAACGTCTGCTTCTATGTCCGCTGAAGTGTTTTGGGATGAGGCAGATACATCTCAAACTTCTTTTGATCCCGGAACAAGTGTTACCGTATCGGTTTATCCGGAAGGGATAGTAAGTGGCGATACATATATGAGCTTCTCAGCTATAGTAACAAGTAAGAGCATTAACTCTAGTTTTGACGGCATGGTGGAAGCATCAATAGGCGTTCAAGCTAGTGGCGCGATTACCACAACAACCGTCTAAGATGAAAGCAATAGATAGAGCGGTCAATCATTTTGATTCTATCGAGATTAGAAAACTCGTAGTTGAAGAATGGTCTGATGGAGAAAGCCCTTTCGAGATCTATGCGAAACCTTTGACGCTTAAAGAGAGCCAGTCGTTATATCGTTTATCGAAGAATGACGACTTGGCCCTTCTTGCTCATGCGATTATAAGTAAGAGTTTGGATGAAGACGGCAACAAACATTTCACGTTAGAAGACAAAGTGAGACTAATGAATAATGTTGATGTAGGAATATTAACAAAGATCGGTACTTGGATAATGGGTACAGACGATCTGGAGGAAGCAGAAAAAAAATAAGAGCCGATGCGGATTTATTTACGCAATACGCATTGGCAGACCGATTACACAAGACGTTAGACGAATTGCGTCTAATGACAGTTGATGAATATGTGGGATGGGTAGCATATGTAAAAGTATCGGCAGAGATGAATAAAAATGGCACAAACTAAATATAAACTGGTCATAACGGCTTTAAATAAAACGCAATCAGCGTTTAATGCTGTCAAGAAAGGCGTTGGCGGTATAGCGAAAGCAGCCAAAAGTGTAGGCAAAGTATTAGGCGGTGTCTTGTTAGGTGTTGGCGCAGTAGCAGCAGCGTTTGTGGCAATGGGGAAAAAAGCCTTTGATGCCCTTGATGAGATAGGAAAAACAGCAGATCGTACTGGAATAGCAACCGACAAGCTCCAAGCACTAAGACTTGGAGCAGTAGAGAGTGGAGCATCGGTTGAAGACCTTAACAAGTCGATGGAGAAGTTTGCCAAGAATATTGGTGATGTATTGGTAAAAGGTACAGGTGAAGCCACTTATGCCCTCGATAAGATGGGTATTAAACTTCGAGACAATGGTGGTCGTTTAAAAACTACCGATACATTACTTACCGAAGTAGTAGCAGGTATCGGAAAAATGGGTTCAGAATCTGAAAGAGCCTCAACCCTTATGGCTTTGTTTGGCAAGCCCGGTCTAAAACTCAACTGGGTCTTAGGCAAAGGCGTAGAGGCCATGGAAGCATGGACTACAAAAGCAAAAGAAATGGGTATCATTGTTGATGCCAAAGCCATAAAAGCGGTTGAAGGATTTAATGATCGGATGACAGAGCTTAAATTCCTTAGTGATGCTTTTATTTCACAAACTTTCGCAGCCCTCGCTCCGGGGCTAGAAAAAATGATTACCCACTTTACAAATTGGAGAGTTGAAACAAATACACTCAACGGCGGCTTAGAAACATTAGGCACAACTATAGCGGAAGACCTAGTTGAAGGATTGGCTACAGCGATAGAAGGATTCGGCACAGCCGTTGTATTTTTACAAGAGACGCATCTTTGGTTAAAAAGAGTGAGTGATAGATTAGAGGCTGCTAGTGGATGGAATCCTTGGCCCAAAGAAGAATTTGCAAGAATTGAAGCGCAATACCAAGCGAATTTAAAGTCACTAGATCTCTTTTCTGAAAAGACGCAAACAGCAGCAGACAAATTAAGAGGATTTTTTAAGAATTCAGAAGAAGTTAAAGATGGGTTAGTAGACCTAAACAAAGATGGGGCTAAACCTTTTATAGACAATATAAACGTAGCAAGAGTAGCATTAGAGCGTTTTGGAATAGGTTTCACGGTAGTTACAACAGCAGGTAAACAGCAATTTAATCAAATAGAGAAGCTAGGAACAAAAGTAGGCAAGACATTAGAAGATGGATTGACCAACGCCTTTATGAATATCGGTAAAGGTGCTGATAGTTTAAGGGACTTAATGGACAATATACTTAAACAAATAATAGCCCAATTAATCAGAGTCTTCATTGTTCAAAAGGCTGTTGGTGCGTTTGGCACTTGGTCTGGTCTTACACCTAAAGCAATGGGTGGCCCTGTGGCATCAGGTCAATCTTACATAGTAGGAGAGAAAGGGCCAGAGATATTTACACCGGGACAAAGTGGAAACATAACACCCAACAATCAGATCGGTGGTGGTGGTGCAAACGTCAACGTAAGTTTTAACATCACAGCCTTTGATGCTCAATCAGCCACCTCAGCAATAGCAGCACAAGCCCCTACTATTGTAGGAATCGTAGAACAATCATTTAGAAAGCGTGGGCGTCTTGGCCCATTAGGAGGATAGAATGTCAGGTACTTTTCCTTCATCCCCTCCCCCTTCATCAATTAGCGTTGACTCCATTGAACCATCTTTGGTTTCAGTAACCGGTAATTTAACCCGACAAGTAAGATCAAGAGGAGGCCAGAGATGGGGGTTCTCGGTTTCGTTCCCGGTAATGGAGCGTTCTAACTTTGATCCTATCTTTGCTTTTTCAGTAAAGCAACGAGGTCAATACGAGACGTTTACTTTTGTCCCCAAGACCATCGGAACAACCAGAGGCGTGACAACTGAGAATCCTGTTGTGGACGGAGCGAAAGCTGTAGGTGTTACATCCTGCGCGGTTGATGGTTTAACAGCTTCAACATCAAACATAATCAGATCGGGTGATTTCTTTAAATTCTCTGGACACAATAAAGTCTATATGTGTACGGATGACATGGATTCTGATGGATCAGGGGACGCCACGTTAAGTTTTGCTCCTAAATTAAGCAAAGCCGTAGCAGATGATGAAACCATAACCATAAATAATGTTCCTTTCAATGTAGCTTTCTCCGGGGATGTTGCTTCTTATGCAACTAACGTAACAGGATATTATTCTTTTGATGTAGAACTTATAGAGGTTCCGTAATGACTAACCGTAGCAGTACGGCTGCTTTCCAAGCTGAAATAGTCAAAGAACAAAATCAACCGATTCATTTAGTCGAGATTCATTTCGATTCCCCAACCGGGGTTCAGTATTTGACCGATGCCTTTATCCCGGTTGTTTACAACTCTAATACTTATCAGCCATTGGGTTATTTTTTGGGTTTTAGCAACATAGAAGAAACAACCGATGTTCAGGTTAGTAGCTTGACTTTAACTCTAACAGGCATAGATCAGGTTTATATAAAACACGTTTTAGAGGAAACTTTTGTGGATCGCAAAGTCATAATCAGAAAGGGTTTTTTGAGTTCAACAGATGATTCATTAATTGCTAATCCGATCATAATATATCAGGGCAACATGAACACACCTTCCATTACTGAAAGTGGTGACATGAGTACCGTATCTATCGAAGTGGCAAACCAATTTATAGATTTCTCAAAAACACCCGGAAGATTTACAAACTCTGAATCTCAGCATCTATTTTATCCAGATGACAAAGGCTATCAATACGCCCCTGAAATTATAAAAGACATAGTGTGGGGTAGAGAATTTGATGCAGGTGTGAGAAATGGAGGTGGAGGCACCGGAGGAGGAACGGTTATCCCGGACATAGACATAGGGTTGGGAACTGAAATAGATATCCTCATTATCGGTATGAATTTTAGCGTTTATTCCAATGGCAATGTCTTAGTTAATAATATGGGAAACACCTATCAGGTTGGTTATACGGTTAATGTTGCAGGGGCGATTGGAGATTATGCAAGTTACATTAATGGCTCACATTTTATAACTGCCTCAACAGCAGATAGTTTTACTTATTCCACGTCTGCAAGCCCCGGAAGCACTGTTTATTATGAAGGCGGAGCTGAAGTTACTGTAGATGATGAAGCTATTGAGCCGGGCATTGATACCACCGTTGATACCAATGTTATTGTTATTCCTATATACGAACCAGAAGAGGTGTTTGTAGTAGACGAATTTGTGGTGCTTGATGATGTTGAGACTGTAGGTGGAATAGACGCAGTTTATATTAACGATATTCCAGTGCAAATAGTTTCAGTTGATACATCCACAATATCGGTAGCCGTTACAGAAGTTATAGTTACTACTAGCCCTCCGGTTGAAACCAATACGGCTGTTGATAATATAGTCACAATAAATGAATTAGATCATGGTTACACAACAGGCGATTCAGTAGTCATAGCAGGGTCAACAGACGTTGGTGGTGTTCCTGCTTCGGAAATAAATACAACACACACAGTAGGCGCAATAACAGTTGATACGTTTCAGTTAGCGGTAACAACTGACCCAACCTCTACCGTAACTCATGGTGGCGGAGCTAGCGTAACGATAGACACAGAAGTACCTAAACCACCTCCCATATCCACTACTTTAGATTCATCAACAATTACTAACTTTCAATCGGATCATGGGTTGATCGTAGGAGATAAAGTTACGATATCAGGAACGGAGCAGGTAGGGGGATTGCCACTTAATTTAATCAACACCCAACACACAGTAACCGCAGTTCCAGATGCCAACAGTTTTACGTTTACTGCCGGGCAAAATGCAACAGCAACAGACCAGGGTGGCGGTGTTCTTGGTACGCTAACCATTCCAGTAAAAGCCACAAGCACAGCTAAAGGTGGCGGAAATTCAGCAAAAATAAAACATAAGTTCGAGAAGACTTTAATGAAATCGAGTAATTCATAATGCCGTGGATAGCGTCCATGCTTATCAAAGCTGCCTACATGATAGCCTCAAGGCTAATGGTGGCAGGTGTTGGCACGTATGCAGCAATGGCCATTGGGTTTACTGTTGTGGCGTCAGCAACATTAGCAGCCGGCAACGCAGTAATGGGAAGGCTGACCAATATTCCTGAAATTGGTCTTGGGCAGCAAGGCATGTCTATCCTCTCTAATGCCCCATCGAATACTGCTCCTTTACAAGTTGTCTATGGAACAAGACGCATGGGAGGCACAAGAGTTTTTATAGGAACAAGTGATGGTTACGATGACGATGGAGAAATTGTAGGGGAGAACACTTTTCTTAACATGGTGTTTGCGGTTGCCGAAGGGCCAGTCAGTGAAATTTCTAAAGTTTATTTAAACAGCGTTGAAGTGTGGCCCATCATGGACTCAAGGTTTGATAATGGTGAACCTATAAATAAAGCCGTTTACGTTGAAACTTACACCGGGGAGGCTGATCAATCTGCAAGTCAATTTTTGATAGATATATCTAATTCTACAGGCGGTGTTCAAGATGATTGGGCTTGGACTGCTGATCACAAGCTAAGCGGTGTGGCTTACGTTTTTTTATGTCTTCAGTATGACCCTGAAATATGGGCTGCCGGTGTACCTATAATGACTTGTGATGTAAAAGGCAGAATAGTTGAAGATTCAAGACCCACAGTGGTTGGTGGGGCTTTTTCTATTGAAAGGTATTCTGATAATCCTGCACTTTGCATAAAAGACTATTTAACCAATACCACCTATGGGAGAGGTATAGATTCAGCTCTTATTGGCAATACAAGTTTTAATACTGCTGCTGATTATTGTGATGAGTTGGTTTCTTTTACACAAACAGTAGATGGCGTTAATTCAACTGTTTCTCAGAAACGATACACTTTAAATGGGGTTGTTAATACCGCTGAAACAAATATGAATAGCCTTTCTAAGATGCTTTCCTCTTGCAGAGGAGCTTTAGTCTTTTCCGGTGGTTTTTATAAATTAGTTTTGGATAAAGCTACTTCAGCTTCAATCACTTTTGATGAATCAACCATCTTACCCAATTATGAAATCATAAGAGGCGGTAAATCTTTCTTAGCCAATCGAGTTTCGGTAAATTATTTCAATCCAGACTCAGAGTGGCAAGCTGATTTTGCTTTTGAACAGAGTGCTACTTATAAAGAAGAGGACAACGATTTACTGTTAGAGAAAAAACTAGAATTGCCATTTACAACAAACACCTTGATGGCTAAGTATATTGCTCTGCAATCTTTAAAAGCATCAAGACAAAACATAGTAATTAATTTTAGAACCACACAAGCAGGGTTATTAGCCGAAGTTGGTGATGTTGTTTATGTAAGTTTAGAAGCTCCGGGGTGGGACACGCTCAACTCTAATCAAGGTAAAGAATTTAAAATTGTGCAAATAGGCATAGAGGCTAATGATGAGATTATGATTTCAGCCATTGAATACGATGCTAATGTTTATTCAACTCAGACCTTTACTTGGGACACTTCAAGAAACACCAACCTCCCTTCTTTAGGAACGGTTACAGTTCCCACCAATATCACAGCTACCGAGACGTTGTTATTTAACGAGCCAAGAGTAACCAATAGAGTTTCTTTAACTTGGACGAAATCGCTTGATTCTTTTGTGTCTAGTTATGACATAGCTTATAAAAAATTAAACACTGCCATACCAATTAAGATTCACAACGTAACTGGCACTCAGACAAACATAGATAACTTAGACCCCGGCCTTTATTCCTTTTATGTTAGAGCAAACAACAATGCCGGTTTTCATTCTGAATACATAAGCAAAATACTAAAAGTAAAAGGCACAGAAATTCTTCCTCTGGTTAATCCTCCCGGTGTAACCAGTGTTATTGAAAATTTAATATCAACCTTTCAAGGGTCAGGGGTAAAAGCTAAAGCGACCCTTAATTGGGGCGCAGTAACCAATCCTGAATGGGAAGCAATCGGAGTAACGATTGACCATTACAAGGTGCAATATAAGCTCGCGAGCGAGAGTACAAATTGGGAATCACCAGGATCGTCTACAGGTACGTTCTTTGAGTTCTTTGATATAAAGCCCGGAGAATACAATTTCAGAGTCAGTGCAGTAAACACAGCCAATATATCCAGTTTGTATGCTGAAACAACGTCAGAGATAAGTGGTTTAACGGCCCCTCCTGCTAATGTGGACAATTTTTATCTAAGAGTTGATAGCGTTGAGGCGCATTTATCGTGGACTCCCACTGCTGATTTAGACGTTAAAGTAGGCGGAACGTATGAAATAAGACACTCGGTAGCTACTAGCGGTGCTGCTTGGGGTCAGTCTATTAGAGTCGGAGATCAGGTTTCAGGCATAGCAAATGCGACCACCATGCCCCTATTAGTAGGAACTTATCTTATAAAAGCCGTTGATTCAACAGGAAATAAAAGCACAGCAGCGACAACCGTTATTAATACCGTAAGCCCTTCCCTTTTTGATAAAAGAACACAAGGAAGCATTATAGACACCACGTTTGCCGGAACTAAAACCAACCTGATTATTGACAGTGATACCGGGGATTTAAAATTTGAAGCTGATACTTTATGGGATTCCATGAGTTCCTACATGGACACATGGGGTCTGGTGGATTCTATCGGAGGAGTCGACAGCAGTGGTTCTTATGAGTTCTCCGACAAAATAGATTTAGGAGCAGCAGGTAATGCAACTCTGGATGGCAGTATTACTTTCACCACCTATTCTACCTCTGATATATGGGACAACAGATTGGGCAATATAGACTCTTGGGAAGCGATTGATGTTAATACCTTTGACGATGTTTTAGCTGAGTTATATATAGCCACAACTAACGATGATCCTGCTAGTGGAGCTGCAACGTGGACAGATTATCAACTGTTCAGCATCGGTAATTATTACGGCAGAGGTTTTAAATTCAAAATGGAAGCCACCAGTGGCGATGCCACGCATCAAATTCTAGTCTCACAACTTACAGCCAAAGCAGAAGTGTATTTTAGGTTTGATTCAGAAACGGTAACCACAGCAACAGGTGGATCCTCCCTAACGTACAGCAATGCTTTCTTAGCAACGCCACAAATAGCTATTACGGCTAATGACATGGACACAGGCGATTACTACGCCATCACAAGCTCCTCCGGGTCAGGATTCACGTTGAGATTTTATAACGCAGCCGGTTCAGGGGTTGCACGAACAGCATACTATTTAGCAAGAGGATATTGACAGATATGAATATGCTACATAGTGTTTTAAACAGACAATTACAAATATTAGAAGGGTAATTTTATGAGTCAAGTCACAGATTATGTCATAGCAAATGCCTCCGGTGCTACCGTTAGGGCAGACATTAACACAACACTTTTAGCTGTTGTCAGTCATAACTCCGGGACAGCCGAACCGGGAGTCATGTACGCCTTTATGTTGTGGGTTGATACAACCAATAACCTTATCAAATTAAGAAACGCAGCAAACAGCGCATGGATTACATTGGGTGTTTCCATTACAGCTTCCAACACCGTTGATATAAACGGTGGAACAATAGACGCAGCAACCGTTGGAGCTAATTCAGCCAGTACCATTGTAGGCACAACCGTTGTGGCTAATACTTCTGTGAACATTGCAGGAGATGGAGCAACCGTTACCGGCATAAAAGACGAAGACAACATGGCCTCAGATAGTGCCACTAAGTTAGCCACACAACAATCCATTAAGGCTTACGTTGATTCACAGGTAGGCACAGTTGATACATTGGCAGAGATTTTAGCCAATGGGAATACCACAGGTGGAGTTGATATAGCGGTATCAGCATCGGATGACATTACTTTTACCGATTCATCAAAAGCTATCTTTGGAGCAGGTTCAGATTTACAGATTTACCATGATGGTTCAGATAGTTATATTAAAGAAGATGGTACAGGTAATTTAATTATTGCTGCTGATGATTTTAGAGTAACAAATGTTGCAGTAAGTGAAGTTATGATAGGAGCAGATGCAGATGGAGCAGTAACTCTTTACCACAACAACGCAGCCAAATTAGCCACCACCGCCTCAGGCATAGACGTTACTGGCGTAATAACTACAGATGGTCTTACAACTTCAGCCGATATTGATGTTACAGGTAATTTAAACCTCACAGGGACAAACACTTCTGCACAATATATTAAATTTGGCGATCCTGAAGATGATGATATAGGCAACATCTTTTATTATCACAGCAATAATAATATGGTTTTCACAACCAACACCGCAGAAGCAATGCGCATAGACTCATCGGGCAACGTGGGTATAGGAACTGCGAGTACAAGTGCAAAACTGAATGTTGCTGGTACTTCACCTGCGGCTTCATCCCCAGCTACATACGCAGGAACAATTCAAATCAATGAAACAGCTTTAAGCACACTTGAAGCGGTAGGCGGTTTAGAGTTTCGTGGTGCTGTATTTGGGTCTGGATATGGTAGCAAAATTACTGGCACCGATACAGGTAATCTCTTGTTTGGTAACCGAAGCAACAACGCAACATGGTCAGAACGCATGCGCATCGACTCATCGGGCAACGTTGGTATAGGTGGAACGCCTGGTTATCCATTAAATTTATTTGGAGCAGAAACAGGCGAAGGAACCGCAGTAGGTCAATTAGGAATACAATCAACAACTGCTTTTGGTTCAAATCCACAGGCAGGCATCACTTTTACTAATAAACACACGGCAAGCGCGCAAGCAATTATGGGTGCTGTTAGGGTTGGTAAAGAAAATACTACCGATGGGAGCTACGCAGGCTTTATGGCTTTTGATACCAGAACTCACGGAACAGTAGCGGCAGAACGCATGCGCATAGACTCATCGGGATTGGTTTCCATTGGTAATAATTCTGCATCTTCTTTTGGTGGCAATGGAACTTCTTATTTGTCTACAGGGACAGGTACAGGACACTCTAATGTAACAATATATTCAGGAACAGACAGTCAAGGATCAATTTCGTTTGCAGATGGAACATCTGGTGATACAGCATATCGTGGAACGATAGACTATCTTCATGCGTCAGATGCTATGGTATTTAGAACAACAGCTGACGAACGCATGCGCATCGACTCATCGGGCAACGTGGGGATAGGAGTTACCTCTATTAATTCTGGATTAGTAGGCAAAACTTTGCAAGTTGGTTATGGGCAGATGTCAAGCGACCACACTTCTTATAACTACAACACTAATTTTACTAACAATGCTTATCAAAGCGGCAATGGTACTTATGCCGCTATCACATCTAGAGGAGCAGGAGTTATTAAAATACTAGACGATGTATTAACTTATTCAGGCGCTAGTAGTGGTACAGCAGGTTCAGATTTAAGTTTGTCAGAACGCATACGCATCGACTCATCGGGGAATTTGCTTCTTGGTATCACTACTTCTTCAGTTGGAACTGCTAGACAAGTCATTTACAACGATTCATCAAACATTGCACAGATTTTGGTAAATCAAATAGGCACAGCCAATGGTACTCCTCTTTTGCGGTTGTATCATCACGAAGCAAACAGCTCAACTGCGGCAACACAGATTCAATTTTTAAATAGGTCTGTTCAACAGGTCGGTACAATCACGGCTACTGGGTCTGCAACAGCTTTTAACACATCTTCAGACTACAGATTAAAAGAAAATGTAAGACCTATAGAAAATGGTTTAGACAGACTCAACAATTTGAATCCTGTTAAGTTTGATTGGATTTCAGATGGTACATCTAGTGAAGGCTTTATAGCACACGAAGCACAAGAGGTATTTCACGATGCTGTTACAGGTGAAAAGGATGCAGAGATGATGCAAGGCATGGACTACGGAAGAATCACTCCATTACTTGTTAAAGCCATCCAAGAACAACAAGAACAAATTGAATTATTAACCACTGAAATTAACAATCTAAAAGGAGAATAAAAATGGCAAACACTTATACTTGGGATACAAAAACGGTTGACGTTTACCCGGAACATGACGGAGAAACCGATGTGGTTTACGTTGTGCATTGGAGACTAAACGGCACAAGTTCTGAAAAACACGAAGTAAATGGAGAAGAAGTACCTTACACGTCAAGCGTGTATGGAACTCAATCCCTATCTGCGGATGATATTACGGACTTTATACCGTTTGATGATCTAACCGGAGCAATTGCTAAGGGTTGGGTTGAAGGTGCAATGGGAGCAGATGGGGTTCAATCTTTAAAAGATGGCCTTAAAGCTAACATTACCGAACAAATAACACCCACAACGGAAACCAAAACGATTTCATAAACTAAACCATATAACAGGAGTGCTAAATGGAAAAAACTAACTTTAAAATAGAAATACCGAATGGAGATGAGATAGAAGTACTTGAGAGCGGTGATTTAACCGACAATCAATACGAAATCGCAGTTCAACTACAACAGATACAGGCCAGAAGAGATGATCTTCAAAAATACGTAGGAGAATTGGGATTCGCACAGGATCATTTCAGATTAAAACAAAAAGAGTTAATAGACCTAATAGAAAACGATGACTCAACAGATAGCAGAACTGGACAAGAGACTGACTAGCCATGAAGCAGCTTGCTCTCAACGGTGGGCTGAAAACTATAGACGATTGACGTCTATAGAAAATCAATTATCCCTATTAAACACACAGATCAGAATGGCATTGGCATTCCTGGTCGTTGCATTGGGGAGTTTCTTTTTTGTCTCTCTGACTATCTAAATGGAAAAGGAAGAAAAGAAAATAGGAATAACAGAAAAAAGTCAGGTCACACTGGATATGAAGAGTGTGGTGGGTATTATTTCTCTGTTGCTAACTATAGCAGGGGTCTATTTTTCACTAACAGCCCAAATTGCAGCCCTACAATTAGACACAATTAGGATGCAAGATTCTGTAGAGATGAATGAAGAATTTAGGATCAAGTGGCCAAGAGGCGAACTCGGAGCTTTACCAGACGATGCCGTCCAAGATTTAAACATTGAATATATACAAAAAGAAATGAGTAAACTCCAACAAGAGTTTGATGACCATATAGATGAACATCAAAATTAGAAACACCAGAAAGATAATATGGCAATAGCAGACTCAGTAATAGGTGTAGCAAGTAAAGTTTTAGATAAGTTTGTTGAAGACAAAGATTTAAAGGCGAAGCTTCAGCACGAACTGGATATGCAACTACACAATGCTAATCTTGCTCAAATAGAAGTTAATCAGGAACAAGCCAAACACCATTCATTGTTCGTAAGCGGTGCTAGACCTGCGATTATGTGGGTTTGTTGTTTGGGTTTATTTTGGTCGTTCTTTTTAGGGCCTATTTTAAATTGGGCGTTAGTAATATCCGATGCAAATATCCCTATCCCGGAGATACCAACAGAAGGATTATTAACCTTAACCTTATCATTGCTTGGTTTGGGTTCAATGAGGTCGTTTGAAAAGTCAAAAGGCGTGGCAAGAGATAAATGAGTTTAACAACAGCGAGGAAATAATATGGAAGTTTTTTTAGTTTTGGGTGGAATAATTGTTGGTATGTTTTTACACAATAGGTATTTCTCCCAAATAGACGATCTGTTTGATTATATAAAGCAGCTCAGAAAATAATGCGTGATGAGTTTAAGGCTCATTTAATAGAATTCGAGGGAATACGCCTAAAGCCTTACTTTTGCAGTGAGGGTAAATTAAGTTTAGGAATCGGCAGGAATCTTGATGATATGGGCATCACGTTAGAAGAGGCGCATGTACTTCTTGATAACGATATAAACAACACAGAAGAAGAAGTTGTCAGGAAGATTAATAACTTTGATCTATTGCCAGACCGGGCGAAGTTAGTCTTATTGGATATGGCATTTAACATGGGTGTCCCCACCCTCCTTAGTTTCAAGAAGATGTTGAGGGCCATTAATCACAACGATTGGGATGAAAGTGCGCGTCAATTGCTATCCTCCCGGTATGCGAAGCAGGTAGGGAGGCGAGCCATCTATAACGCTCATCTTTTAGAAACAGCAGGAGAGCAACCTTGTCTGCCAAAACTCAAAAAGAGTTAAACCACAGCTCTAGGTTAGGCGCATTAGGAGAAAGCTACGTCCAGACTGTTTTATTGGAATGGTGTGATTTTGTTACCAGTTGTGGTCACACAACGCCATATGATTTAATTTTAGATCACAACAATAGGCTCTATAAAGTACAAGTTAAAACCGTAAGCCAAGCAAAAACGTCAGCCGGATTAAGATACAGATTCAACGCTAACAGCCTTCAAAGATCAGAACAATATTACACCTCAAGGAATGATATTTATGCGTTGGTTTTTTATCCTGAGAAAGTTTGTTTGTTTAAACCCAACATAGGCAATCAAAGGCATTACACGTTTGAAAATGTACCAACTAAAGAAGAGGAGTTTGACTCGTTACAAGAAACATTAGAGCAGTTGAATAATACTCCTGTATTAAAACCGATTGATGAGGGTTGACAGGTGGAAAAACGCTACATAGTCTAAAAAGAAATGGGGGGCAACTTATTTTTCTCCTAACAAAAATATCCTATCGTTGCCCCTTTCTTATTTTAAACCTACGATAAAAGTGCCGTTTTCTTGTTTATAAATAAATGGTTTATAATTTAGACCCATTACCTTTTTACGGTTATACAGAGATTGTCTGATACCTTCGGCAGTTTCCTTGTCTAAATCTTCTATATAAACACCCGACTCTAAAACACCCAAATATTTTTCATATTTAGAGGCTTTTCTCTTTGGTGTACCTTGTTTAACTTTCATGTAAGACCTCTTTTATCTTCAATGTTTTTAATCTAATGCTGTAAGCCTCTTTAGCAGGGACAATTCGTTCTTCGGTTGCCCTCCTGTGTTGCATGGGCCAACGCACTTGGTAACAAACCCGGCTTGTGCCTTTCTCTGTCCAATATTCACCCAAAGTATTGTCTTTAAGCATAGCCATTAATTTAGCGGTACTTTCTTCTTTAACGGTAGACCATTTCTTTAACGCTGAATCAGCTAAACCTATAAGCTCAATGTGATCCTCAGCATCTTCGTCTAACTCCAAAGGAATTTCGTTCTCAATAGCTTCGTCCCAAAAACTTAAAGCATCATTAGGGTTAACAGGTGGATAAGGGTCTTCTTCTTTGACTCGTCTATCAAAATCTGTGACTAATTTATGAATCTCTTTAACCATAACTTCGTCACGATGATAGATGAACATTCTAAGGTCAGTGGATTGATACAAAACGACAAGGATTCCCCATTTAGCATCCACGCAATCCATTAGACCTTGCAACTGCATTCTGCCACGCCACAAGGGAGGCTCTAATTCGGGATAGTCTCTGGTGCATTTACACTCTAAAACTACCTTACCCGACATCCTTGCTTGATCTGATCCCATGACGTATACGCCACTAGCCGGGTCATGCTTAATAACATGATCCTCACCTGCGTAAGCAATACCATCCATTGACCCTTGTATGGGTAATTCTGGATGCGTCACAGCGTAGTCAACTTCTAGGTCAGCATTAACCAACTTTAAAGTTTTAATAGCGTGTTCGAGTAAGGTGTTCTCTAAGAGATCGCCCATAAACATCGTTAGGTTTTGCTCACCCCTTACATCTTCACCCTTCTTAGCTCTGATGCACTTACTTAGAGCAAGTGAACGAGTTGCGTTTTGATAGGGAGATACCCCGGCTATGCTTGGTAGTATGGAAAAACTTGCTTGATCGTCTCTGCTTTTTTTCCCTACCATGATTTCACCCTCGCTAACTCGTCTTCTAATTCGTTTAAAGGAGTAGCGCAGATGATCGGTTTTAACCAAATTTCGGTGTGACCGTCTTCGGTTTTACGCATCCCTGCTATGTTATCTGTAGGTATTTTTTTTATCCCTGAACCTACAACAAGGGGTCTGATATATTTCATATCAGTTAATAAAAAAGATAAAAACAGCTACACCTACAACGGCTCCCACTATTTGTATCTCTCCTAAATTGGATTTAATGAATCTAGTGATCTTAGTAAATCTAGCTTTTTTAGTAGATTTAAGATATCTAGTGTAGTTGATCCTTTTGGCACAACTGGTTGTTTTAACTTTATATATATTATACGAACTAAGAATAACAAATAAAAATGCCCTTAAAGCACCCCTAGTAGCGGTCTTCGTATTAATATATCGGTTAAAATCAACCACTTGTGACAGATGGCAGTATGGTACTTTTTCCATGAGTCACTCCGGTTTCTATGCGTGTAAATGTTAAACATACATTAAATGGGCTTACACGGCTCCCTTATAATGTGTGAACTTGTGAATATCTTTATTGGCTGCGCCTTTCAAATGCTGATTGGCGTCCTTAATCAAAAATCGTGCGTGGAGCAATTTATTTTGTTGCGACACGCGTTGACTGGCTATCCTTTTTAATTCAGAGGAGATTATTTCCAACACCTCTATCGTGGTGCTAATGTGTTCGATTTCTTCCATCGGTATCGTTAATCGTTTACACCCTTCAACTTCTTTATCTATAAAGGTGCCGAATCCATTTCGTTTATTTTTTGTAATCATTCTGTTTTCTCCCATTTTTATATATAAATAATGTTTGTTACTTTGTCTAGAACAATCGCACATTACGAGAAACGCATATTTCAAAACGCATATCAAAGAATGTGGATTTTATTAGTTCCATTATTTAGTTCCTTTGGTTTTTTTACGGCGGTCTTTATTGTCTTGCATTCTCTGATCAACCTTTTGTTCCAGGTCGCGATCAAGCCTGTTTGAGATCCTTGCGGTCGCATCATTATCCACATAATCAATTAAGACCTTAAAAATATTGCATGCAGAACGCATCAAGGCTTCGGCAACAATCAACGAGGTTTCTGGTACAAAAAAATACAATTTATTTCTTTTATCATTGTCGTAAGTTCCCGTGACAACCCAACCCAATTTTATAAACCTGTTTAAAGTTTTACTGACTATCTGCCGGGATAACCCTGTTTTGTCTTGTACCCTGCTTAGACTACTCGTAGATTGAAAACCCTCCGCCTGTGCTTGCATCAATGCCTCAAACACGCGCCACGCGCTGATCTCCTCTACAAGAATTGAATACTCTTCTGGCAGGTACTTAAACCATGCCACCTTGACCAACTCCTGTGATAAATACATTAAAGATATCGTGTCCTTAACGTCTAACTTTGCCAATTTTTTCATTTCTTTCTCCTCATTAGTAAGCGCACAGCCGATGGATGCCACTGGCCTCCTTTCGCGGTGGGTACGTTTTGTTTATTTAATTGATTGGCTATCTCAACGAGAGTCGTTGCGCCTTTGTCTTCGATCCTTTCAATAATAGGCAGTATTCTCTCCGCCCTTTCGGTTGCCTTCTTCTTACTCGCGCTCCACGCCAAAGAACGAACCTGGTCTAACGATGGCGAGCCTAATTTAATGCCCTTCTCTTTTAATTCAGCGTGTTTTTTTCTTACTGACACACTTACTTTAGCCCGGTGCGAAACCGATTGTGCGTAGAGTAAGCGCATGGGTACTCTGTCAGATCCATTAAGATCGCAACCGATAACCGGGACATCCGCTTCGAGAACTGCCTCTAAGAAATTAACGGTGTGGCACAGATGCAACATGCGAGGGACAACCAAGACAGCACCGTACTCTTTGCACATGGCTAGAGCTTCGCCTAAGACCGTTCGCGTGTGGTTGCGTTTAACCGTCTCTTCGTAGAACTGCCCTATGATTTGCCATGAGCCTTTATGCTCCCTTTCTTGGCTTACGCCTAGACAGTCTTCAACGATGATGGTTGCTTCATCTAGGGATATTCCATTGGACAGATACATAACGTGCTTGCCGTAAGAATGAATTGCTGTGGGTGGTGGGTATATATTTCGAGCCATATTTTTCTCCTGTGTTTATTAACTGTTTACACTTTGTATATGTATATTAGTACCCTACTGTATATTTTGCAAGGATTATAACTAACTGTTAATAAGTGTAAGTATGGCTGAACAACCTAAAAGAAAAAGCGTCCATTTAGACCCGGCTCTCCACATGGAGATAAAGGCTTTTGCTGATTTTTGTGACAGAGACATCAAAGCTACGGTGGGTCGGTTGTTGCGTCAAGCATTAGACGATGCAGAAGTTAAAAGCGAACAAGGTATCGAGATTCGAGGAGAAGACAATGGAAAAAGATCGCATGAATGAAATGTATTTGGCATGGATGAAATCAAATGATATAGACGTTGAGGGTATAAGGAAAAATGCTTTAACCGTTAAAGAAAAGAAAAAAGGTTTTTTTTGTTGCAAAATTACACGCATTAAATGTCAGAGATAATCATTGAATCTTTATCTACATCGCCTTGCATTAGTGTCTGTACTACTCGGTCTAATCCTGAAGGGTATTTATGTAAAGGCTGTGGAAGAACAAGACAAGAGGTCGAAGACTGGGATTCTTTCAGCGACCTAGAAAAGAAGATGATTGTGATGAACTGTTGGAACTCCGGGTTCATGCCCAAACAAAAACTGAATTACTTTCACACAGAGATTAACCGAATACAGGATTTGATAAGAGAGTTCGTTAAGTGAATGTTAAAACACTTAGATTTGTTTTCAGGAATTGGCGGTTGGACTTTGGGTTTTCATGCCACAGAAGAAATAGAAACGGTGGGCTTTTGCGAGATAGAAAAATACCCACAACAGATATTAAAACAACACTACCCCAACATACCTATATTTGAGGACGTAAAAAAATTAGATTATGAGCAACTACGAACAGCCGGACTTATTTCAGATACCCAAAGAATCGACATCCTCACCTGCTCTTACCCTTGTCAACCGTTTTCCGTTGCCGGCAAGAAGCAAGGCGAAAAAGATGAGAGACACCTCTGGCCCGAAGTTCATCGACTCATTAGAGATGACCGGGTACGTCCAATGTACGTTCTTGGAGAGAACGTTGGTGGACATATTAGACAAGGTCTTGACACCGTATCAGAGGACATGGAGCGTTGTGGTTACCGATGGCGGTGTTTCAGTATTGAAGCAGCGTGTATCGGGGCGAATCACAGAAGACAAAGAGTCTGGTGGATCGCAGAAGATGTGGGCGACACCCGGATCAATGGACGGAAGCAGAGTAGACCAAGTGAGGACAATGGAAGAAATAAAAAAAGCAAAAACAAAGGGAGGATGCTCGAATCTGAGGGAACAGGTGCATCATCCAAGTCTGTGGCCCACAGAGAAGAATATGTGGTCAACACCGACAGCCTTCGACAGCACGAACATAAAGGGAGATCGAAAGAAAGCAAGCGGAGGGCAGATTCCACCACTGCAACAACAAGTAAAGATGTGGCCGACTCCAACGACAAGAGATCACAAAGGGAAGAGTGGCAAGGGTCGTCAAGAAAGAAAGGGCAACCCAACGGACACCTTACCCAACGCGATAGCGATGTGGCCAACACCGACAGCAGGATTGGAGAAGCACTCAACGAAGGACGCATATTGGGAAAACAGAATCAAGAAGGGTCGTCAAACGGATATACAGATGGAGGTATACAAACAAGAGGGAATTGGGACGTTGAACCCAACGTGGGTCGAGTGGCTAATGGGGTTCCCAACCGGGTACACCGTCTTAAAGCACTCGGAAACGCAATAGTACCTCAGATGGCTTACTACATAGGAACAGCATTAATTAAAGATTTCCAAACTAAAACATTAACTAATAAAGGAGAAAAATGATGATTGATTTAGGAATAAACGCAGGTACCGGTGGAAACAACTGGATAGCCTACAAACCACAAGCCGACCAATGGGATTACCCGGAGGGTGAAATTGATTTGAAGTATTTCATTATGGATAAGGATTCAATGAAAGCAGGTTGGGGCAAACTCGCTCCCGGTATTGCACCCTCTTGGCAATGGGATGCAAAGCTCGGCATAGTCGAGACGAATCCGGGCGGCACGATTGAGGAGAAGGATGAATGGAAAAGAGGACTCAGTATTGAGCTTTATATAAAAGACGAAGGTGTCTTTACTTGGTCAACTACAGCTCTCGGCCCCATGCAAGGGCTAAATAACATCTATCAAGAAGTGTTTAATCATCAAGGCGATAATCCTAATCTTTTACCGGTTATAGAATACCAAGGATCAGAGGCCACTACATGGAAGAAAGGACAAAGCCGTATACCACAATTTAAGATCGTTAAATGGACTGAAAGACCGGAAGATTGGGACAGTTTAGGTAACGCAGAACCGGAACCTGTAGCACCACCAGTTGCAGAGGAGAAACCACAAGACGATATTCCCTTTTAAGGAATATCAGTGGGAATCATAGACTCAGCTAAACGATACTCCGAACTCGGACTGCATTTAGTAGCAATCAAAGAAGGTCAGAAAGGGCCTTCAACTGCTAATTGGCATTTACAAGGGATTGATATATCCAAGCTAAGAGAGAACCAAAACATCGGAGTTATTCATAACATATCGGGGACTTGTTCTATTGATATAGACAACCGGGAGGATGCAATAACCGTCTTTAAGTTCTTGGGTTTAGACCCGGTGGAGATGAAGAATCTTTATCCGTGTTACAGGGGCAAAGAAGAAGGGATTAAGTTTCTATTTAAAATGCCCGATATAGCTCACATAGGGATTAAAAAATTAGCCTATAAAAGGGGTGATGAAGTAATAACCGTTTTTGAATTGAGAGGGTCGACAAGCGGGCATGGATGTCAAGACTTGTTGCCCCCTAGCCTTCATCCATCCGGAGTGCGATACCGATGGATTAAAGAGCCACCCTCTCAATTCTCTGACCTACCCGAATTACCCATGAGGCTACAAGAACTGTGGAAGAATTTTGACGTAGAAGAGAAACAACTGTTGAACTGTTTGGGGCAATTTAAACCTGACCCGATCAAGCCCAAATTAGAGCCAAAACTCGACAGCATTGACGTTATAGAAAGGTTTAATAGTACCTACAGCGTTGAGAATATATTGACTAAGAACGGCTACATTCAGAAGGGAGACAATCGTTTCTTATCGCCCCACTCTTCAACTAAAACACCCGGTCTGGTCTTATTAGAAGACGGCACGATTTACTCGCACCACGCTTCCGATAGATTGCTTTCCGATGGTCATTCTCACGATGCGTTTGACCTATTAAGAATACTGGAAGCCAACGGAGATTGGAAAACAGCGTTCAATTCAGCGCGTAACGAGTTAGGTATGCCAGTGGTTAATTATAAGAAGCCAATGGATGATCGTGCATTCAAATTCTTTCATGCTAGCGAAGCAATAGACCAAGCAACCGCGCCTAAATGGGTTATCAAAGGAGTGTGTGAGGAGGATGCTTTGGTTGGTGTCTTTGGCCCTGCTAAGTCGGGTAAGTCGTTCGTTACCGTTGACATGGCGTGTTGTGTGGCAACCGGGACAGAGTGGCATGAGCGTAAGACTAAAGAAGGTCTGGTCTTGTATCTCGCAGGGGAAGGACACAGGGGCCTCAGCCGGAGGTTGTTGGCATGGGAAAAGGTAAACAATAAATCATTAAAGGACAGTAAACTTCATTACTCAGAGCGCGGTGTGTCCATACAGGATGATTTAGACGCTCAAATGATGCGCGATGAAGCTCTCGTTATTCAAGACTTATATAAAGAGCCACCTAAGTTAGTCATTATAGATACGGTTGCTAGAAACTTTTTAGGCAACGAGAACAGCACAGAAGACATGAACCGATTCATAAGTGGGGTTGATAAATGGATCAGACAAGAGTTTAAGTGCGCGGTTATCTTGGTTCATCACACCGGGTATAACAATAATAATCGTGGTCGAGGATCGAGTTCTCTCCCGGCTGCCTTAGATTGGGAATATTCAGTTACTAAGCATGGTGAGTTGGATGATTGGCATTTAGATTTTGAGCAGACCTTAATTAAAGATGGGCGACCTTTAGCACCCATGTCCTTTCAATTCACAGAGACGGTCTTTCATCATTTAACCGATGAAGAAGGAACACCCACAACATCGGGTGCGTTACAGACCAGGATATTTATTAAGCCAGAGGATCAAGTATTGAGCAGCACCCAACAGGAATTATTGGACGATTTTCTAGCCGTTTATAAGCGCAAAGTTCACAAGGTTAGAGAGGATGATGGAGATACAGCAGAGGTGCTTGTAACACAAGACGAACTGCGAGATAAGGTTGAAGGAAGGTTAAATAGCAATCAATTAAACAAAATCAAGGGACAGTTGATAAGTAAGCAAATAATCCATGAAAAAGGCGATAAAAGCTATATCCCTAATGATGAAATGAGGGCTGAGTTCTAATGTTTATAAGACTATCCCCCTCACTATCCCCATTATCCCCTTATCCCCCTGAGAATTATATGGACTATCCCTCCCCTCCCCCTCTCTTTAGAGAGGGGGATAGGGGGATATCTATTCTGGGAGGCAAAAACCATGTCTGAGAAAGGAATCGAATTAACTGAAGAGAGTTGGCAAAAAGCCGTTCTTTGGTTTGATATTGAAACACTAGCAGCAGATGGTTCATACAAGCCCGAAGATCATTACAGAGCAACGATTAACGGAAAGGCTCTAAGTGATTTTAGAGACATGACTCCAGAGCAGTTAGTCGCCTATCGTGAATTCCTAACGACACAAGCATTGAAGGAACAATTACAGCATGAAGAGTTCTAAATACACCCCACCAAAGAATCCCACTAGGGATAGAGCAATGCAATTATGCGCTGACGTAGAGAAACGCAGAGCTGATATATCAATGAATTGGGGAGAGACGCGATTCAACTGTTTACTGGATGACGATTTAAAGAATCGTTTGATAGTAATGCGAAACAAATTTGAATCTGTTAAAGCCGGAGTAAATTATCTAGCAACGATAGAAATGGCTGAAGGTATGTTGAGAGGTTACGAGAAGTGTGAGGACAATGCCAAGCAAAGAGGGCATCAAGAATTGAATGGGGATATATGGAGCTATCATTACAAGCGTACGGATACACGTTTCTTATTGGTTAAAGACGACCACTTCTACAAGAAAGCAGTGGTGATGGCAAAGAATGAATCCCCTCCTCCTGTTGTTATGTCCTTAGTGGAGTTACTCAGATTAATCCCGGTAGACAACTGGGTATTCATTAACAACATAAAGGCAGAGTTCCCCGGTAGTGAAGTAATAGAACCAACAACCGACCAGGACATTCAGTCTCATGGCCCGGTATCAAGTTTTACAGCATAGGAGATAGATATGAAGAATAAATTAATAAATATAAAAGTAGACGAAAGATTGTTGCCAGAAATTTCTATTTTGAAAGCAAGGTTAAAAATACAGGATGAAAACGCAAAACTTAAATTGGTAACAAAAGAGAAACCAATCACAGTTTATGAAGACATTATGGAAGAAGCAGGGTTCATAAAAGTACAGCCAAAACCAAATAAATATGCTCCTATGAATGTACACGAACTTATGGCTATGGATTTTACTCAAAAACAATGGGGTAGATGGATTTTTAGAGACAACTTGAGTGTGCAGTTATTAAATAACGAGGGTAATCCTCTTAACTATGATGTTGATTTAGAAAATTTGAATAGCACATTCGACGTAATAAATATGATTCTACATATATCTGTAAAGAAGCCTCATGGTTTTAGTTATGACATAGCAGGATTAACAGACGCTTTAAATGAAATTTACTGCATCAATCATGTCGTAAAAAATGAAAAATTTTCTGGAAAAGTATATGCCCTAGGTCATTTAAAAAAAATAAGAAATAAATTTAATAAAGATTGAGGATGATATGAATAAAATAAAAAAAATAATACAAGAACAAATATGGGTAGACACAAGGTTGTTGCCAGAAATTTCTACTTTGAAAGAAAAGTTAAAAATACAGGATAGAAACACAGCTTTGAAAGATCTTGACGATGGCTATGTCTATCCTAAGGGTATGTATACGGTAGCCGAAGCCATGGTTGACCTTACTGAGATGGAAAAAGAGCAACCAACACCAGATAAAAGAAGAATGATGAGACTTCCTTACACATGGAACCCTAAGGATAAAGAAGGAAATACAATGCAAAACCCGAAAATGGATCTAGAAAAGATCAAAAAGTTTTTAACCATATTAGATCCTGAGAGAAAAGAATGGAATTTTATAGCAAAGGAAGCTGAATGAACATAGGAGATAGACATGAAGAATAAATTAATACAGTGGATGGATAAGAAAGCAGGTGGAGTAACAGAAGCAGAGATATATCAAAGCAGATGGGTTTGGTATCACACTATCCTTGCCCTACTCATGCTTGTTATGTGCATCATTATGTTAGGTATCTTCACACTATTAGCGGTGAAACTTTGAGCAATAACAAAAGAAATGAATCACAAGAACTACAACACAGGAGATAGATATGAAAGATGGAAAGGTATTCGGAGTGGATTTAAAACCCACTACTGATTTAGTTAATAAGCCACCACACTACAGACAAGGATCAATAGAGGCTATTGATTACATTAAGCAACAGTTAGGTAGTGCTTACCCGGCTTATGTTGAGGGTGCAATCATTAAGTACATGCACAGACATAAGTATAAAGGCGAGAACATAAAGGACTTACAGAAGGCTGAATGGTATTTAAAAGAATTAATTAAGCATTATGAGAATTTATAGTTAAAAAATTTGTATAATAATTACACAGATAAGATATGACAGATAATAAGTGTAAAGAAGATAGAGACGCAATCTTAAAAGAAAGCGCAGAGAAAGGAAGATCATTAAGAGATATGGCTGTTGTGTTTGACGTTGACCCCTCAACGATAAGAAGATGGGCTGATAAAGCCAACATTAAGTTCAGAGCTAAATCACATTGGAGGAAAAGCTAATGGCAATAGAAACAACAAGAAGTAAAACAGTAAGAATAAAGACTAATGAGAAACAATTCATGAAGTCTTTAAAGAGAGCAGAAAAGAAACACCTACCACAAGCAACAGCTAATGCAGTGAATGAAACAGCTAAGAAGGTTATCAAAGCTCTAAAGGTTCAAACAGAAAAGAAATTAGATAGACCAACAAAGATGACAGTGAACGCCTACGTAATGTCTAGGGCTAATGCTAAACACCCGGACGCAACTGTTTATATTAAAGATGGGAAGCAAGGTAAAAAGCCCGGCCCTAATATAGCAAACTATTTAAAATATGTTATTGATGGTGGTATTGATACTAACGTAGTAGTACCAACACCCAACCAAAAACTAAACAAGTTTGGTAATATTACCGGACTGATAAAAGGTGGATCATTTTGGAATAACAAAGTGTATCGAAGGACTCGTACCGGGATGGGTGTGTTTGATAAGAAAGGTAAAGTATTGTTAGCAGTCATTAAGGACTCGGTTAATTACACCAAGAAGTTACTCCCCTTCTTTACTATCGGAGAGAAGGTAGCGAACAGTGTGATAGGAAAACAAATGCGTATTGCTCTCAAAGAAGAGATGAACAAGAAATGAATGCGCTGAAACCCCCATTCCCTAGCCTTCTAGGTTCTTCCTACGGTTTTAACTCAAGCAGGTTCCAAATTTCAATACTTGTTTAGACAATATTGAAATCCAATGATATTAAATTTAAATCAAACCAGTTCAGGACAAACTAGAACCAGTTTAGGTTCAGACTGCAGACTTAAACTAACTTTTAGTTTATTTTTTTAAGATGAAAAAAAAATTAACCACCAACAGAGAAGTCGCAAAACATTTAGACGTGACTGAGCAATACATTTCTAAATTAAAAAAAGAAGGTGTTTTGCCTAACGCAGATGGTCGAAAAGGCTTGAATATCGATGAAGCAAGGCTCGCTTATATCCACTATTTAAGAGCAAAGCTCAGATTAAACCCTAAAGGCTTTAGTGATACCTCCATTGCAGAAGAGAAGGTGAGATTGACAAAAGCACAAGCCGACTTAAAAGAAATGGAAGTGGAGTTATTGAACGGAGGAATGTTAAAAGCAGAAGAAGTGGTGGAAGGTTGGATAGGTTTCGTCTCTAACGCAAGAGCTAAACTTTTAAATTTACCAAGTAAGGTCGCCCATCAAGTGATTGGCTTAGAGACTTACGGAGATGCAGAAGAAATAATAAGATTAGAAATATACGAGGTTTTAAATGAACTCAGCCAAAGTGAAATACCTGACTCCCTTAGAATGGGCGTGGACGGAGACAGCAAAGATATTCAAGCCACCGATAAAAATGAAAGTATCGGAGTGGGCGGACAAGCACAGGCAACTTAGTTCTGAATCTTCTGCTGAGAGTGGTCAATGGCACACTAGCCGGGCTGAATATCAGCGTGAGATCATGGACAGTGTCAACGACAACAAGATTGAGACTATTGTTTTTATCAAATCATCACAGGTCGGAGCAACGGAAGTAATGAACAATATACTCGGTTACTACATAGCAAACGAACCATGCCCGGTACTGGTAATGCAGCCCACTTTGGAAATGGCTAGGGCTTGGTCAAAAGATAGATTGGCTCCGATGTTAAGATCAAGTGACCAGTTGAAAGGTAAAGTAAGAGAGCCAAGATCAAAAGACAGTGAGAACACCGTTCTCCATAAAAAATACGATGGAGGTTTTGTTGCTATCACCGGAGCTAACTCTGCAAGCAACCTTGCCTCAAGAGCCATAAGAATATTGTTTGCGGATGAGGTAGATCGCTACCCAACAACCGTTGGAATGGAAGGCGACCCGATTAGTTTGGGAATAAAAAGAACTCAAACCTATTTCAATCGTAAAATAATTATGGCTTCTACTCCTACGATAGATGGCCTATCAAGAATACAACAAGCGTGGGAGCAATCAGACATGAGGCGTTACCATGTCCCCTGCCCCGATTGTAATGAATTCCAGATATTGGAATGGGCGAACGTCCAATGGGATGAAGGCAAACCAGAGACAGCTTGTTACGTTTGCAAGCATTGTGGAACTCTTATCGAAGAGAAGCACAAATTAAAAATGGTCAGAGACGGTAAATGGATTGCTGAAAGAGAAACTCAAAAGACAGCCGGCTTCCATATCAACGAATTGTATTCGTCCTGGTCAACGTGGGAAGGCATGGTCACTTCTTTTTTAGAAAGTAAATCACACCCGGAGATCCTAAAGACATGGGTTAACACAAGTCTAGGTGAAGTCTTTACCGATGGAGGAGAAGAGATTGCCTCCGATAGTTTATTAACACACCGGGAAGCCTACGATGAATCCGCTATACCGGATGGGGTATTGGTTATTACAGGTGGGATAGACGTGCAGCAAGACCGTCTTGAATTACAAGTGGTCGGGTGGGGTCTTGAATCTAACAGTTATATTTTAGATTATCAGATATTTTATGGAGAGACAGCCAATCCTAACGTCTGGAAAGAACTGGATGAGTACACAAAAAGACGCTATTCAAGATCTAATCTCCCTTCCTTACCGATAGCTTGTGTGGTTGTAGACTCCGGTTATCAAACTAACACCGTTTATAATTTTGTTAAATCAAGATCGGGTCGAAGAATCTTTGCTTGTAAGGGCCAGAGTCAAGCCGGTAAACCTATCTGCGGTAGACCTACAGTAGCCGGGAGACAAAGGATTCAACTCTTCCCTGCCGGAGTTGATACTGCAAAAGAAAATATCTTTCAATGGTTACAAGTACAACAAGAAGGGCCGGGTTATGTTCACTTTCCTAGTTCAGTAGATGAGGAATATTTCCTACAGTTAACAGCAGAGAAGAGAGCCGTTAAATTTGTTAAAGGAAAGAAGACTATCGTATGGGTATCACAAAGACAAAGAAATGAAGCTCTCGATACTTTTGTTTATGCGTTAGTGGCCCTCAATATATTACAACCCAATTTAGAAGTGATAGATGCTTCATTGAATAAACCAAACCCGGAAGAAGCTATGCCTTTACAGGGACAAACAGTTACACCAAGCAGACCATTAATTAGACCTAAAAAATCGTTTGTGAATAGTTGGAAGTAGTATTGACAGATTTAAAAACGCTACATAGTGTTTTAAAGACAATAGCAAGAGGAAAATATTGTCCAATAGATTTGATTCAACAAATTATCCATCCAATGTACCCGATGAGGTTTATGTGGGTGACAACTGGCTATGGAAGAGAGACTTAACAGATTACCCTGTAGCGGATTACACACTTACCTACTCTTTTAGATTGTTGAGTTCTGTAGCTACTGAGATTGCATTAAGCAGTTCGGTAATATCGGAGAGCAGCACCAGTCTTTACACAATAGCCGTTCCTAGTGCATCAACAGCAGGTTACACCAAAGGACAATACACTTATCAAGAATATATAACCAACGATTCAAGTCAGAGATTAGTTTTAAACATAGGCTTAATGACGGTTAAAAGTAATTTAGACGCAGACACAGAAGATCCACGCTCAGACCCAAGAAAAGTATATGACGCTCTTGTGGCTACTATTGAGAACAGGGCATCAATAGACCAGATGTCTATGTCTATCGCAGGACGTTCTTTATCAAGAATGGCCCCTGAAGAGTTAGAGAATTGGAAGTCTCATTATAAAGCCTTAGTTAATAACGAAGAAAAAGTCTCTAGGCGCAACAGAAATGAAGCCACAGGGAATCAAGTAAAAATTAAATTTTAATTATGGCATGGTATAACAAAGTCTTCTCGCGCAAGAATAATAACAAAACGCACAAGAGACTATTCTCAGGAGCGCAAGGTGGCAGATTGTTTGCCGATTGGCAGACTTCCGGATCTAGCGCAGACCAAGAAATTGAAGGATCTTTGTCTATTCTAAGAAACAGAAGTCGAGCGTTAGCTAGAAACGACAGCTATGTATCACGTTACAGGCAGATGATGATAAGTAATGTCATAGGCCCTACCGGGATAAGAGTTGCTTCTAAAGCAAGAAACGATAATGGCGAGCTTGATCTACAAGGAAACAGAGAAGTAGAAAGCGCATTCGCTGAATGGTGTGAAATGGGAAGCTGCAGCGCGGATGGTAAACAGTCGTTTTTAGATATTCAAAAGATGTTCGTTGGGAGTTTGGCTATAGATGGAGAAGTTTTAATTAGGCATATACGCTCGAAAGACAATAGATTTGGTTATCAGTTACAGATGTTAGAGCCTGATCATTTAGACGAAACCTATAACTCACCGAATGAAACCACCGGGAACGCAATCATCATGGGAGTCGAGGTCAATGAGTTTGGCAAGCCCATCACTTATTACTTATTAAAGAATCACCCCGGAGGTACGGCCAGTGTTTATTATGGCCCCAACAATTATATACAAGTACCGGCATCAGAATTAATACATGCCTACATGCCTTCAAGAGCAGAACAAACAAGAGGCGTTCCATTTACAGCATCTATCTTAGCAAGGGCAAAGATGTTAGATGGTTTAGAGGAGTCGGCCGTAGTTAATGCAAGAGTAGGCGCAAGCAAGATGGGCTTCCTAGTTTCTCCTGATGGCGAGCAATATGTAGGAGAAGAAACAGAAGATACCTACACACAAATAATGGATGCCACTCCGGGTTCTATAGAACAACTCCCGGCAGGTACGGAGTTTAAAACGTGGACTCCTGATTATCCTAATACTACGTTTGACCCATTTCAAAAAGCCATCCTCAGAGGTATAGCTTCCGGGTTAAATGTTTCTTATGTTTCTTTGTCTAATAATCTTGAAGGTGTTAATTATTCAAGTATTAGACAAGGAGTCATGGAAGAGAGAGACGCTTATCGAATTGTTCAAAAATTCGTTA
>Ga0302122_10000235_pt1 | contig 32585 bp, 23 predicted proteins | sample CB21_SCM_MG_FD_203115 | JGI IMG/M metagenome (GOLD analysis project Ga0302122, IMG submission 203115) | Marine microbial communities from Western Arctic Ocean, Canada - CB21_SCM | ecosystem: Environmental > Aquatic > Marine > Oceanic | place: Canada: Western Arctic Ocean | collected 2017-09-28 | reverse complement strand
CCAAAGTACACTTAAAGTAGTATTTTGAAAGGAAATACTCTCGTGTATTTACAAATCAACGCGTGCTTAACGCTTTGTTAACGCATTAGCCGAAGCGTTAATCACGTTAACAATTCAAATCTAACCTATTCTCTCTACTGCTATAGAAAAAAAATTCTACATGTTGATAACGAAACCTTGAGGGGGATGCTTCTAGTGGGCGGAGCGGGATTTACATGGCTGTAGACAATAGTCGGCTCAAAGGCTTCTTCCAATTATCTGTTGAAGAGCGCCGTTCGATACTAGCAGATATTGCTTCTTTGAGTGCTGAGGATATTGCTTCCTTAGAATCTGGAGGAGGGCTGAACTCCACTACTGCAGATACAATGATCGAGAATGTCTATACCACGATGTCACTACCTGTTGGAGTTGCAACAAATTTCATCATTGATGGCAAGGATTTCGTTATTCCTTTTTGCTTAGAAGAATCATCGGTTATCGCAGCAGCCTCAAACATGGCAAAAAGATGCCATCAAAATGGTGGCTTCTCAACCGATGTTGATGAATCAATGATGATAGGCCAAATTCAATTACTTGGAATCAAGGACTTGAAGTCTTCATCAGAGGCCGTGCAATCAAGAGCACAAGAAATAATCGACCTTTGCAATAGTCTACCCTCAACGATGGTCCGCTTGGGTGGAGGATGCAAGCGAATTAGATGTAGAATTATTGAGGACATGTTAATCGTCCATATTATTGTTGATTGCAAGGATGCAATGGGCGCAAATGCAGTTAATACGATGGCTGAATTATGCACTCCTTTGGTCGAAGAGATTTCAGGTGGTGAAGCAAGATTGAGGATTGTATCAAACTTGGCGATTCATAGACTCGCTAGGTCAACAGCAACCTTTACCCCAGAAGAGATGTCGATGGATGGAAGTCATGAATCAGGTTTAGAAGTTATTTCTAGGATTCTTGATGCCTACAGATTTGCTTCGATTGACCCATTCAGGGCAACTACTCACAATAAAGGTACAATGAATGCAATTTCATCAATCGCTCTTGCCTGTGGTCAGGACTGGAGAGCTGTCGAAGCATCATGCCACGCCTGGATAACTCATAATCAAGGAAGATACGGCAGTATCACCGAATGGAAACAGGATGAAGATGGCAACTTGCAAGGGAGTATCGAAATTCCATTGGCGGTTGGAATTGTAGGAGGGGCGGTTAGTGTTCATCCAGTGGCTAGAGCCAATCTCTCGATTTTAGGAGTGGAGTCAGCAGCTCAATTGGCCGGTGTTATGGCTTCAGCAGGGTTGGCGCAAAACCTTGCTGCCATGAGAGCATTGGCAACTTCAGGAATCCAATCAGGACATATGAAATTACATGTCAGGAATATGGCCGTTAGTGCAGGGGCGATGGAAAATGAAGTTGAACAAGTTGCCAAGGTTGCAAATGAAAGTGGCCAAAGGATAACCCAATCATTAGTTGATGGCATCCTGCGTAGCTTGAGAGGATGATTCTTCCTCTGCAATTGCTTCGAACAAAGTATCTTGGTGTCCAGAGGCTCTTTCTGCAAGCGCCTCAAATGACTCTTCTTCACCTTCTAATGGCAATTCAGTTTGTTCTTCTTGCAAAGCCATTGGTCGCTCACTTCCGCCTTCAGTTAATCCTAATTCGGAGGCCTGATCTCTAAACCATGCTCTAACCTTGCGCTTATCAGTATGCGGGCATCCGAATATTTCTGAGAATCTACGAGTAGTTGTTAGGCGCTTGGTATTGCCCATTTTGCGACGTTCAACAAGGCCCAAATATACCAATTGTTTGACATGGTCGTATGTTCTTTGTCCGAGTAACTCTACCAACCTAGATTGTAGCATTGGCTGGTGAAAAGCAATTAGAGAGGCGGATTTGAGTAGTTTTGTAGGAATGTCAGTTTTTGTATTGCATGGCATCTGGGCTGCTACTTTTGGCTTAACCTCAATTGCCCAACGGCCATTTATTTCGGCTAACTGTAAGGCTCCGCCTTTTCTTCTCTTGAGTGTTGATTGTAAGGATATTAGAGCAACTCTGATGTCTAGCATCTGTTGTTCAAGGTCCTCTGCTAACTGTTCGATATTCATTGAGCGTCCCGCTCCAAATAATGTCGCTTCCAAAAGTGTTTCTAATTCCATACTCATTCAATATCCTCCTGCTGTTGTGTAAATGTGATTTCAATAACTGGTTTTTGTTGTTCTAATTCGACTACCTCTACTTCAGCGAGTCTTTCTGCTTTTCGTTCTGCTTCTGCAGCGCGAATTGCAATTTGTTTGATATGTTGCTCATGACCGCCTGCTTTAGCTTGATTGACCTTCTTCAAAGCAGTTTTTTCGCTATTTATCCGGTGCACTATTTCATCAAAAGTTTCGATTCCGCCCCAGCGGTCACTAAGGAATACCTCGCCATTTGGCACAACTTTCTGGTGAACTCCAGCAAAGCCACGGTGAGTTAGGAATAAACTGGAAATGAAGGCAGTTACTTTGGCCTCACCATCTAGGCCCTCTACTTCTCTGCCGTATTCTTCCAGCAGGTCTGCTCGCAATTGGCTAATCACTGCAGATACTGGGATGTCATCACCGACTATTCTTCCATTTTTGGTAGCAACTGTACGCATTGCCTGCCAACAACGCTTGATATCTCCGTCCATGTCTTCGTCGTGCATGCGTGCTCCAACATTACGGATTGCTTCTTTAACATCCTCGGCATGCTTTATTCTATATTCATCTCTTAACTTTAATTCTTCAGCATCATCGCATGCATCCTTGAGTGCTGAGAGTAATTCCCCAAGAGTGACTTGTCTGCCTTCATCTCGGCGGATTCTTTCATTGAAAAGAGATGGTAATTGTGGTTGAGCATCACCTGTGAGGACATTTGTTGTGAAGGAAAATTCATCATCATCATATTCCATTTCCCAACCCCAATGCATGCTTTGGTCATCGAATTCTTCTTCTTCAACTTGCATTGCTCGGTCGAGAAGATCTGACGCCTGACCGTTGAGAACTTCCCAGGCTAAGCGAATAAGGCGGCCACAGGCTGGGAGATCGATATTTTCCCCTTCCTTTTTCACCCGTTCGCTAAATAATTTGATGAATTGTGAGAGGTCAACGTTCCAGGCATCGAGATCCTCATCTCTGAATAACTCAAAGACGATGGCAACTGAACGATCGAATGGGTCGGTTAGTCCGGCATGTTCTGAATCTTCAACATGAGCGATTTCAATCAAACGGTTCGCATAGCGGGATGCTTCGCCATTATCATCTTCACCGCCTGCTAGTAATTTATCGATAATATCCTGCCTTAGGAAGTGGGAGGACAAGGTTGACTGCATATTACCAATCCCTTCAATCCTCAAGTAATCCTTCTAAGTCAAGGTCATCCTTTTGTTGCTCAGTAATTTCGACAGTTGTGGTCTCTTCAATGACTTGCCGGCGAACCTCTTGGTGTTCTTCAATATCGTCTGTCAGTTCTTCGGCTCTCTCTGCTAATCCTCCGAGTGAAGACGGCAACGGGAGACCTTCGGGTGTTGTTGGCATATTATCGACATTTGGCAGGCCATTTGAATCGATAATCGAACCTTCTCTCACCTTTGCAAGGCTCTTCTCGTTCTCTAGTTCCTTCAATGCAGCAGCCCCTAATTCTATTGCCCTCTCCTTATCGAAGTTTGCAATTCTACGGCTACAACCATCGCCAGCATGGGTGATTCCAATGTGGTGGTCAGCCAGTTGTAGGCTAACCTTGCGAAGAGTGACCATGATGAACTGGGCCTGTTTGCTGCGCTTCCTGCACATCTTCGCAATTCTTTCTGCATTGAAAGCATCCAAGTTTTGGTCGACTTCATCGAAATAGTAGAACGGACTTGGATCATAATCCTGAATTGCAAATATCAAGGAGAGCGCTGCCATCGATTGCTCTCCTCCAGATAACAGACTCAACTTACACTTTGAACTCTTACCACTGGGCTGGCACCACATTGAGAGCCCAGCCTTGAAAGGATCCTCTGGGTTCTCGAGGAATAATTCCCCTCTTCCACCGTCCGAGAGAATTTCGTAGACCTTGCGAAAGTTTTCATCTACGCATTTCAATACGTGGAGAAGACGGGCTTTCCTTTGTTTTTCCAACCTTTCGGTCAAATCTATCAGTGATTTACGGCGTTGTTGCAAGGTCTTGTTATCTCGCTTCAATTCGTTCAATCTTGCATCAGTAATATCATACTGCTCAATAGCCAACATATTGACGTCGCCGATTTTATTCAATCGATGATCGAGTTTTCTAGCATTTGCTTCAGCATCTGCGACCGATGGAAGCGCTAAATTATCGCCTGCCACTTCGCACCCGACAGCCGTCATTTCATCCAATAAATCATTGAGTCCATCTTTCTTCTGAACTAATTGAAGGGTGAATTCCTCAGCTCTCTTTATCAGAGTTGCAGCATGATTTGCCTTTTGGGTGAGTCCAGCATGCATGGTGGCTCTTTCTTCAGTTAAGCGCAGTCGCTCATCTTCTAGTTCCTTGTGTTCTTCAGCCATCTGGCTATGGTTGGCTTCCGCATCTGTCAGTTCAACGACTACTGATTCGTTTTCACCTTGCCAGAGTTTGATATTTTTCAACCTCTCAGCGTTCTCTTGCTCTAAGCGGGAGCATCTCGAATTCAATTCGCCAACTCTTTCAAGGAGAATCTCTCCTTTTGCGGCCCCGCCATCAATAATTCCCTTGGAGATTGCTTGGTCTTCAAATGCCTTGACGCGTGTTTCTTGAACTTCTCTCAAAGTTTGTTGCAAGTGGAGCGGGCTAACTTCTTGCAAGGCTGCAGATGCCACCTCTCTTACCAGGGCAGATACTCTCATTGCTTCTTCAGCACGCAACAATTGTTGTTCCTTTTGAGAACATTTTTTCTCGATGTCTTCTAATTTCTGCCCCACCGCAACAACGGCTCCAGTTGCTTTTGCAAGTCTTTGCTCACTTAGGCGGAAGTCCTCTTTCCACTCGCGCTTCCTCATGCTTCTATCATCTTCCGAGGTATTGTCGATTCTCTGTTTCAATTCTTGTTGCTTTCTTCGGCATGCACTTAATTGATCACATACCTTATCTGCTAATATCTGTAATCTAATAACTTCAGCATCGAGTTTGTCGACCTCATTCATTCCTTGGATTCTACCGCCGAAACTGACCTTTAGGCGGACCTTGCTTCCACCGACCATTGCTCCTCCGGCTTCAGTAACTCCGCCCTGAAGAGTAACCATTCTGACTCCGCCCATATTTTTCCGAGCGGTACTCAAATCTTGAACGATGAGAGTATCTCGCAATACATAACGAACTGCAGTTTCGATTCGTGGGTCATGGTCTAACATTTCCCAGGCAAAACCGACGATTCCAGGTTGTCTGGTCAACATCATCGCTCTGCCACTTGCCCTGCCAACCTGAATTTTATTGAGTGGTAGGAAGGTTGCTCTGCCGACTCGGTTTTGACGCAGCCAGCCAATACATTCAGCAGCAACTTGGTCATTTTCAACGATGATGCTATTCATGCCACCGCCGATTGCTGTTGCTAATGCATCTTCATGACTCGGATCTTTTGGTGAACACATTTCACTGATTGTGCCAAGAATTCCTTTTTGCTCACCACTATCTCTTCTACCTAGTAATGCTTGAACTGCTCTTGCCATTCCATCTCTGCTACCAGAGCGGCTTTCAAGTTCAGTTCTTGCTACTACCAGTTTCCTTTCGGTGTCTCGGAGCCTGTTTTCAACTGCTCTAGCCTCTTCTGAAAGTTTGTTTTCTTCTCTCTGTAGAGTTGTTAATTCACCAGCCATTGCCGTTTTATCTTGATCAGCATCACCTTCGGCTAGTTCTTCTCCTTCAGTTAGTAATTCATCGACTGCAAGTTTTAGATCAGAGGCATTTTCTTCTGCTTCTGATAATTGTTCATCGGCCAACTCGACCTTTTGGATTTCCATTTGATGAGCCAACTTTGCCTCGCTAACGACTTCCATCATCTGCTGATGTTTTTCGATAGACTTACCTTGGGCTCGGGTCAATTCGATAGTTTGTCGGTCTCCTTCGAGTAATGCTTTGCGTGCTCCAGCCTCATGCTCTTCGGCTTGTTTTAGAGATAATTCTGCATTTTCTGAAGTCTTTCGGGCACCTTCAATCTCACTCAGGTGTGCCTTGTGGGCCGCATCAGCTTCTTTTGCATCATCTTCCAGAAGGTCGATATCTTCAAGAGATTCTTCTATTGACTCTTCGGCATCACTGATGCGGTCTTTGTTTCGGTCGATGGAGATTCGCATCGAATTGATGCGTTCCATCATCTCAAGACTGTCTTCTCCCAGCACTTCTACCATTTGTCGTGATACTTCTGCTAGGCGGTCATCAATCGACAATAACTCCTTTTCACCATCCGCAATTGTTTGCTTTAATTGCCTAGCATCTTCACTGTAGCGAGATTGTTCGGCGATAATAAATCCGATTTCCTCATCTCGTGAACGGTAAGTGGATTGTAGTAATGTTGTCTTAGCGACCTCAAGTTCATTTTGCAAGTCGCGGTATTTCAATGCCGCTTCGCGTTCCTTTTTCAGGTCCTTCATCCGAGATGATAATTCCTCTTCAAGCAATTGAATACGTTCTAGGTATTCTTCGACCTGTTTTTTTTGTCGGTCGGCCTTTTTGATTTCTTCATCGTAGGAAGTAACTCCTGCAACATTTTCCAAGACCTTGCGTCTTGCCATACCAGTCATCTTTGCAAGGCTAGTTACATCTCCTTGTAGGACGATGTTGTAGCCATCTGCTCTAGCATTAGTTTCAGCAAGTAGGCGACGGAATGATTTCTGGCTGCTTTCCTCGTCATTTAGTAAATATGTAGAAACGATATTCCCAGACTTAGTTAAGCGGATCTTTCTGGTCATGCGTATTTCTGCAGTATCAACGCTCATCTTCCTGCGTCCCTCTTTATCAGCAGGATTGTCAAGAATTAGAGTTACTGTGCAATGTTTGGCTGGCTTATTTCTGCTTCCGCCATTGAAAAGTAAATCCTTGGCATTATTTGCTCTCAAACTTTTATTCGAACGAGGGCCAAGAACAAACTGAATTGCATCTCCACAATTTGATTTGCCGGAACCATTTGGTCCTGTTATGGAGGTGAATCCACGGTCCAAGGGGATTGTGACTTCGCCCTTGAAGGATTTAAAATTCTCCATCTCCAGCGCTTTTAGATGCATCCCTATCCCTCAAAGATGTTGACTAGTCGTCACCATCAGGCTCTCAGCCGTCTCTTGACGGGTAATAAGGACTACGCCCGTGAAAGTTAATTCAGTGGTGGTTTAGAGACCCACATTCTAAAGCCGAGTGGGATATCACAATGAGCCAGTCATGTTACACTGGGCACAACCTTGTCCACTGCAGTAATGGCAAGTAGCACCTACTCCTTCACCATCATCATCATCGTACATTCCAGCCTCAAATTCATCATCCCATTTATCAAGACTCATCGATTGCCTCATTTCTCCAACGGTTCGGAAATTACCAATTCCCTTGACTTTATGCTTGCCCTTGAATGGGTCTCCGAGTCGGTCATCTCTGAACATTCTCTCTTGCATTGCCATGCTGTCCCCATCTGCTGCCTCACCGCCACCTTCCTCGAACTTTTGCGTGAGAGAGATAGTCTGTTTCCTCAAAGTCCAACCTTTAGAGAGCCCCCTTAATCCTATGACTAGATAAATCGAACCTTCAATGAAGGGGAGTGAATTATCACCGCCAACTCTTCCTTGACGAGATGGGCTTTCTCCAGTTATAAATACCAAAACGCCGAGTGTAAACATTAGCACGCCTATTGCCAATCGACCAGAATATTTTCTTTGCATATCCTTCAATTTTTTTGACTGGCCCGCTGCCCTGTTTCGCTTGCCTCTTTTCTTCTTTGATGGAATCAATCCAACAGTTAATGGAAGTATACCAACCGCTAGGAATATCAGGTCTGGAGTTTCAAAAAGTCCAGTTGCTCCAACGCAGTCCTCGATTTCAGATTCATCCTCGAAACTACCATCTAATGCCTTTGAACAATCGCTTGTCGCTATTGTGGTCCAGTTTATTTTTGCCGATTCACCAGCAAATTCAGCGAACCCCATTTGCACATTTACAACGGCTATTCCGATGATGAAGAGGCCTAGAATTATCGCTAGGATACGTGGAATCTTGCCTCCCATCACTACCCGAACAATTACACCCCTCCATAGTGCTATCGCAGGCAAGCACACCTTGGAAGTCTTCACGAAATATTGAACAAAGATGGCGGCAAGGGCTACTCACTGGTGAAGATGGCGCATGTTTTAGTGGTCGGTTCCGGAATTGCCGGCTTGTTCGCTGCCCTGCGATGTGCGGAGGCAAAACATCAGGTAAGTATCATCACAAAAAGTGCCCCCTCTGATTCTTCAACTAATTGGGCACAGGGTGGAATTGCAGGAATTTTGGATAAAACTGATGATTCTGGCCTCGAAGATCATATTGAGGATACGATTTCTGCTGGCGCAGGACATTGTGACCCTAGAGTTGTACGCTTAGTTTGCGAGGAGGCGGGGGAGCGAATAACCGATTTATTGAATATTGGAGTTCGATTTGAAAGAGATTCATCAGGAAAATTGGACATGGCGCTCGAAGGAGGTCATTCTAGTTCTCGAATTTTCCATGCAAAGGATACAACAGGTGCTGAAATTGAGCGTGCCTTGATGCAGGCGGTTGATGAGTCAGAATATATTGAAATGTTTTCTAACCACCTTGCAGTTGATTTAGTATTGAAGGATAGTAAGGCTTCAAACAAGGAAGTAGTAGGACTCTGGTGTCTTGATGGCCAATCAAAAATGGTCACTATCGCTGCTGATGCAGTCATGATTGCAACTGGGGGTGCTGGCCAACTCTATAGGCAGACGACCAATCCTGAAATTTCTACAGCAGATGGCGTTGCGATGTCGCTTCGGGCTGGAGCCGCAATTAGAGATATGGAATTCATACAATTCCATCCAACTGCCCTAACAATGGAGGGCGACAGGCCGTTTTTGTTGACTGAAGCCATTCGAGGTCAAGGTGCTGTATTGATGACGACTGAAGAATATCAAAACTGGGATGGCCAAGAAGATCCATCAAATCTTTCCTTTACTCTTCGATATAGTGAATCAGGTAGTCTTGCGACTAGAGATATAGTGGCACGAGCATGCGATTCAGAACTGAAATTGAGTGGAGAACAACATGTTCTATTGGTGACTGAACATCTAGGAGCGGAAGTTGGAAATCGATTTCCAATGATAAATTTGCGACTGCAAAGGCATGGACTTAGTCTTGGAGTGGATGCGATTCCAGTTTCCCCCGCCGCCCATTATTTCGTTGGCGGTCTGCGAGTGGACGACGATGGCTTGGTCCAACAAGAATCCGGTTTAGCAATGAAAGGACTCTATGCAATTGGAGAGGTTGCTTGTACTGGAATGCATGGAGCAAACCGTCTTGCTTCTAATTCTCTCTTGGAAGCAGTAGTTTATGCGCACCGTGCCTCAAATCATTTCATTGGTTCCGAGTTTTCCAGTAGTCATGGAGAATTGCCAACCTGGAGAGGCGATGAGATGGCGGACCTTGAAGAGCATTCTACTCTTGTTCATGACCGTTCCGCGCTTCAATCAACAATGACCGATGATGTTGGGTTGGTAAAATCAGACAACCGTCTGCAACGGGCGCTTCGCAGAATCCAATTGCTACGCGATGAAGTTGAAAGAGTATGGATGAGATGTAGGCCAAGCAAAGAATTGGTGGAATTGCGTAACATGGCTCAGGTTTCCGAACAGATTTGTAGAGCCAGCATCAGTAGAAAAAAGAATATTGGTTTGCATTGGAATAAGGACCTTATTTGATCCTTGCAGAGTTTTCAAGAGCACCGACTAAAGTTAATAATTGATTGTTGAGAGGTGTTGGAACCCCGTGTTTTTCGGCTCTCCTAACCACTTCTCCGCAAAGTGAGGGCATCTCAGTGGCCTTTCCCGCCATAATATCTTGAAGCATTGAGCAGCGGTTGCTTGCTGTTTGCTGCAATACCTCTGCAAGCAAGGCATGCATTTCGTGATTCAAGACTTCTATTCCTTCCATTCTGGCAACCATTATTGCTTCATCAATGACGGCAATCGATTGCTCCCATAATTCTTCATTCAAGAGAATCTCGCCATTCTTGATTCCAGCAATTGCTGCTATAGGATTAATGGCTACGTTGAGGAGGAGTTTTTTCCACAACTTATTTTTCATTTCATTTTCCCATCTAGGGTTGAGGCCGACGCCATCAAGAATATTCATCAATTCAGTAACTTTCAAGTTATCAAAGTGTGGAGAAGAAGGATTCAATGAGCCAATGCTGATTTCACCAACTCCAGTCCATTGAATTTCATTGGAATCTTTTCGAATCGCAGCATGAATCGTTGAACCAGCAAGAACTCTATCCCATCCTAGTTTTTGGGCAAGTGTTTCAGCATGGCCAAGGCCATTTTGAATACTGAAAGCGATGCCATCGAAAGCTAGAACGGTATTGCATAAATTGGCCAAAGAGGGAGTACTAGCAGACTTCCCGCAAACTATTGCAATATCCACTTGACAATTTTCATCTCCAATAATGAATGAATCCGGATCAAGATATGATATTGCACCATCCGTTTCATGAAGAATTAAGCCATCACTAAGGGCTTTAGAAGTCGACTCTGAAGCGAATAAGGTTGGCATATACCCTACAAGTCGAGAAGCAAACAAACCACCAATTGCTCCGATACCGAAGATTCCAATTCGCAGATTAATCACTCCAATATCCAACTGGTTAGGTGAACTTCGATAGTGTTCTCATTCATTTCTAGCCACATCAATAAGTGGTCATTGCTTTGTTGCCAAGAAATAGTTAATTGATTTTCAGAAGCGTTAGCATCTAGACCAATCGGTAACCACCCGCTACCATTACCATGGGTTCTGGTATCGAAAATTAGACCACCTTCAAGGTCTGAGAAGTTGAACTGCATTTCTCCAGCTGAATCACTTGAAATTAACCAACCTTTGCCAAGCCAATCCATGCGTGGAATAGAGTTGTCGTGCATGATAACTGCATGGCCAGAAGTCAGCCGCCAAACCTCTTCAATATCGTTGCAGCGAAGTAGATATTCACCACCTTTACCATTCCAAGATAGATTACTGGAGTTTAGGTCGGGTAGACTTATTCTGGATTGGAACTCAGAATCCCAGTTCCAGCCGGTGTCATTTGAAGGGGGGTGCCTCCATACTCCTGAGTCTGGACATTCTGGCTCATTAGAGACAAGTAACCAGTCGCCTTCTTTCCAGCCCATCGCTCCAGAAATAGACCAATTCTCAGAATCGGTCCAATTGACCGACCTCCCTTCCTCATTTCTCAAAAGCCATCCTGATTCTGGGATGATGAACTGCTTTTCCAATAATGGTTCTGATATTGCCCATAATTGTTTTCTCCCATCGTCCATCTGTACTTTCAACCTCAAATCATCGAGAGAATCAAACATCGCACCCGCTTCACCACTGATGCAAAATGTCTCTTCACTAGTTTCCTGAATACTCCATAAATGTGGCACTTTAGAATTTGGCTTTGCAGATATGAGGCTGAGGTTGAATGGTATTTCATCATCAACCACTTCCAACTCTGTGCATAGAACAGGAGACTCTTGGTCACCCGTGAAATTCCAACGTCCATCTACCAATACAATATCAAATTCAGGCCTTATCATCAAAGAGGTTAATTCCGACCCAGTTAGCAATTCTAATTCGATGGTTAAAGGAGATTGATTGCTATCCGGAGTTTGCCAAAGCAATTCGATATCAGTGCTTTGTTCAGCTGATAACCATCCTTGACAACCATCAGTGAACAAAGCCATATTTTCATTCGGACAAAGCCATGTCACATTCCATTGCTCGATAGAATCTATTGTTTGCCCTCGAATAGTCCATTCTTTATTGAGCAGTCCAGGGTTGGAAATTTTAATACTATGTTCGTAACTCTCATTGAAAGAAGTGAAAATAGTTTCATCCTCCAGATGCCAATCCAAGTCAGAATCCCAATTTGTTTCTGAATAGGTTGGTAATTCTGAAGGAATGCAGAGAAGTAGGGAGACTATGAAAATCATCGACATTTTTCTGCCTGCCGTTTCGTCAAGAGGACGTACATCATCGAGGATTAACGGGATGCCTTCAATCGATCCTTGAAAAATAATAAGCAGACCACCGGAGATTACTACAAATGACCAGATTGCGTGCCCATCGGCACTAAATGCTCCGAGCAGGATTCCCAAAGACACTACGGCAAAGAACAGAAGCATCTGCGTCCCTTGAGAGCGAGCGGACTCCAAGCCACTGAGGGCCACAAGGATTCTACCACCAGGGAATGAAGGAATCGGCAGAAGGGATAGCCAACCGATTAACATCAGTCCATGGCCAGCCAGAGCGAGTGGATGCGACCAAGCGGATTTCAATGATAGAATTCCAGGTTCCCAAATCATAGAAGCGATTAGTTGAGGAAGAAGTCCAAAGGAAAGGCGGTTCTGGGCGCCGCTGATAGTTCTCTCATCCGGCGTTATCCAAAGTCCAATAATTATCAATAATAAACCACTACTGAGTAAGATAATTGGAAAAAAGATAGAAATCCATCCAAGTCGTCGCCGGTCTGGCCAAGTTAGTGTATCCATTTTCGGTGAACTTGCAACTGCAAATATTCCAAATGGCCACATAACCATTGGCAAAGGAATTGGAATCGGCATAATTCCTCCAACCCTCATACCCATCTTATTTGCAACACTTTGCTGGACCTTATCAGCCAGTGCTAATATTCCAACCATTGGTATAGCATAGGAAAGTAAGCCGGCTTGTAGCATCGAGGGGTCGCTCCAACTCGAGCCTTCATTTTGAGGCAAGACCCAGAGTACGCCCATCGCCCAAGTACTCAATAATGTGGCTAACCACAATAAATTTCGCTTTGATTCTGGAATGATGAAGGGTGAGGGAGGTGTTCTAGAGATGCTGATTTTCCAAGGGTCATCGCGCAGAAGTTTTGCCATCCATCCTAATTCTTTCAGGTGTTCATTGAGTGCCAAGAGCGCTGAATGTGGGTCTTCAGTATTTTCGTCTTCGATTTTAGCACGAACTAACCAAGTTGGAATTGGGTCTCCTAAATCTTCGATGACGTCAAAGAATCGCGAGATAATTTGTTCATATAATTGGCGTTGATTCCAAGCCTTTTTCTGCACATCAAGAGGCTCAAGTGGGCGGCTGGGATCTGACATCTTGGCCACCTTCACAAGGACCTGTACTGCTATACATCAAAAAATCAACTATCTTGATTTAGGTTATTATCGAATAAGATTACTTATTCTTGAAGCGCTTCAATCTGAAAGTCTCTTCACGTTCCATCTCTTCTAGGCGTAGTTGGATGAAATCTCTTGTCTCTTCCATTTCTGGAATGACTTTGAATTCGAGGGCGTTCACACGACGCTTTGTGGCCTCTATTTCAGCCAACATTCGCTTCAAGGTTGCCTCCATCTCAGCAGCCTTGACCATCTTCTCAATCAATTTACCAAATGAATCAGCGGCTTCGTCGATGTAGGGGCTCGAACCAATGAAACCAAGTCCACGTTGTTGGAAACTTGTTTTTAGATTAGTCCCGGAGATACTTGGAACTAATACACCCATAATATTGCGTGGTGAAACTTCCACTGCGGGGGAAGTTGAGTTTGCAATAGCCGCTGCTCGAACTGCTAATCCACCTTCGATTGCATTTGCTAAGTCTATTCTTGACTTTGCTTCACGATAGGTTGCGATCAACTCGCTTTTGGCCTTAATCATATACTTGAGTAAGGACCTGAACTCGTGGAATAAACCATCTCTCTTCATTTTCAGAAGTTTGTAGCCGTTCTTTGTCTGCTTGATGCGACGCTTCAGGTTGATGAGCTCACTACGGGTTGGTTTGATGTCCAGTACCATTTTCTCTCACCTCCGTAATTCTTTATCAGAATGAGATTCATTCCTTTTTGTCTACTGGATGGTACTTGTCGATCCATTGCTGGTCAAGGCGCACCAGATATTTGGTGGAGATAGTTTGCATTAAGTCCCAGCATAGGTCAAGAGTTTCTTCGATGGTGCGGTTTTCGTCGCGGCTTTGTCGAAGGAATTTGTCATCGAAGAGGGCAGAGAACTCAAGCAATTGCTTGTCACGCTCGTTTAGTGCATCTTCTCCGACAATCGCTACAAGGCCACGCAGTTCACGACCTTGTGCATATCCTGCATACATTTGGTCGGATACTGATTTATGGTCTTCGCGGGTAGTTTCCTCTCCGATACAGGAACCCATCAGACGGGATAGGGACGGCAGTACGTTGATTGGCGGGTAGATACCTGCTTGGTGCAATTCACGACTGATAACAATTTGTCCTTCTGTTATGTATCCCGAAAGGTCTGGGATTGGGTGGGTTATATCGTCTCCAGGCATGGTTAGAATTGGGAATTGGGTGATGCTTCCCTTCTTGCCCTTGATTAGACCTGCACGTTCGTAGAGCATGGCCAAATCTGTGTACATGTATCCTGGGTATCCACGGCGTCCGGGTACTTCCTCACGAGCGGCACCGATTTGGCGCAGTGAATCGCAGTAATTTGTCATGTCAGTGTAGATAACTAGTACGTGATAATCTTGCTCGAAAGCCAAGTATTCTGCAGCGGTTAGGGCCAAGCGTGGAGTAATCAGGCGCTCGACAGCGGGGTCGTCTGCTAAGTTGACGAATAGAACCGCCTTTTCGAGTGCTCCAGTTCTCTCAAGATCGCTTCTGAAGAAGTTGTATTCCTCAGCAGTAATTCCCATTGCACAGAATACTACAATGAATTCTTCATCGCTATCCTGTAGTTTTGCTTGGCGAGCGATTTGCAGAGCAATATCGTTGTGTGGCAGTCCACTGGCTGAGAAAATTGGTAGTTTTTGTCCACGAACCAGAGTGGTACAACAATCGATTGCTGAGATACCTGTTTGGATGAAATCGTGAGGTGATAGGCGGCTGTATGGGTTAATTGCAGCACCGATGATGTCGGCTTTTTTGTCTGCGATGATTTCTGGTCCACCATCTCTTGGTCTACCTGCTCCGTCAAGGATTCTACCGATCATATCTGTACTGACTGGTAATTTGAAGACGTCGCCCATGAACTTGACACCTGCTGTCAGGTTGATTCCTGCTGTTCCTTCGAAAACCTGAACGACAACCAAGTCGTTGCTGGTATCGAGAACTTGTCCAGTCTTCATACTTCCATTCTCTAAGCGTAGGGAGACGATTTCTCCGAATGCTACAGGGTGGGTTTTGTTCAGGAACACTAGCGGTCCCTTGACATCAGTGATTGTTCTGTATTCTTTTGCGCTCATTCATCACACCTCCTCAGTTATTCTCCACCGCCGCAGCGATTTCTTTATTCATTTCATCTACAAGGCCATCGATTCTATCGAGGTAGCCTTCTTCGAATCTGCTTCGCATAAGAGTGGTACGGGCTGGTACGTTAACTATGTCCTCCAATAATCCACCTGCTGCCATTGCTTTCTTTGCATTGTCTTGGAATGTTAGAATGGCCTTTGCCATTTTGTATTGTTGTTCTACGCCAGAGTAAGCATCGATTTCGTGGAACCCGTTTTGTTGTAGGAAATATTCACGAATCATTCTTGCAACTTCCAAAGTTAGTTGTTGGTCCACAGGTAGTGCGTCTGAACCGACTAGTTGCACAATTTCTTGCAGTTCTGCTTCAATTTGTAGTAATCCACTGATTTCAGTGCGGATTTCGGGGAAGTCTTGTGCCACATTGTCGCGGAACCATTGGTTCAGTGATTGCGGGTAGAGGCTGTAGGAGTTCAGCCAGTTAATTGCTGGGAAGTGACGTTGGCGAGCTAGGCCCGCATCCAATCCCCAGAATACCTTCACGATTCGAAGAGTTCCTTGGCTGACCGGTTCTGAAATATCTCCACCTGGTGGTGATACTGCTCCAATAACAGTGATTGAACCATCGCCGCCGTCGAGGGTTTCGACACGGCCAGCACGCTCGTAGAATTCTGCTAAGCGGCTTGATAAGTATGCAGGATATCCTTCTTCTCCAGGCATTTCTTCTAAGCGAGAGGAGATCTCACGCATTGCTTCTGCCCAGCGACTTGTGGAATCTGCCATCAATGCCACGTCGTATCCCATATCGCGGAAGTATTCTGCTATGGTAATTCCAGTATATACTGATGCTTCACGAGCAGCCACTGGCATGTTAGAGGTGTTTGCAATCATCACAGTTCTGTTCATTAGTGGCTGACCGGTATTAGGGTCAATTAAGTGAGGGAACTCTGCCAATACTTCAGTCATTTCATTTCCACGCTCTCCACATCCTATGTAGACCACGATTTGAGCATCTGAGTACTTTGCAAGGCTTTGCTGAGTTACAGTCTTTCCAGAGCCGAATGGTCCAGGGATTCCTGCTGCTCCACCCTTAGCGAGTGGGAATAGGAAGTCGAGGATTCTCATACCGGTAATTAGTGGGGTATCTGGAGCGTACTTCTGGCGGAATGGGCGGGGTGAGCGGACCGGCCACTTTTGCAACATTTGCAATTGTGTTCCATCATCCAAAGTGCAGATAGTTTCTGTTACATTGAAATCTCCGCTCTTGATTGATTTGATTACTCCACTTTTGCCGGGTGGGACCATGATTTTGTGGGCGATGGTCTCAGTTTCCTGAACACTGCCAATTACCTGTCCAGACTCTACGCGGTCGCCTTCTGCAGCGGTCGCCTCAAAAGTCCAGATTTTCTCCATGTTGATTCCATCAGCATCGACCCCTCTGGTGATGAAAACACCCATGATCTCCTCAAGGGTAGCCAATGGGCGCTGAATTCCATCATAAATTTCAGTCAATAAACCAGGTCCGAGTGAAACGGAGAGCGTGTCACCAGTATTTGTGACTGGCTCACCGGGGCGAATACCGCTAGTGTCTTCGTAGACTTGGATAATCGCTTTCTCACCATGTAATTCAATGACTTCTCCCATTAGTCCTTCATCGCCCACACGGACGATATCGAACATGCTGGCATTCATACCGATGGCTGTTACCACGGGTCCTGATATCCTGTAGATTGTTCCTTCTTTACTCATTGCTTTCACTTCCTTATTTTGTTGGATGCATCACTTCCAGAGGTCGACTCCTATGGCCTTGCGAATTTGTTCACGCAAGGTGTTGTCCTCCCCTGTGCCGATGCCTAGCACGGTGGGTGACACGCTGTTTGAGAGCGCTATTTTCAATCGCTCTGGCATTCGGGCAAGAACCTCGGAGTCAACCACTACGATTCCCACCTCCTTTGTTTTGAGTAGTCCACGAAGAGTATCGGCGCATGCCTCATCGTTTTGTGGACTGTGTAAGTTGCTGATTCCAGCTAACTGGAATCCCAAGGCGAAGTCTGATGTTCCTACTATTGCAATTTCCATCATAATCACCTCACAGTATGTGAGCCTCCAGCACTTCTGCTGATAAGCCGGCAGTAACGCCTCTTACAATTAGTCTTAGATCATTGACTTCTTGAACCTTCAGTGAGATGTAGTGAATGACAGGTAGAGCCGATAGAGGATGGAGGTATGACATCCTTGCTAGGTCTTTCTGCTCACGCCCACGTAACCACATAACAACAGGGTCAAGAGTTCTCAAAGTTTTGGATTCTTTTAGTTCACCCTCAAGGCCAGCACAGTCGAAGCGACTTGAGCGGCGTAACATATCCAAGACTCCATCATCATCTGCATTTGCAAAAGCATTCAACTGCCCAGTTGGAATCAACTTCCCACCATCAAGTAGGGATGCTCGAATGTCTTCAGTAGAAAGTCCTAGGTTATGGGCCTCGAAAATGTTGAGAATATTCCGGTGGTCGATTTCCATTTGTAAGTGGTTGCGAAGAAACTTCTCCGCTAATCCCGTTCCCTTTGCTGCTACTATAGCCGTTTCGAAGTAATGTCGGTCTAAGGCATCTTCATACTCGCTGAGTGAAGCATCTGCATCTATGTTAGCAAAGGCCCTAGAAAGTGGCAACCTTTTCATTAATTCTGCTGCCTCAAATAGACTATCCGAATTACTGATGATGCTTAGCCACGAGGCGTTACCTTCATTCTCCTCGGGTAGTACCGCATGAGCGACTTCTTCCAAAGCCGCCTTGGTACTAATTGCACGAAGTACAGTCTTAGCGTTCTGGTAAGTGAAGCGTTCTGCGTAAATTCTAACTTGCTCCTTTAATTTTCCAGTACAGACTTTTAGTACCGACACTAATTCATTTTCCAAATTTTGTGTTAATGCTAATTCGATGAGGTCGCTTCCACTGTGTTTGGCTGCGTAAATATCGATTTCGGTCCTATAGCCCGAATCAGCGACGCTTGTTGCTAACTGTTCTGGGCTTTGTTGAATCAACTGACGCAGGCGGTTTCTGTCAATCAACTTACTCTTTCGAGTCTTAGCACGAGCAGCTGCTGTGCCTGGGTTCGATGAACCTGTGATCAACCTTCATTCCTCCATTTTCAATTGAATAGTTTTGCACTAACTTGGCCGAGTTTATCATCCCAAGTAGTTTCAAGGATGCCATCAAATCTGAAGTCTAGGCTGACTGCACCATCTTTTGATACCAGTATGAATCCACCTAATCCCTCGACGTCATCTCCGAGTTTGAAGCCACTTGCTGCATCATCGAGGGCCTTGCGGTCCATTGAAACAGGGTGTAGCACCATGTCCTTAGAGGCTTCTAACTTTGCCTTCTTTAGTAGGTCCTCGAGTAGTTTTGTTCTACCCTTCAGAGCGGCACTTCCAACCTGCTCTTTGAGAGCTTCATGTGTTGCATCGAGTTCTTCTCTGCGAGCAATCAACTGGAGTTTTTGGTTGGCTTGCTTTGCGCTCGCCACTAATTCCATACCCAGTTGGCTTGCTTCGCGGCTAGCCTTCTCTCCTTGTCCATCAATGATGGCTTTCGCCTCAGCCTCAGCCTCGGCGATTATCAAAGCCGCTTCAGTCTCTGCATTCTCTCTGATGGCATCTGCTTCAGCCTTTGTGGCTGAGGCGATTTCCTCTGCGAGTTTTTCCAATGTCATTTCAATTCCACCTTTGAGTTCGAAGGATTTACTCCCTCATCCCTCGTTAGCGCTCACATGAACAGTGGCAGCAGACCTAGAATTACAATCGACTCTGGCAATGCTGTGAAGATGATAGCGTGGCCGAATCGACCAGGATCTTCTGCTAGCATACCCACTGCTGCAGCACCGATATTGCCTTGGCTTAAACCGGCTCCTATCGCTGCTAGACCAACTGCAATACCTGCACCGAGTTTACCCCATGCTTCTACAGTCTGTTCATTGTCTGCGCTTGTGTCTGTCGTCTGTGCGGCTACGGTGTCTGTGACCAAAGTCACCAACATCAATACCACCAGTGTTCTCATGCTCATTTTCACGAGTTTTTTCATCATTTCACATACCTCCATTTTGTCCTTTTGGACTATCAATTACCTTCCGTGCAATAGCGGTTAGCACCGCCGAGGGGGGCGAAAGGTTCCCCTACTCCTTCGTGGAACTTGCCCATCCACTCCACGAAGTGAAGACGGGCAGTATGGACATTGGGGCTAAACACCCCAAGTACCCAGGCAAATACCTGAACACCTAGCCATAACATAAGAGTAAGAATAACAAGGATGGCACTCAATACCACGTCCTCTCCAGCAAGTAAGTGCTCAATGTTGACAACCATGTTATGATAGCCAAGTCTGTTTCCTGCTTCAGCAATCTTGACGCCAACAACTCCGATTGCGAAGAGCCGAATATAGGAGAGTGTGTTGGAGAGGAGTGAGATAGTTTCCAAAGGACCAATCATCCATCCAGCGGCTCCAAATTTTTCGTATTTTACCAAACCCCAACTAGCGCAAACAACCCCAATAGCGAGGGTGGCAGTTCCACTATACACCATCAGGTCTAGTAATTCGAGGTGGGTAGTATCACTATGTCCTTTGGCCACCATGAAGCCGTAAACAGCAGCAGAACCGCCGAGCAGCACCATAACCCAACTTCCCTTCTCAAAGAATCCTGCCGCCCAGCCATGCTCTTTCACTACATCACGCATGCCGATTAAGTAGCCGACAGTCAAGTGGGTGATTCCAATGTATAAGGAAATCAGAATGAGATCACTCATGTTTCCACCGACTCGGTGGAAGGGGTATGCCAATTCTACATTGAAAGGAAGGGTGATGCTCGCATGGTGGGCCCAGTCGTAAAAGACGCTCATCCAAGCAATCCATGAAGGAGGTGCGTGGGCGCCAGTTGCACCTATTTCAAAGCCAAAGATTTCGGCATATAGGAAACCAAACAATACACACGAGATACCGATATACTTCAACAAACGAGCGGCCAAGTCCCCTTCGACCGAGTTTCCGAAACTTTTCTTAACCCAAACAGCCAACATTATTGTCGCCAAGCCATAGCCCATATCTCCAAGCATTAAACCGAAGAAAAGTGGGTATGTGAACATCATGAAAACTGTGGGGTCGATACGTCCATATTTTGGGCGGCCAACTAAGTCTGTCAGCAATTCATAGGGTTTGGCCGCATCGAGATTGGCGAAGGCGATTGGAGGAAGTTCTTCTTCCTCATCAGCATGGTGGCCATGGCTTGGGGAATACTCTTCGATTTCTACTAATGTTGCCACTTCACTAAAAGCAACATCTACTCTCTTGCAATCATCTTCTGTAATCCATCCATCAAGCAGGAATGCGTGGTTGGTAGTGTTGATTCTTACTGGTGCTTGAAGAACTTCAAGTCGCCTCTCAAGTTCTTCCATAACTCCCAATAGCATCTGGCCATTATTGTCAGCCCAATTGGAAAGAAACTTTTCGGATTCAGCGACACGAGCACTTAACTCTTTGATGCGGCCCCTGACACTCCCCATTCTCTCTTTGCAACTACCACTGCCTTCAGGGGCAGGTACTTCTTCAAATAAATTTGAATTTAGGGTTTCTTGGACAGCACCAGCATCTTCCTTCCGGCAGAATACAGCAATAGATTCACCAGCCGAGAAAACCATAGCAGTCGAAGGCAGGTCGGATTTGCCAGATGATAATTTACCAATATTAACCACTAGGGAATCATACTTTTGTAAAAGATCAAGATCTAACCCAAGTGGGGCGACGACCTCAAGACCGTCAAGTTCTTCCTCTAGTTTTTCAATCTCCGAATTGGCATCTTCTGATGCATTTGCCCTCTCAAGAATGGAATCGACATCTTTGGTGAAACTCGGGCCTATTTTATCCTTAACTTCAGATATTGGAAGTGGGGGTAGATTAGTATCTGGTGAAACTCTTGAAACAGCAGCACGCACCTTTGCCAATAAGGAAGACGTAGCATCTGCATCGCCATGAGGGGTGCCAAGGCTAAATCCCTCCTCCTCGCCTTTTGAATCTATTAAGTGGATGCACTTTAGGCGACCAGTAGTTGCAAGAACCTCATCTAATTGTGAGATGGTACCTGCTACAGTTATTCGGTGCATTATTGCTGGAGTAAAAGTACCCATGAACAATCACCTCCTAATTTCCTTTTAGTTAATTACGCGTTAAACCCTGAAAGAACTAACTTAATCGCCTCTTGTCGGTGATTAATGCCAGAGGAGTGAATTGCTTCCAAAGCGGATTCACCTTCAGTAGAGACTTTATCTGCTTCAACGGATGCACTATCACGCGCTCCATCGAGGCTCGCCTGTGTTGCGATATGGCTTTTTTCATTAGCAGATTTAACAATACCTGCAGCCTTTATTCTTGCATTTGTAAGGGTTTTAACTGCCTTATTCTTGGCAACTTCAAGCGATGCAGTTGCTAATGATTCAGCCTCCTTGATTCCGCGTAGAACGTCTATCCTATCCATCACTACACCTCAAGGTGGATATGCTAGCCGTGAAGGGTTTATGATAATACCGTCAAAGACTTCCATACAGTACCTTCGCAACGATGTAATTCGCAGGTCATCAGAGTGGATAGTATGCTTGAAAACGGGCTCGCCCTGCGAAGGTCTGAATGGCAAGGGATGAGACGCCAAATTCGCTTGACCGCGATGGTATGGGCCAAGCAACATGGAAAGAGTTGATGGCCAACCTAGAAGCCACTATTCCAGTATATGACAAAGTCAACAGCATCGTAACTCTCGGCCAAGATAAGCGCTGGAGAAAGAACGTCGCCACATTCATTCAACCCAATATGGATGTTTTGGAAATAGGCTGTGGTCCGGGAACTTTTTCTGAATCCCTACAAGATGTAAATATCACCTGCTTGGACCCAAGCGAGGAAATGCTAGCAGTGGCAAGAAAGCGAGTGGGTAAAGAAAATGCCATCTTCGTACAGGGCGTTGCGGAAGATCTACCGCTTGCTGACAACTCCTTCGATAGAGTATGCTGCTTATTCTCCTTCAGAGATTTCCATGACAAGGCCAAGGGCCTTAGCGAAATACTCCGAGTCCTCAAGCCAGGAGGTCTCCTCATCATCTGTGACGCTGGGAAATCAAATGCATTACAGGGATTGATGGGCAGAATATGGATGGGCACGGTTGTCCAATGGGTTGCAAGGATAGTAACTAAAGACAAAAACCACCCTTGGAAGTGGTTAGCAAAAACTTACACCCACTTCGGAACAATTTCCCACTACAAAAAAATGATGCGAGAAGTTGGATTCAGCGAGGTCAAGGGTCGCCTATATTGGCCATTCTTTATGGCTGAGCGTTTTGTTGCCAAAAAACCCGAGAGCCCTGATTACCATTGCCTTCCAGAGTCCCCTGCTGGCTGATGTTGTTGCGGGGGGGCTGATCTAGTTGGCACTGGAGCGCCTTCGATATCATCCCTGATTCGCTCGAATTGATTGCGTAATAGCATGCCATGTTCAACCTTCACCCTTTTCTTCAGAATCATCTGGTCGATATCGCTTTCATATTCCTTCAGGATGTCCATGTCATTGCAGTTACCAAGGCGCTTTCTCATCTTCTTGAAACGCCTTCCTTTTCGCATCACCATCAACAGAGACAATGGTAGCAACAACACAGGAAATAGGAATTCACTGGTCACTAGGTCAATTGCCATCGAAGCTGAAACTTCATAGCCCTCTTCTTGGTAACCTGATTTGAATCCTTGACCAGGAACATAGTAGAATCCGCTCTCACCTTTCCCGTACATATTCATCGGTGTCTGATTAGCATCCATGGCATCACTACCACGCTCTTTTTCTAGTTCATCGGGGAAGTTGTCGCCATCACTATCTTCGTCGAGCACATCAGGAATTCCATCTCCATCGAGGTCGCTGGGTACAGAACTTGCATTGTAGATGTCGTATGCTGTTGAAAGAGCGCCACCTGCTTGTTCTTCCAAAGAATTGCTTATTCCATCACCATCAGCATCGATGTCGGTGAGATCCATGATGCCATCTCCATCGAGGTCGGGACAACCCCTCCATGGGGTGCTACTGTTTCCCGGAATTGAAGGACAATCATCGGTGTGTTCATTGTTCAATTGGTCTGTCCAGCCATCATTGTCGCTATCATCCCATGCACCGGCATTGTTGGGAAATAAATCTGGAGTCGTTGCTCCTTCACTTTGGTTGTCGCCTTTGCCATCGCCATCACTGTCATTGGTTTGAGTTCTATCAAATTCAAAAGCATCTACGACGTTGGCGACCCCATCTCCATCATAATCCGAAGCAGTTCCACCATGAGGGCCTAGATAATGGTCGACTTCATCAGGCAGGCCATCACCATCACTGTCAGGACAGCCAACCATTGCAATGCGGGATAGGCCTGGGACATCATCGCAATCTTCGATATCATCAGCAAATCCATCATTGTCATTATCGGCGCAACCATAGGTATTGAGGCGGAATGAAGTACCTTCCACGGTTGGGCAACTATCGTAGATTGGGGCGTTTTGATTGTCTCCAAAGCCATCTCCATCACTGTCCGCCCATTGTTGAGGATAGTTAGGGAAGGAATCGCTGCGGTCTGCAACTCCATCAGTATCAATGTCAGGACAACCCCTGTCATCACCATTGAGAATTGGTCCAGGATCATATGGGCATTGGTCGCCGTTGTCTCCTATTCCATCACCATCGGAATCTTTCCATTCTAAGATATTTTGGTCATCGATATCAGTGAAGGAAGACCAGCCGTCGCCATCTGCGTCAGTGCAACCATAGTAGTCAGCGGTTGAATTGCCAAAAATATACGTGCAGGCATCACCCAAGTTACCCACGAGGTTATCGCCATAGCCATCGCCATCGCTGTCATTCCATTGCGTTATGTCTCCTGGAAATAAATCATATTCATCACTCCAGCCATCACTGTCGGCATCCGTGCAACCAAATAGGTCGAAACGGCTTTTACCATAGGTGAATGGGCAATCATCAAAATCACCGCTTGCGTTTTCTTCGAATAATTCCGCATCTTCGAAGCGGTCATTATCACGGTCCATTGGATACGGGTCTGGATTATAGGCTCCAGGGATAAATTCACCTGGCCAATGAAACTTCCTCTGTAATGACCAAGAAGGGTTGCCGTAATTATCGCCCAATCCATCACCATCAGTGTCAATCCATTGAGTATCCTTTATCCAGAAATCATCATAGAGATTTGATTGTCCGTCTGAATCTTCATCCGCACAACCCCAGCGGTCTCGCCACGATTCACCCCATACTCTTGGACAGGAGTCGGGGAGCATTCCATCATCCTCTTCGCCATAACCATCAAGGTCTGTATCTTGCCATTGGGTTGGGTCCATAGGCAGGTGGTCCAATTCCTCATTATCCGAATTAAGGTTATCATATGCCTCATCGGCTTTCAAATCTGCATCGTTATCAAATGCAACTGCGAGCATCAGTAATTCATCTTCACCTTGAACGAATAGATTAATTCCTCCATCATTATCCCAATCAACAGCATGAATTGATGTGTGGGTGCCAATATTTTCAGTATCCATCCATGAGTAAGAATCCGCAATATTACCTGCATCGTTGAGATAGATGACATCACCGCCACCTCTGGCAGCGACGAGAATATCGAGGTAGCCATTTCGGTCGATATCTGCAGCAGTGAGGTCTCTGGCATCGATGAAATCGTCTAGAACTCTTGATGTGCTGGTTGAAATAATACCGTTCAGATTGGGGTAAATTGCCAATCGACTCATCTGTCCGCCGACCACCAACTCTCTGTCGCCATCATTGTCGAGGTCAATCCATGCAATTGATTTCAACTGACAATTGGTGATGCAAGTTGGGTGCTGCAAATTAATTTGATTAAATCCGGATCCTAGATTATTGACGAAGATGACAATTCCTTGGTTATCTGTTACGACAGCAAGGTCAGGGTCCCCATCCCCATCGAAGTCATCCCAAGCAACATCATTACCATCATCTCCAGCAAGACTAGACCATATTGGTCGTTGGCTGAAATTACCAAGGCCATCGGTGTTTAGGTGCACCCTCACTGCTGGGGCCACACTGATCGGGCCATGATTTTGAACTACATATGCAAGGTCTAAGTCACCATCCCCATCAGCATCGGCTAGACTCATAGAGATGATTTGAGCATTCCCAGCAGGACCCGTTGTATTCCATTCATATGGATGAAATGGCATGGTGTAATTGGCGTTCTGACCAGATGGCAGGGGTGAGTCATCTCCCTGAATATAAGTTGTGAACTTATGATTATTGCCTGCAACAATGTCCATCATGCCATCGCCGTTCAGGTCTCCCACTGCAAAGGATTCGGCAGAATCGTTGAAGTCAATCATCAAACCGGCATTATAACCATTGTAATTTGGGTCTTTGAACTGATATAATTGTCCAGAACCTCCGGTAATGATGTTCTGCTGTTGTTCACAATCTCCGGCTTCTCCACCTTCATCATCTGCTGTACATGGCTCAAGATTGACCATGAAGAATTTGTTACCCCGTGAAATCAGATATTCTGGAAGCCCATCAGAATCGATGTCGGCAACACCTGAACTCTGGTAGAGGGAATCTTCATCAGATGAGAATTCGTAGTTAGAAACGGAAGGCGTACATTCTTCCAACCCATCGGGGTCCAGCGAGCAATACTCCGAATTCCAAGAGGCTGCCACGATACTTGAAGCATCCCACCCTCCTGTTAAGGAAGTCATAGTGGAAGTGGTCTTGACGGAATTTAATAGCACTTGTAATTCACCTGCTGAGAGCCCAGAGCGCAGGATATCGAGGTCGCCATCACCATCAATATCTCCAAGGTCTAGGGAATTCCAGCGTCCATCATTGGAATCACACCAAGCTGGGTCTTCAGAAAGATTAGTGCCTGTGTTCAGATAGATACATGAGCCAAGGTCTGATTCGGTCATAACCACCAAGTCGTCGTCGCCATCCAAGTTCATGTCTCCCCATGCAATAGCCCCAGTTATTGTATCGCAATTTGATTCGCAACTCCTCCAAATGGGAGTATTGGAGAATGTTCCTTGGTCAAATTCAAGGATGTCCACACTCCCTCCATCTCGGCCAAATGCCAAGTCAAGGTCGTCATCCCCATCGACGTCAGAAAGGCTTGCCTCTGAACGCGAGTCAATCTGTAGAGAAGTTGAATTTGTCCAAGTTGGGAAGGCATTGAAACCACCGTCATTTTCGTAATATTCCAGATATCCCCCCCACTTTCCACCATTTGCAAGGTATGTCCTTTCATTGGTCACCAGCATGTCAACATCGCCATCAGCATCGATGTCAGCCAATTCTATTCCGATGGTAGGGTAGGTATTGGAACTTGACCACCAAGCCGTATTCATCAAACCACCATTCCCGTTATTGAGATAGATGTGGTTCTTCAAAGCGGGATTGTTGGTGGTTGGGTTTTCCTCATCAAACCAATCTCTGTTTCCAAACACTGCATCCAACAAACCATCCCCGTTAACGTCCCCCCATGCAACTGTTGCTGTGAGCATACCTGATGCATTGTTTGACCAGACTGCAATGGGGTTCAATCCATCTCCATCATTGATGAAGAGTTTGTTGTGAGCACCGCTACTTCCAACAGTAAGTGTGGTCAAGTCAACTTCAGGATAATTACCCACAAGCAGGTCAAGGTCGCCATCTGAGTCCATGTCGCCCCATTCGAAAGCAGCGACGAAGTCTCCTGCATTCAATGCAAAGTCTGGAACTTCGGGAATTATCCCATTTTGATTCAAATATAAATTTACCTTACTGCCAGAACCTACCGTGATATCGTGGTCGCCATCTCCATCAGCATCGGCCCATGCTGAGGCGAAGGGGAATGAAAGTGAGGTATAGTCGAGAAGTGGAATGTCGGGAATATCGAAACCAATATTATCATTACATGGTAATTTCAGGTCCTCAGCGCAGCGTATCCTGCTGGGGTGGAGTTGAGCAGGCCTTGCAAAATCAACTGGAAAAGTATCGTTTTGATTATCCAGTCCATCGCCATCCCAGTCATTTGAACTCAATGTGTAGGTATCTCTAGTCCAATAGGCTCCATAGGCCATATGCTCTCCTCCAATCGACAGGTCTTCTTCTGCTGAATGTTGGGAATATGATATTTGAATCGGTAATAATTGAGAGTTTGATTCATTCTCAGTCGATAAAACCGGTAAAAGACTTGAAAATATCATCAAAACTATTGCCATAATTGTCAGCAGTCTTCTTTGTCGGTATGTACTTACGTCATTTCCACTCAAACTGGTTTCGCACAGGGTCGAGGTTGCTGCCATGACATCCGATAGGCTACTTATTGGTCAATGTTATGCTAAAGTCAGATAATCCAAATCGATTTCTTACATTCAACTGCTCTTTTAATTCCGCCGATTGGCCCCAGAAATCTCATCGCCAATTCAGCACTCCAATTCCAACGGAGGATGAGGTAGGCGATTTTTTTGGTTCGCAGGCTCGTTTTCAATGATTTTTTCATAACATTCATGGTTCTGTGATGGTAGTTTTGTAACTCCATACCGTTATTGAAATGCTGAATAATCGTCTCTCCAGCATAGAACCCCGACATTATCGCTTGAGAAATCCCACCCCCATTTGATGGCATAACTAATCCGCCAGCATCTCCTACTGCCAGAACATTATCTTTGACCAGACTCTTGACCGCCCCACCCATCGGAATCCAACCGCCCCCCCAAGAGTGAATTGTTAGGTTTAATTGATCACATAGTTTCTTTAGATGTTCTTTCAGTACCCCTTTCATGGCCCCTGCTTTTACACCAATTCCAACGTTTGCAAATCCCTCTCCCTTGGGGATTATCCAAGCATACCCCATCGGTGCGATAGCACCTAGGAAGATGTCGAAACTTTCGGGAATTTTGCCTGATACTTGAGCATAAATTGTTGGTACTTGGTCTTCACCTTGGTGGCCGCCTCTCAAGCGCGCTACATGAGCCAATGAACCACTTGCATCGATAATTACATCAGCGGTTATTTTCCCATTCTTTGTCACGTACAGATCTTTTCCATCTTTTCTATTTGTGATAATATTGGTTAATGCTGTATTGACTCTGATTTCTGCCCCTGCATTCATTGCTCTATCGGCTAGTAAGCCATCGAATTGTAGGCGGTGGGCTGCGAATGCATCGAGCGGCATTTCCCATGCCTTTCCACTGGGTGAATATATTCTCATCCATTTTAGCGGATGTAACTTGATTCGTTCTGGGAAAATGAAGTAATCTCGCAACCATTCCTCGCTTGCAGCTTTTGGAAAGGCACCGATGACTTCGCCCCATTCTGGAACGCATTCCCCACACTGTGCTGGGTTGCCAATTATTTGACGTTTTTCAATCACTAATACATCGATGCCATCTTCGGCTAAGCGTTGTGCTGCTGCACTACCTGCTGGTCCCGCACCAATGATTAGGACTGAGCGATGCTCGATTGCTGAAGTTTCCATTTTGACTCCTCAGATTTCTCTTAGCATCAATTCTTTTGCCAAGGATACTATCACATTTCGAGCCTTGGTTTCTTCAAAGATTTCTAATTCCTCAAGGCCTCTTTCCATATGAGTTCTGATGAGTGAGCGGGAATAATCCAGGCTCCCTGCTCGTTCTAATAATGAGATTAATTCTTGCCATAATCCATCATTGAAGGAATCGATGACTTCGGATAATTGCTGCCTTGCATCGCCGTGTAGCATAGTTAGTCCGTGAATTAAGGGGAGGGTCATTTTTCCTTCAAGTACATCTGCTCCTCTTGGTTTTCCCATTCGCACATCTCCAAGGAGGTCGAGGAGGTCATCAACTAATTGGAATGCAATTCCAAGTTGCATTCCAAACCTACCCAAAGATGCCGCTTTGCTTGCTTCTTGACCTGCGATGAGTGCGGCTGCTTCGCAGCCGGCAGCGAATGGTCCAGCAGTTTTACCGCGAACTATTGCATCATAATCCTCAGGCGTAGTAGCAAGGTCATTGATGTGAGATAATTGTTTCAATTCGGCGGCGGCGATATCAGCACAGGACTTTGACATTAAGTTGACAACTTTTTCCTCATATCGGCCACCGGCTAGTCCAAATCCTTGGGCAAATAGCCAATCACCAGCGATGATGGCTTTGGCCAGGCCATGGCGGTCGTGAATTGTTTGAGTGCCACGCCTATACTTTGCAGCATCATGGATATCATCGTGGATTAAAGTGGCAGTATGGATTAATTCAAAGGCCAAAGCAATTGGTAGAACTTCTTCGATATCTTCTCCGCCAGCCATTTCATATGCAAGAATAATCAGAATTGGCCTAGTTCTTTTGCCGCCTGCCAAAACCATACTTGCGGCAAGTTCAGCAACTTCGCCATCTCGGTCGATACAATGTTCAAGAAACAACTCAAGTTCAGCCTCAACTCGAAGCCGAGCGGCTTCCTTTGAATCCTCTGCAAGCAGCCGTTGGCTCATCTTATCATGCAAAGGACAGGGGTCGGATATATCAACGGGTGGCTATCGGATTCAACTTGTGGACAACCGTCCGCCGAGGTTGATTGGATGCAAGAAAAGGCACTGTGCATTGCAATTCCACCCGAAGATGGGTCGGGAACAATCGACCAATTCCTCAGAATATTAACTATTTTGAAGGAAAAAGGAGATGCTACACATATCGAACCACATACTTTCGAGACCCACGAGTCTGCTATTAAAGCTCTAAATGAGGCAAAAGTAGATTTAATTCTCTTATCTGCTGAAGTATGGGCTAAAATGAACCACCATGGCTTGGAACTTGCAGCAACCTTGCCAAGAAGAGAAGCAACTTGGGTTTTGATTAGCGAGGACAAAGCAGAATATTTACCAAAGAATGCTTTGTTAATTTGCCCTCATAGAATGTTGAGGAGACAAATGAGAAGGGCACGAAAAGATGTCCATACGATGTCTTTAGAAGATGCTTTTGATAGATTCGAAAAGCCTCAGGATGAGTCTTGGTCTAGCATTGTTCCTTGGATGGAGAAACTTCGAGAGCAAGGGGAAATCGATGGCTACATCATCGACAGGGGACACTGGGCAGCGGCAGGAATTAGAGCCCGTAGGCATACCCTCGGAATGCATCGTGGTGATCCAGAAAGAGCCCATTTCATCCCTCCTACATTCTCCGGATTATCGGTCTTACTTAGTCGAAAGAGTTTTCCATATGAGAGAACTAACATCTTTAATGACAGACCTGCAGAAACTGCTTTCACCAATGAATTAGAATTATGGAGTCAGATTCCAAGTTCAATTCGTGATTTAGTCGGAATACATGTTGAGCAACGAGGCATTGGGACTATCCTGCGAGAAGCAGAAGAGAGCGAAGACTTGAGTCTCACTGAATCATTCATGGATAGAGATGGCCGTGTAGCGAGAAAGGGTAGCCGAGTTGAAATACGCATGGAAACTCTCAATGTCAATGGAAAGCGAACAATTGCAATCGAGCGAACAGGACCATTGGAATATGCTTACGAAGAAAGAGTCCTAACAATGCTTGAATGGCAGGAATTGTTGGCTGTTGCCTTAGAAAAGAGGCCGAATAAGGATGATTTAACCTTAGTTGAGCAGTTTTTGAGCCCTTATTAATTGACAAGGTGTTAGTCTTCAGGGCTTTCTGGATTCATCAATTTCTCCAACTCTTCGTTAAAGGCTTTCAAGACCGCAGGGTCTCTATTTTCTCCTGCAAGTATGACTTCATACCCACCACCTTTGACTAGGCCTTCGAGTGAAGCGAATTGTTCAGGCATGCTAAAGTCCACTGAACTAGCAAATCCTCCTTCAATCTTTCTCGCTTCATCCTCCCAAGAAGATGCAGTTTTTATGATGCTTTGCATAAATTCCTCAACCATATCAACCGAAGTTGGTGGTTTGTTTAGAGCCTCTGAAGCCCTTTTTCTGAAACTCACATAGGTATTCCTGACCTCCCCTAATTCTCTGGCGACCTCGCGGATTGCTTGAGGTGCTTTTTGATCGACTTTTGATTTGCCGAGTTTGCGGTTCAATTTCTCTAAGTCTTTACGGGCAGCATTTAATCCAGCATTGATTGCATCTCTTGCACCGGCCAAATCAAGTAATGTTGCTTCGATATTTAATGAGCGTTCTTCGATAGAGGTGCGAAGTTCAGCTTCCAGTTTTTTTAGGTCGGACATCATATTTTGGAACATCGCTTCTTCTTTTGCTGAGAGTTCACGCAGGTTAGCGCGGGCGTCCTTGCGGTTCCGACCCATTGATTCCTTTGCTTGAGCACTATCGCTTCAACCTGTTGGTTGATACATGGAGTTGGCAGTCTTGAAGGGGTTTGTTAACCGGCCCATAGGGCCGTCTAGCAACGGCAACATACTTGAGGTCATCAAGTGGGCATAGACTTTGGTGATAACCTGAGCAACCAACAAGATATGCTTTCGCGGCTATATCAGTCGAAGTTGGATGACCTGCGAGAAATGGCTATCGAGGCCGGTCTTTCAAAGGCTGGAAATGTCGAGATGATTAGAGTAAGGCTCATCGCTCACCATTGCCTTAGTGAATGGGATTTATCCTGGGAGGCCATACAATCTCATTCCAACTCTGACCTTGGTGTTATTCTAGCCATCTTTGGAATAAAGCGCTCAGGTTCTGTTAAAGAAAAGAAACAACGTCTATGGCTTCATCTCAACAAGGACCCAAAACAATTGCATACAGGAATACTTGACAGCATGACGAGGGATGAATTGCATGCTTTGTGTATAACATTCAAATTGCCACGTTCAGGCAGTAAGCCGCAATTACTGGGCAGAGTTGCCGGAGTCTTAGCATCACAAGAAGGAGGCTGGGGTAAAGTCAAGAAGAGTCTGCGTAGACCTAGTGGGAAGAGCAGTAAATTACCAACTCCCCTATCTTTGCCAGTGCGCAAGGAAAAAGAACCGGATTTCTTAATCGAAGATGTTTTGCAGATTGAACCTAAAATCGAGATTCCTCCCCTAATTGCAGAAGTTGAACCAGAGCCTGAATTAGAAGCGCCGATGGCATTACCTTCCAGTACTCTACCTGCCATCTTAGAGGGTG
>Ga0302122_10000234_pt1 | contig 32591 bp, 29 predicted proteins | sample CB21_SCM_MG_FD_203115 | JGI IMG/M metagenome (GOLD analysis project Ga0302122, IMG submission 203115) | Marine microbial communities from Western Arctic Ocean, Canada - CB21_SCM | ecosystem: Environmental > Aquatic > Marine > Oceanic | place: Canada: Western Arctic Ocean | collected 2017-09-28 | reverse complement strand
ATTAGCCCAGATCTTGATCTGTAAAACCTACGAAAGCCCCAATCAATACTCAAACTCTGGTGCCATCTGGTTTAGGCGCCGACAAATACGCATTTGCTTTCAGTGAGCACTGCCAAATGATTGATCACTATAACCAACGGGTCCGCCATTGCCGGTTTCGCTGAAATGAGTGCCATTAACATAAGTGAGGGCAACCAAGTAGGCTCGCCTGTTAGACTTTTTTATCGGCCTTGCAAAAGCGCTGCGGGTGCTCTGGCTGAACTCAACATCCAAGATATTTGTACTTCAATACTGACTCTGCCTTAATATTGAATTGTTGCCTGTCCAATTAATGCGCGATCTCAACAATCAGTCATGAGTTTTTCGAAACACTATCGATAGGTCTTCAGGATTCATTGCGCGTTGTTGGTGCACGCAGAAATTCGAAACGGGTATCGCGATTATTCGTAGCGGATCGGTCGACAATACGCTCTATGTTTTCTTGCCAGATTATTAAAGGTTGAGTTTTCGGAACAAGTCATCCACTTGGCCGTTGGTAACGTGGTGTGCGAGATGGCTTTTTTAGATACTCGCCCTCGAACGGCAACAGTCCGGGCCGATACCAACTGTTCTCTTCTCGTGTAGGAGCGCGAGCCCACGTTTCGAGCGCTCAGCGCCCAACCTCTTTTGATCAATGCACTGATTGAAACACTTACGGATCAGCCACACTCGTCTGGCAACCGAGGCCATCGAGAATAAACGGACATTAATTAAGTATATTTAGGGTTTAGCAGCTCAAGCTTTGGGGTATAGGACTGCATCCCAGCCTGGCATTTTTACGCCCTGCTGAACCTCCCTTTTATATCGAGCCAGATCAACACACCTACCTTGGTGGTAGTGTCGTCATGGGACTAATTCTCCCAGTTGTAACGTTTTCGCAAAGGAACATCCAGCCGACAAAGAAATAAGGCAAGTACCAGGCCAATGAGTGCTGCTATCAGGTGGATCTCCTAAGAGAGGCTCGAATGGTTTGGCAACAACCCCAAAGTAATGTTCGGTATAGAAAAAACAAGCATGACGACGCTTACAGCCCAGGTATCCCATCGCTTGATTCCTGATATGAGAATGTAAATCACTAGCCCATAGACCAATGCGCTGGCGCCGATGTGCAGGGATCATCGCCCGAGCACTCAGGCTGCCAAGCCTGGGCAGGTAGACGGCCGGTATTACCTTAAGCGATGAATGTGGTTACAAGTAGAGCATCCCAGTCCCCAAGACCAGTAGTGGCAGTGAGTTCAAAATCAAGTGGGAAAAGTCTGCGTGCAGAAATGGTTCAACCAGAACACCAGACAGACCTGGAAGCGATCGGGAACGTGCCGAGACGGGTTAATTCCATTTCCAATCCCGGTTCAGCAATGTAACAACCCAGAGCAAGGTTACGAAATATAGGGACACCTTGAGAGCCAGGGGGAAATTTCCCTGAGTGCGTTCGTATTTACTGTAGGCACGATCGGGGAGATTGAGCTGCATTACAGTCGCTTGTTAAAATTTAAGTTCGCTGCCAACACATTGATGGGTGATTAAAGAGGGCCTTGAAAAGGTCGAAGCTCATCCGTCCTTCAGGATTCTTTTAATCCCCAATAATTAAGGAAACCAAGCATTGTGGAACGGCGCACTGTCGCATCCTTGATACCATGCCGAACTTGTCCACTGCGGCGCTTGACCCCGGATGTTCATCCTACTGGGTTTCGCCTTATTCTACCGGGTCAACGGGGGTGACCTCTGGTTCATGCGGTGTCTTCCACTCCAGGATGAGTATTTCGCTGTAATGCGCTCGAACCTAGACGTGGACTGTATCGAGCGTCATCTGAAAGACCTGCTTGAAGAGGCGGTCACGGCGTGGGATGTGGCGCTTAGGTCACTTTTGCCTGAACTGCGGTTCCCGTAGTCGCGGGGGTATATCCAACACCCCCAGGTGGCACAACTGGCCCCTCACTCTGGAGGGCTATGATGACCGCCGGGTGCCGCATCTGACCACTTGATGGGGCATATAAGGGGATCCGCGTCGCAGGCTTTTTTGATCAGCCTTGCGGAGGCGCCGCATTCTAGTTCATGGTTGACCGAGAGGATTGATGCCCAATACAAAGAAGTGAATCCAAAAAAGTGGGGTTTAAGGATGAGAGGGTCGATGATTCGCCCGTCCTGATCGCGGACTTGTGTAGAGGCACCAATGAGCGCTGATCTGGCACAGGCGCCTTTGAACCCTTTATAATCAACCCGGAAGAGAAGCTTTTTGTAGCGTGTTTTGTCTTTGAGTAAATATGGATTTTGTTCCATGGTGACCGTAGTTCAACTAGGAAAGCGTCGCGTTCGCAATACGAAAATTTACAGTTCGATCTGCCCAGACTCCACCAACCTTTTCTTTCGCCACCCGCACATGCCCGAAACACTTGCTTAGTCAGATAGCGCAACCAACCATTGTCCTATAGAGAAAAACATCGGGCCAACTGGACCTTTAGCAGGATACTGACACCAGCTCTTTTTCTTCTTGCCATTGCCTCTTATCCGGTCACAGGCACAACCGGTGATCTGGATGGGTCGCGCGCCTCATTCCTTCTTGATTTTTCGCTTAGCGAATCAAGCTTGAACTATCTTTCTTACGAAATGACGGATATCAGGCGAAGTCAATTTCGGCGACGCCTTAGCGCCCTTGGCGATACCCACATTTACCTTTACACCCAGAACGGCTCCAGTAACGATGTTCTGCCGGTAAGTTATCGAAGCTGGTTTCGAGATAAACTGGTTGAGCTTAATGCGTCAGGTCTGAAACCCATCTTGTGGTTAACGCCGGATGACTCACCAAATATCACCGGTAACATCCCAGCGTGGCAGTATCATGTTTCCGCAGTGATCGGAAATCTCGATGATCAGGTATCCGGCTATGTTCTTTGCCTTGAATGTGACGAGTACTGGAGTGGTGCCACGGTGACCACATTGTTGAACTGGGTAAAAGGAAAAACATCAAAACCGATTGGAGTTCACCTGTCTCCTGGCTCAGGCGGCGTAGACTTGGATCCAACCTACTACGCCGGAGCAGACTATATTTTCCTTCAGCTCGGATTCACCCATGAACAGTCGGGATACACCGTTGTGCCGATCGAGGAGAAAAAAGCAATGCTGTTGGAAGCGCTGAATCTTGGGATTCCGGTTATTGCCGCAGAGTATTCCCTAGACTCTGATTCGCCTGAAGCAGAGGCCTTTGGAGACTGGGCCTGCAAGAATGGGGCTGTGGGCACCGGAAACGGCCGCTCGATCACTCCCTGTGGCCAATCTTCCAGCACGGAGGAAGATTTTCTGACAAAAAACAGTGGCGTATTCGCAACCGTCGGAATTGCGATTGCCGCGGTGTGGGTGACATCAACGTTCTCAATCCCGATCACGATGCAGGCGGTCGACGAGTTTTATTACCTCAGTTTCGAAAAACAAATCAACGATGCCCATACGTTTGGGTTGACGTATGGTGAGGGTGGGACGGTAGTACTGAACTACCGTTTTTCGTTCTAGCACCGATTGATTCTAAAAGCATCACACTGATCAGCAGTTTTGCGTGGACAGTGACGGCTATTTAACCCTAGTTAGGATCCACTATTTCTTCGGGCCACCACCAGATGGGTTTGGTATTCCACGGTACTTCTTTCATGTACCCGAGTAAACCAGGGAATTTGCGCAGAAGCAGCGACAAGCTCAAGCTCCCGTAATGAAACGGGCAATGCACCGGGCGTCAAAAGCGCCTGTACGATGCTTGCGCTGTCGCCTTTGTTTTCACCCCGTTGCGAATGACCACCTAACCACCCCTCAATCGAGGTTGCCGCTGGTGACCAGTCGTAGGGTGAGCAGGCAACTACCGACCCACCTTGGATGAGTATCTTTTCGATGACCTGCAGAAGAACCAAGGGCGCAGAAATGCAGTCCAGAATATTCAAAGCAGATATAAACCCAAAAGTTTCCGACGAAAATGGAAGGCACAGGGCGTCGCAACACCAAAAATCAACACTGTCCGCACAGTTGAATTCAACAGGAAATTCACGTCGTTCGTACACTACCCCAACTTGGCGCTCAGGATAAACCGCCTGACCCTCTCGAAGCACTCGTGATGCGACGCGCAACATCGAGAAATTGAGATCAACACCGAGTACCAGATCCTGTGTGTGTCCGGCAATCTCGAAGGAGGTGCGCCCCACGGCGCAACCAAGATCAAGCGCGATCCCACTGGGAGTGGCGCCCATCAGTTCAAACCCTTTCTGAAGGCACCTCAGCGCAGAGCCGGGCGTGTGTCCAGATTTGTCGCTCAATATATCCGGTCCAACCGCGCCCTCTTGTGCAATCAGATCCGGGTTGAGATCCCCATAATGATCCCACGCATAGGTACTCAATGCTTGTTTCATTGAATCAAACGCGCTACCCGGCCCCACCGCATCTGAGACGAGGCTTTCGAGTTCAACCGGAAGATCGTCCCGCGCAATCAAATGCAGTAGATTCGTTTCAATCTGCCCGCGCACATTCGAATGGATGATCGGAATGCCATCGATAATCGGATATTCCATCTGACACTGTGCATCGCTGCACTGCAAAATCCCAGCGATAAGGTCATTACCGGATTGTTCTACCTTACGGGCTATTTCCAGCTTCGGTTCACCTCGGCCCAACACACGACAAAGCGGGCAGACCGGCGCAAGCTGCTCAAAATGAGTTAATTTCATTATCAGCCAATCATCACAGATGGGCACCCGGGGGGCATTACCTTGCCCGTAGGACTGGGTATGGGTGCAACACAGGTGGGATGTGAAGACATATCCTGTATACGCGCTGCTGGCATACCCCCGACCAAGACTGTTGCTGAACCAACGGCGATCAGGCCGGGGCCGCCCGGAACACATCCCGGTAATACGCAAGGAGCCGTCGGATCCGATACCCGGGCTGCAGGCATACCTCCGATCAAGACCGTTGGCTGCCCCGAAACAATAGCTAATGGGAGAGCCGGGTGTGGCGCCGGTGTCGGCACCGGGGCCGGTGGGTGAATAGGTGCATGACAATGCGGCGCGGTCTGTAGGACCATATCTCCGGATCGGGCGGCTGGATTTCCCATAATTACGTATCTTGCTGCCCTTGAATCTTGTCGCGGGCGACAACGACACCCAGCAATGCTGCAGATTCAAGAAAAGACAGGCCTCGAATACTGTCCGTCGGGACGCCATGCCCTTGCAGATAACAAAGTCCCATCCAGTAAAGTCCGTCCGGGTGTCCCTGGTCTGCTGCCAATTGCCACCATCTTGCCGCCTCAATCTTATTCACTGGAACCCCATCACCAAAGAAATGGCAGACACCCAAATTATGCTGGGCCGCCGAATCTCCCTGCGCGGCGTTCTCAGCCCACAACGCAACCGCCTCTTGCTGATCAACTCCAAGGCCGTCACCACTAAGGTAGGAGCCAGCCAACGCGTTCTTGGCCTGGGTGTGACCACTTTGAGCAGCCTCGGACCAGAGTTGAAGCGCCGCACTCATATCCTTTGCAACACCGTCGCCACGACGATAGCAGTTTGCCAGCGCGCACTTGGCGTCCAGGTTTCCCTGATCGGCAGCTTGCTGCCAGCACCGGACCGCAGTTCGCTTATCCCGAGTTACTCCCAAACCGCTGAAATAATGAAGTCCCAATTTCAACAACGCCTGTGCATCACCCGATTGAGAGCTGGCACGACACCAAAAGAAACTCTTTTCAAGGTCTTGATCAACACCCTCCCCCGCCGCGTAAGCACCAGCCAATGCCTGCCTGGCATCAACATCTCCCTGTTCCGCTGCTTTAACCCAGTAATCGACAGCCAGTGTCTTATCGACTGGCAAGCCCTGGCCAACGAAATAACAAACCCCCAGCCAGTATTGCGCTTTAATATGTCCGCCAGCTGCTGCCTCCTGCCAGAGTCGCGCCGCCCGATCTACATCAGTTTTAAATCCACCATCGGGCCAGTAACCTGTACCCAGGGCAAATCGGGCCTCGATATGATCAAGCGTGGCGGCACTAAAAAGCAGATCTTCGGCTTTAGCCGTATCAATCGCAACGCCGTCGCCACGCAGATAACACAACCCGAGCAAGCACCTAGCGTTCGGATTACCCTCAGATGAGGCCTTCTCCCACCAGAACACTGCCTGCTCGGATGACTTGGCAACGCCCCTTCCGGTCGAAAAGCAAATCCCCAGTTGTACCTGAGCCTCCTCGTGTCCGGCCTTTGCTGCACGTTCTATCCACTGTACCGCGTGTGCTGCACTAGGCGAGATGCCAGTGCCATCAAGTAGGCACTTTCCATAACGATACTGAGCTTGCGGAAAATCCGCATCAGCTGCCTTTTTCCACCAAAGTACAGCTGACTCACAATCCAGAGATACCCCTTTACCATAGAAGAAACTTGACCCCAGCGAACATTGCGCCGCGGTGTGATCCTGTTGAGCCGCCTGATGCCACAACTCGCAAGCCCTCTGTGGGTTTTCTGTTACCCCGCGCCCCTCAAAATAACAAGCTCCGAGCGCATGTTGCGCATCTGCATCATTGTGTTGAGCTGCCAGACCCCACCAGTACACGGCTAGGGCCAGGTTGCGGGTTACACCTTCGCCTTCTGCGTAGCAATCGGCAAGGTTGTATTGAGATTCGAGGTGGCCAGCTTCTGCGGCCCGGCGCCAAAGAGAAACAGCCCGGCTGTAATCTTCAGGGGTCTTGCGCCGGAAAAACTCCCACGCTTCCTTAAACCATTGATCCAAAGTTTTCGACGAAGGTGCCAGGCCACCTAACACCTGGTTAAGCAGTCCGACGGCGCGGCGTTCACACGCCGACAAGGCCTGCCCCGTATTTACCGGAAGATAATTTGAGTCTCTCATATTCTGCTCAAGCAAAGATCATGTGACTCAGATCGACGCCCCTGTCATTTTATCAATTTCCTCGTGAAGCCGGCGCTCCTGATCGATAAAATACAGATCCCAATCATCGTACTCTTCGAGAACCCGCCAGTCATCAGAAAGCAGTATGTCACGCACTTCATCGGCCTTTGTGCATGCTGCTGTTCTCAAACGAAGCAGCATATCCATCTGATCACCCTCTGACAGCGACTCACCAATATCACCCCCGCCCAATCCCTCAGTAGTGATGGTCTGTACAATTTGTCGCAACTGATCAATATCACCGGCTCGGTAGGCCGCCGACAACTCTTGAAACAATGCGGTTGCCCTGCTCTGTAACTCCTCACCGACCCGATCCGGGTGACAAAGCAGCGATCCTTTCTTGTATAGCCCCTTCAACTCCTCTTGGGACTCAGCCGACAACACACAAGGTGCAGTTTCACTGACCGCCTGATCCAGGCTCTCTGCGTAGTCTTGATACTCTCGGCCAAGCCTGTGATAGCGTTTCGGGTCATCCCCTGGCGTCCCGGGGCGAAACTGATCCCGCTTGATTTTCAGGAAACGCTCCACTACGGCACCAAGACACCTGAGTTTTCGCTGCTGAAAGCGACTGAGAACGCCTTCGATCTCAACATGGTAATTCAGATAGGAGCGCAACTGAAGCGTTCGCAGTTCTTTCTCTTTTTGGGCTAAGGAGAAGCCGGATGACTCGGGGTACGGCACAAGACGGGTGCTTTGTGAATCGGCTGCCTGTACACGACTGTCTGCTGCCGACAAAGATGAATTCCCCGCTTTGGCCAACAACACTTCCATAGAATCGCGATGCGCCTTATCAAACTCAACAAGGAAAAGGTCTTTATGTGCTACTGAGGCACCCGATTTCCAGGCAAACCGGCCGAGCACTATCTTTCGCTGATCAATCAATACTAGCTTGCCTTCGTCCACAGGTGCTGTCCAGGCCGGGAATACAACGCTGTGTCCCGCTCCATTTTCGATGAACTGCTTGCACCCAAAACCTTTTTTGACTAATAAAGATCTTTCTGAAGTAGGGCCGCATTCCAGCAAAACGATGTGAACACCCGCAGCCTCCCGCTCAGCCAGCACGGCCTGAAAACCTGGGTCTGAGATACCCTCACCCACGAGAATCAAAGAGTGAACGGCGCTTTGAATTTCCTCAGCCAGCGTGGCACCAAGATTGTTGAAATACGGGAGAGTCTTAGGTGGATCCATTTCGTAATTGGATTGACTGGCGCTGCTATCCGTCACTGGGGAGCGGATACTCTAGACCGCGCATTGAGGCGAATATGAAATCAACTTCTGTAATGCGTTAGCCAAGACGCAAACCAGACAATGTCAGATCTACAGCCCCAACAGAGAGCCTTTCTGATAACGAACTCAGTCTTGCGTCTCAGCATCGGTCAGGCGCGCTATCCATTCGCTCCAGAATCCGGAGAGTTCAGGAAACATAGATTCATCTCCTTCGCTGTGTTTCAGATCATCCCATGCAGGCTCGATAGGGTGGGTTGAATGCATCTCCCATGACGCACTCTTATCTGCATCGCTCGGGGCCGTGTTAAACCACAGCATATTGGGGCAAGCATGTGCTGTCACATTCTGTGGCGTCGGATTCGCTGGGTGCTGACGACTGACAAACATTCTCCCAGTAAAGTAGGTGCAGTGAAACTGAGTCACCAGGCGGATAAGATGGGCAAACTCGTCCGGTGTGATCGGATCCCGAACGCGGAACTTGCCAATTCCTTCTATATAAATCTCTTTGCTGTCGAGGTACCGTGATTCGTGTTCGGATATCTGCTGCAAACTGACCGGCCCCTCTTCCCCAACCAGTACTTCACTGTTCGTGATCAACAGCACTACCCAGCTCAACACTATCAAACCCAGAAACCTTCTCATGATCCGCCTCTTTATCCCGCGTGTAAAAATGATACCCCTAACAAAGCCCGTCCAATGCCTATTGGACTGTCAGTTCCAGCTCTTTTCCTGTCTTGCCCTGACGCACCTTGATGCGGGAGATCGGCTCTCCTGCTGCAAGCCGGCTTAAGCACTCCCGCGCCAGATCTGGAAGGAGTCGCTGTGCCAGTGCTTGCTCTACCGCGCGCCCTCCCAGGTTCGGATCATGGTACTCATCCACTAAATCTTCGAGGCACTTTTCAGTATATTCAAAAGAGGCGCCGTAGCGCTGCTCTATCTGTCGGCGTATACGCGCCATCGCCAGTTGGCCAATACTCACCAGTTCCTCTCGGGATAAGGGGAAATACGGCACGATATCCAGCCGACCCAGAAAGGCTGGCTTAAAAAAATGCAACAACTCGGGCCGAACCACATCAACAACCTCTTTATAGTCTGCATCGGGTCCGTGCGTCTCAGCAAATGCCGACACAACACTATCCCCGGCATTGGAGGTCATCACGATCACGGTATTTCTGAAATCGACATCTCGTCCCTCGCTATCTCTTGCGGTGCCTTTATCAAAGATCTGATAGAAAATATCGTGAACACCAGGATGAGCCTTCTCAAACTCATCTAGTAACAAAACGCTGTACGGCTGTCGCCGGACCGCCTCGGTCAGCACGCCACCTTCACCATAACCAACATATCCCGCTGGAGCGCCCAAAAGCATCGAGACCTTGTGCTCCTCCTTGAATTCGGACATATTGATGGTTGTTATATTTTGTTCGGAGCCAAAAAGTTTCTCAGTCAGCGCCAAAGCGGTCTCTGTCTTACCCACACCGCTGGGCCCACACAGCAGAAAAACCCCTATTGGTTTGCGCTCATCGTGCAGGCCTGCACGGGACATACGAATTCTTTCCGAGATACTTGAAATAGCTGCATGCTGACCTACCACCCGCGCTGCCATCGCCCCCTCCAGGTTTTCCAACTGAGCTGCTTCTGTATCGACAACCTTACCTGCAGGAACTCCAGTCCATTCGGAGATAATTTCTGCAATTGCCTGACGGTCGACCATTTCTGAAATCATCGAACCATCGGTCTGCAAGGCATCTAGGTCTTGGCGCAGTTTCAGAACCGTCTGGGTTTTCACAGGCGCCTTCGATCGATCAGAGGCAACGCCAAAAAGTGCATTAAGCTCCCCAACGATCCCCTTCTCAGCGTCCCACTGTTTGCGCAATTTCTTAACTGTCTTGACTGCGCCAACAACCTCTGCCGACAGCGACTTCTTCTTTTCGTCGACATCCAACACACGAGCGCCATCACGCTCCAGCGCAAGGCGCTGCGCATCAAGATAGGCGACTAGATCTTCTGCTTGCTCGAGGCTTCTCGGCGCCATATCTTGCGCAATCGCGACCCGGGCGCAGGCCGTATCCAGGATTCCTAACGCCTTATCCGGCAAACGGCGTTCTGGCAGATAGCGAACCGTTAAATCCACCGCGGCATCAATTGCGTCATCCGATACCACAACCTCATGGTGCTTCTCAAGATTCGGAACAGCGCCGCGAAGGATCTGTAAGGTATCTTCTACTGTAGGCTCTCCTACCTTGACTACGTCAAACCTGCGAGTCAAGGCGGGATCTTTTTCTATATGTCTTTTGTATTCGGCCCAGGTTGTCGCTGCAATCGTACGGAATTCACCGCGTGCCAAGGCCGGCTTTAGAAGATTCGCCGCGTCCATACGGCCGCCGGTGGCATCACCGATCAGCAGGTGTGCCTCGTCTATAAAAACAATGATCGGCGTCTCGCTGTTTTTGACCTCGTTGATGACATCTTTTAGGCGCCGTTCGAACTCACCCTTGACACTAGCGCCGGCCTCCAGCAGGCCAAGATCAAGGCTGTAAATTTCGACTCCCTCCAAGATCTTTGGAACCTTACCCGACACAATGCGTTGCGCTAACGCCTCGACAACCGCCGTTTTTCCCACACCTGGCTCACCCACGATAATAGGGTTATTACGGCCCTTGCGCGCAAGAATATCAACAAGCTGCCTGATCTCACCAGTACGACCGACAATAGGCGGTAATCGTTGCTGACGAGCCTCTTCAGTCAGATTTACCGAATACTTGGATAACCCACCGGCGATGTCATCTGTCGTTATGCCATCAGTAACAGGCAGATTGGCACCCTTGCTCGCCGATACCAGCTTCAACTGATTCTGCAATCCTTCAACAGAAACACTAGCAAAAGATTTGAGTCGAGTTGTCTTGATCCCAAGAACTTCTGCGTGCAAAACGGCTAGCACAAGGTGCAGGGTGTTGATCATAGAGTCGGAAAAATTGATCGACGCCAACAACCAACTGTCTTGCAACAACTGAACAACCTCACCGCTCAAAGTGGGCTGGCGATTTTCCGATACCGCATAGCGGCTGATTCGACCTTCGAGCTCGCGCTTGAACTCGCCGGTATCGACCTTCTGCCGGGAAAGAAACTCGACAAGATTCTCGTCTGCAAGATTACACAGTTCAAGCAACCAATGCTCAATTTCAATCGCCTCAGCGCCCGAACGTAGTGCGGCGCCCGCCGCGCTTTCCAATGCCTCGCGCAAAGAGGGTTCCAGATGGGCCACTAGCCTCTGTAATACGACCTGGGTCATGAGCCCGTGTTCACCAGTTCCGGGGTAACGCGCGCTTTTGGAACACGTAACGGGTCCAGCACGGTTGTCTGCCCAAGACGAAACCCGAGTGCCGGCTTTGAGGATAATACCGGAGGCGACAGAAATTCCCGAACTACCGAGACCATGACTCTCACAGGCACAGATGAACGTGAATAAATACGAATCAATTCGCGCACCTCCCTGACCAGGGCGTCGTCCCGTTTCAACCTCTCAAACTGACTCCGTGATGTCACATTAATTACAGCCAGTAGTCGACGAAAATAGAACGCGCTACGAGTCCCCAGCATTAACGTGCCCCCCAGCAAATTACGCTGTCCATCCCGCGTTCCCAGGCGGCTGGTGGATTGTGGTGACAAAATAACCGGTTCGGCGAAAACACTCGAAACCACCACCTGCATACCAAGGTAGTCACTTAACATATCGCGCATACCTCGTAGCCCTCGGGACCGTGGCGACAGCAAAGCAAGATATTGAACCAGTTTTTGTGGGGGTATGCCGCTCTGACTGATTCCCGCCAGATTGGAGAAAAATACCGCATCGTGCTGAAAACCCTCCTGTCCGACGCTGGCCTGATCTTCAAATCGAATTGCCATTGGGCTGCGTCGATCCAACAAACGCCGAAGAGATAGGTACTGATCATCAAAAAGACCAAGCAGGGTCGCCATGCGGGTATCGCCCTGATTGTGGCTATCGATTAGTGACTCCTGAAAATAATCAGGAAGTACGCTTTGTGGCCCGGAGATCGCCGGTATATTCACTGTCACACGCACTTGCGTCCGCCCCACCTCTACGTTAACCAATTCATCCCCCGGGCCGACCGGAGTTGGCTCTAACGCAACAATCGTATTGCGTTCAGACCCCTTATCCCTATCACTCCTCCCGAGCAGACGCCATAACTGGGCAAGCTTGACAGAACCCCGGTTAATACTCAGAAATTCACTCAGGTGCATATCTGGCTTCCGTGATCAGGCCCATAGGTGGCCACTTTTTCTGCAACGCCTTCGATATAGACATCGGTCTCGACGTAACGGTCGAAACTGCACATATCAAGAAAAACATGATGCACCAGACGGCCCAACATCGAATATTGATTTCGATTTTTTTTCGAATCGATTACAACCGAAAAATGAGTGCCCTGAGACACAACACTGTGGCCCTGAATCATCAACAATTTAACTGGATGACTGATGGAAACTTTGGAAATGGCCGATACCTGAGTTGGGGTGAGGTCCCCCGGCGCACACAGCAACAGGAACTGTTTTAGGGCATCACAGGGTTTTTCACTCCCCACGATATTGTGAAAATTAAAATTCAATATTGCCAGTAATCTCCAATTGCTCTGCTCATCGTCGCTCGGCTCCACCTCGGTCGAGAACGATGTCAGCATTTCCAGTTGGCCTGGAAACTCCACCGAGTCTATACATGCCCAGTCCGTCAACCTGTCATAGCGCAGCGAAAGATCGCCATTAGTGCAGATCACCCGTGCTGAAAATAGCAATGGCAGTGTATCCAGATCAACATTCGGCAGTGAAAACAAAACCTCGTGACGCAGTCGCCCGCGCGAATCAAGCCTTCTTTGCGCCTCCCAACAAACCCGCGGCGTACGTTTAGAGTATCCAAACGAGTACAACCGCGGAATCTCCACCTCTCCCTGGGGAGTGACTTCGAATACGGCATCAACCCGGGAGATCTTTGTATGCTCTGATGCGTTCGCATCTGCGAAGACTGGCACCCGAATAGAGGTATGCTCATATCGGATGGGCTCACCCCGAGCCACAAACTGATTCACAATAGGCACAATGTTTATCTGAAAAGTGGTACTGGACACTGCACGAATCTCGTGGGCAGTCATGTTTTTCACGAAGAAATCGATCCACAGGTGTCGGCTGTGGCATTGCCTAACCGCGTCACCCAGATCTCGCAAACGCACAAAGGCCTGCTTTATCGGGTAAGCAAAGAACTCCTTGACTATCTGTAATCCAAGATAACTGTTGCCTGACTTCTCCAAAAAGCAAAAGTCTTCATCAAACGCCCTTGGCTTAAGACTGTCCAGATCAAGAAAGCCTAAAGAAGTGCCATCCCCTTGCCCCAGATGAATATTGGTTAATCGGGAGAACAGAATCTCCTGCATCCGACCAGACGCTGCGCGATCCCCTTCAATCAAAAAGTCCAGTTCATTCAGATCCAAAGAGGCGAATGTGGCTGAAGGGTCGTTCATCTCCAGAGCAACGCGGATCACAACATCAGCGCTGGAATCAAACTCTTCACCCATGAACTCAAAAGGCGATACCTGGGCCTGAACGGCGTGTACCACAAATGGGTACAGACAGGTGTCCGCTGCCACACTACAAATAATGGACGATGCTTCTTTTCCCTGCGGCGAAAGACGCGCACCTTTTTGAATTGGCTTAATGGCGCCCAGTGATTCACGATCTGGCCTTAATGCCAGTAACGTTGCAGCCGGCACGATATCGTCCAGGCCGGGGTAATTAAGTTGCAGTAACGAGCGTGTCAGTTCTGGAAACTGCTGATCCAACGAATGTTCGGTCTTGGCCGTCAGGAACGCCACGCCCTCGAGCAGACGTTGCATATGCGGATCATCGTAAACTGCAGGAGATTCCCCATCATCCTGCATCGACTCCCCTGCCAGAAATTCCCGATAGGCGTTTCTGATCAAAGACAACTCGAACTCAAAGTATTTCAGAAAGTCTTCAGTCAAGTTCTGACTCCGTCACCTCAATCCAGGTTCCATTCCGTTGTAAATTGGCACCAAAAAAAATATCGGTCCATCGCTCGCGGACTTTAGCGACACCTGAAATCCCGATTCGAAGATACGCCCCACTGGTCTGGTCCGGGTAAATTTTAACAGTCACCTCCCGCAGTCGTGGCTCAAATGAAACGATAGCGTCTTCCAGATGTCGGGCCAACTCCTGGCGATCACCATGGTAGTTTACCGGGTAACTACCAAAGGAAAGTATTGAACCGTCCAATACTTGCGTGCCATGTTGCTCTATCAGAACAGGCAAAGATCCGAGCATCAGCGAGAGGTTGCGCTGAAGATCTTCGACCAGGTCAAAAGATGTAGCTGACCCCGCAAGGAGTCGGCCCAAAAGACTGGTGGATAGTTCGGTCGCTTTCATTGCTCACGCTCTATCGCGACGGTAATCTCTCCGCCGATATCATCCAACTGCCACTGCGGTACGACTTTGAGAACGCAGTGCAGTACTCGAGTATCTTCGACCTCATCGAGACTCAAAGAAAACGTCCTCAACGGATAACGACAAAGAAGGCTCTCATCGCCTGAATCCAACTCGGTCGTGTAACGCGACAGCCAGGCTCTCAACTCACTCTCGCATTCCGCCGGGGTGAGCAGTCGCCCCAGTAAGTGACGAATCCGCTTTTTAACATAATGTGCGACACGACAGATCGCGAGTGTCGTTTCAATCCGTGAATCAATCCTGTGCTGGGGTAATTTGGCGGCGTCAGACACGGACGGATTATCAAGAAAAAGGTACTTACCGGTAATACGGTTTCGTGTTGCCGCGATAAAACCCCATCGGCCGTAGAACTCGGCCAAGTTCTTGGAGAAACTATACTTGGCGACCGGCTCAACCAGGAACTCGGGTGCGTGGCTCTGGGGGGCGAGGTTGATCATCGACCCTTGATACTTTCCAGGCCAGACACTGCGCAGAAATCCAAACCAGGAGGTTCTGGAAAACTCCCGCATTACGACGGCGGCAAAGACGAATACCGGGTTACACCACAGATCCGTCGAATGCGACGGATTCTGATCGAACAGAACACCTGCCTGGTAATTGTGATACCGCCCGTGCAGACGAAAAGATGACATAACCACAGCAACGTATTTCGCTGATGGGCGTTGGCGAAACTCCCGCCACGACGAGAAGTACGGACCCGATAACAGTTTGTGCATTCTCGCCGTATCTGCGAACCACCCGGCGTCGGTTTCTCCAAAGAACGTCGGTGCCGGTGCCAAGATGACTGGGCAAAGACACGCTTGGCCAAGTTGGCCCAGACGCGAGGCGGTTTCCAGATCTAAATAGGCAGTTTCGGTATCTGCATCTATCGCGAGAAAAAATGAGCTCAGCAACAGCCCAAAGGGTTGCCCGCCGGCCGTGTTGAATTCCCGGTTGGCTACCAGATTGTATAGCGCAGTGCGAGAGACATCCTCAAAAACGTCGAGATCTCCCGTAAGCTCTTGAGCCGAGACATCCAGTATACGAACCCCGGTTCGCCGCCGCGACACTGGCATTTCTATCAGGCTCGCAACATCCAGCCAGCTGGTTTTTAGGGATATGAACCGAGTGTCGGCGAGAATTTTCTCTAGTTGGCGCGACACACTGCTGTCAATCTCAGCGATGAGCCTGTTCAGCAACGCAAGCAGATAATCGCGGGACTCAAAGGCTCTCGGGTCAATGTCAGCCAGAATCCGCGCCACCTGTGGCAAATAGTCTTTTACATCCGGTGCCAGCGCGCTGAGTTCTGTGAGCTGAGATTTCATCCGCTGGTGACTAACGCTACCAGTTGGTAGCGTTAGTCAAGCCTGTCTATATTGAAACCGAAGCCAGTATCAACCCCCGGGGATGTTGGCAACCATTCGAATGGAGGTTGTGAGCTCCTCCAACTGCAGCCATGGTCTCAGATATGCGACTGCCTGATACGACCCCGGTCGACCCGGCTGCGGTTCGACGGTCACCGCTGACGCCGCTAGGGGAGTCTTTGCTCGGGATGCATTGCCAATAGCGCCTGAGTTGGTAAAGGTATTGATCCAGTCGGTGTACATGCGCGTAATATCCGGAGCCTCATAGGCAGAACCAAGCCAGTTTCTACCCATAATCTTGAGGTAGTGGGCAATTCGACTGCTTGCCATAATGTACGACAGCCGTGCAGAAATAGCAGCGTTGCTGGTTGCTTCTGGTTCAGTATAAGTCTTTGGCTTCTGACAAGTCTGGCTGCCGATGAATGCCGCATAGTTGCTGTCTTTGAAATGCACCAAAGGTAAAAACCCAAGGTCGCCCAGCTCTTTTTCCCGCTCATCGGTTAGATTGACTACAACCGGGCACACCTGCTGAAGATCACCTTCTTCCGTGCGCCGCACAAGATTGGGCAGACCTTCGACCTTGCCACCATTCTCCACACCTCTGATCGCCGTACACCAGCCACTGGCCGTAAAGGCCTGGGACATGTTCAGGCCCATTTCATAGGCCGCATTTGACCAGACCAACTGCGCATCACTCTTCGGGTTGGGATTACCGTCGACATCGGTCCCGAGTTCCTCGTACTGAAAGGCATCGGTAAATGCGCCCTTAGCACCATAGGGCATACGGGCCATCGTCCTGGGCAAAGTCAGAGCAACATACCGGGATTCATCAGTTGCACGAAATCCGCTCCAAGCAGCGTACGTAGGTAAATCAAAAGAAGCGGCGACCGGTTTGTTATCGTTAAATGATTCAAATGTTTCGTAGTCGAACATCGCTGGTGAGGCTGCGGCAAAAAACGGCGCGTGACTCGCAGCCGCCACCTGTGACATATCGGTGAGCAAGGCCATATCGTCCGTGCTTGGCCCGAATTCATAATCGCCCAGAAGCGCTCCGAAAGGCGAGCCCCCTGCAGTGCCGTACTCTTCCTGATAAATCAGGTTGAATAACGGACTACGATCAGTGGCCGGCGCGTCCTGAAACTGTTGTAACAGTTCCCGTTGATTAAAGTCGTTCAGTTTGATCTTGAGTCCAGGGCCAAGGTCGCTCTCTCGAACCAGTTTTTGCAGGCCACGCCAAGACCCCTCAAGTCGCCGAAATTTATCCTGCTGCATAACCGCGGCCAGTTGTTTCGATGCCTCCTGGTCAATCTTCTCGATCGCGGTCTCGATCGTCTTGGTGACATTCTTGTCCCATGTAACCACGCCCTTAAGCGCCTCTTGTGTGATGACCGAGAGCAGTTGTTTGGTTGTTTCTGCCGGCGTTCTCTCAGTCGCCTGAAGCGCCCGTTCGAGATAACTTGCCGGAGCCTCTTTAGCCTCGCCTGCTGCGCCCTTACTTACCTGTTTTTTTTCTGCCATTTCTATCTCCCTTAACTACTCAGACTTGGGCTCAGCACTAACGCCGAGTTCTTTAGATAACGCTGCAACAGTATCGGCGTCCTGAAGCACCTCTTTCAGCAACGCCTCCAAATCTCTTGATCTGTCGGCTTTGGCCAGCAAATCCTTAAGCTGGGTGCGCGTTTCCATTAACTTGGCAAGCGGTTCGACCTTCTCGATTAATGCTTCGGGTTCAAAATCCTTCATCGACGAAAAAGTCAGATCTGCTTCAATGACGCTATCGTCACCTTCAAGTGTGTTCTCCACCTTCATCTGCAGTCGTGGGGCGACTCTTTCCATAACCTGATCAAAGTTGTCTTTATTGAGATCGACAAAAGTACGCTCCTCTAGTGGGGCGCGCTCTTCTTTATCGGCTGAAAAGTCTCCCAAAACCCCGATAATGAACGGGAGTTCGATGGTCTCGACTGCGCCACCAGTCTCTACATCATAGGTGATGCTGACGCGATTTTTGGATACTCGTTTGTGTTGTTCATTCAATGCCATTACTCGGCTCCTTGTCCTTGATCACTTGGTTATTTTAAGTCGGCTTTTGAGACAAGTTTCGCCGTGGGTGTATCGTACGCCACGGTTGCTGTCTTTTCGATCTTGCCGCCTTCTGTTTCGATATAGTAGGTGATCGTCACCTTGGTATAAGCAAGACTGAAACTCTCAGAAGGCTCTCCCCCATCGGTCGTTTGCAATGAATAGTTCGAGATCCGGCTACTCTCAAGTTCAAATTCGAGATAAGGTACGACGCCGTCGCCTTGGCGGTTTGGCTTGGTGTTGGCAATATAAACCGTTTTACCTTTATCGCCCGGCATAAACAAAAATGTGGCGATATACGCAGATGCCCCATCAAAAGATTTGCTACAGGAGAGTTCGCCCATATGCACGATACCGGAGTCACGGTTTTCGGCATTGCCGATTTCAATATTAACGCCGCGGGCACCAGACCAACCGGCTGACTGCAATGCAAACCATCCCTCTTTGCCGCCAATCTTCTCGACCGAAGCGCCCCCTTTAATCTTGTCGTTCTTATCAATTCGCATGAACAACGTTGCCATAAATCTTACTCCTCAGAATTATTTACATTGATCCGTGCAGATCTTGCTTGATACCGCCAGGAATTCCTAAATATAGGCTACATTTCGGGCCAGATCAATCATGATCCGAAAAAATCGGGAATCTCTCCGCATCTCATACAACACCGTCACTTGTCTTCAACACCGTCATTTATCTTCTCGTTGTGGTGCCCAACCGCACTGGCACTTTGCCCGTGTGCGAGGGCTATACCAACGTCGCCGGCATGGCCATAGTAGGCCTCTTTACCCAATGCACTGGGAGGCCACGGGGGTATCACGGCCGCCGAATTGATAGCGGCTACCACCGCATGCGCGTACAAGTAAGCCGGCGGCGCCAGCGCCTCCTCACCAGGCTCGCTGATACTGCCCGATCCGTTCCAGAAAACCGCCTGCGCAAGCCAGCCGGGCCCTGATCTGAGGCCGACCCTCGCAGCGGTTTTTTGCGCCCGGATACGGTGAATCTCACCTGGATCCCAAGCCCACATCCGGGCCGCCTCCAAAGCTTGTTCTTCCGCTGGCGTCCAATGACCTTGTCGAAAGTCAAGGCACTGTACCCCGTACCAGATGCTATCCCGGATCGGGAACGCAAAACACAAAAACTGGACAAGATCAGAATATTGCTGATCATTATGTAAACGCTGGATCGTCTCACTGGGTGCAAGATCGTCTAGCGCCAGCCCCACGCAAATGTCGGAAGGTTCGTATCGAGACAGAATGTCCGCGCTCGTCTTATCGATAATTTTTCTTAATGGGGTCAATTAATTTTCACCAAAGCGCCTTTGATCTCGGTAATCGTCCCTGATAGCTGTGTCTGTGCCGACGACTTGATTGTCGCTCCACTATCGCCCTGAATATCAACCGTAGTCGGGCTGTTTATCTTGACTCCCGATGTTCCCGTAAATTCGGCGCTAGTACTGGATTTGCAGGTCAACCCTGCCGCTGCAGAGATACTGGTATCTTTTGTCGTTGATGTATTAAGAGTTCCCGCTTTTATGGTGATGCCACTTTTGTCCAGTGTGATGGAATTATCCGCGACCTTGATTACGACTCTCTCTTTTCCTTCAATAGTGATCTCCTTGGACTTCTCAGTAAGGCTGTTCTGTGCTTCAAGAAGATAGGTATCATCGGCATTAACCTCAGCTTTCTTTTCGATTTTCTGGTTCAGTTCTCCCTTGATGGTCTCGTTTAGATCTTTTTCGACATCGACAGTCATGTCCGCTGCTGCGTGCATATACACCAGTTCCTCTCCGGATTTATCATCAAAATAAAGCTCATTACTCTTACCTGAAAGCTTTGTACTGAAGCCGGTCTTAGTCGAATTAGCCTCCGGAAAGATGGCGGTATTTACACTGTTATACACACTGGCGATCACCACCGGGCGGTCTATATCCTCATCAATAAAGCCAACCAGAACTTCATCACCCGCTCTAGGAACAAACTGTGCGCCCCTTGTTTTGCCCGCCATCGTCTGTGCCACCCGGATCCAGCAACTGGGCGAGTCACCACTGGTACTGTCCCAGTGAAAGCGAACTCTTACACGGGCCTGATTATCCTGCTGCGGTTTCCCCGAATCCTTACCTTCCACAACCCCACTGGTGATGCCAGGGGGGATCGGTTTTCGATGCAGAGGCGGATAAAACGATCTCACAGAATCTATACAGCTGAAGCGATTCGAGCAGCGAAATGTCTCATCTGCCTCGTTGATAAAATCGTGGGTAATAGCAACCAGAAGATAGTCACCCAGTTGGGCGCTGTCAAAATGAGCCAAGAGACTAAATGTCTTGTTAAGTGTCAAATTGCTGCTCGCGCTCTCTCCCTTGATGACTTCATAGTTTCGTCCACTCTGCTCTGATCTACGTTTCAAAAGAGTGTCTGAGAGCGTCTCTGTTTTTCCAGATACGGTGGGCTCGGTAAATGACGCACTCGTTAGTGAGCTGGCGTTGGCAAGTTTATCTGCTGTTTTCTGTTTGGCGGTCTGCGCATATTTAGTCTGTTCATAATCGTAATTTGCCAACTGAACAGACGCATCGTGAAAACTATGCTCTGGCTGCCACTCAAAAATAGTGTTTTTTCCTTCCTCCGGATCGGTCTGATAGACAAAGCCGGATCCACTTAACTTCTGCGATGTGGTCGCCGCATCCTGCATTACCATTTTGTGACCGCTGATTTCTTGTTCGAAATAGAAATTCACACCAACCTCAGCCAGTAACCGCCGAACGAACTCATAGTCACTCTCGCCATATTGCAAACAGTAAGGTCGAACTAAGCCTGGCACCGCAAGAAACTTGAACTCACCGCTAAAGCCCGCATCCTCAAAAATGCTTGAGACAATGGCCTGCGTATTTTGACTCTGAAATACCCGATAATTCCGGGTAAAACTGAGCAACCAAAACCACGGGCACAGAGTCACTTCATAAGTCCGCATCCCACTGATTTCAACGGCAATACCAGCGCGCACTTTCTCAATATAACCCTCGAACTCTCTTTGCTTTTTTGCGCTACTCCCCGATGCATCGTATACAGAACAGGTTAACTTCTTTCCGATCAGAGTATCTGGTTTTAGGCTCTTAGCAACCAGTTGGACGGTAATATGACCAACCTCGGAAAGCGCCTCTTGCACCGTAAGGCGTCCCACAAGATATTGCTTTCCGTCACTATCTACTGCACGTAGACGGCTGCTGTCGGGATTAAAATCTGCGTCCATAATCCATACCCCGTTACATGTGAGTTGCCTGGTAGTGTTGAATTTTCGTCGAATACTCCTGGATATCTGTCTGACAGGCTTTTCGCCACTGTTGCAGGATACGCCTTGCTAATCTCTCCCCAAAGCGTGAAGTAAGGTTCACCGGAGTTGGCGCGCCACGAGAAAAATACTCAGCAATAGACTCCATCTCGAATGGATGGCGTCGATGGGTCGCAACGAAATCGGTGCACGCCAGAGAATACAAGTCGTCTTCAGCCGATACCGCACTACGACCGGTAACCTGCCCCCAAGCCGCGTATGGCGGACTAAAACAGCGATAGGGAATTGAATCATATCTGGCGCCAAGCGGGCTGGACGCACCGAAGTCGATCAGGTACACACCGTGCGAGGAAATCAGAATATTGGCCGGTTTGATGTCCCCGTGACTCAGGCCATTCTCACGGAGGCAGGCAAGAACCCCACGGACAATATGATACCAGTCGACTTTAATCAGTACCCCCTGTTGCACCAATTCTGCCAGCGGGCGGCCGGGCAAGGTCTGGAGAACCAGCTCCGTGCTGGTTGTTGATTCCTTAAGCTCAACAAGCTTGGGAATCGATTGATGGCGAAGATCTTCAAGAACGTGCGCTTCATTCCGAAGTACACCACGCTGCACCTGCGATCGGGCAAATTTTCGAATTACTGATCCATCGACAAGGGTCCATTTTTCGTTTCGCCGAAGACGGTCGAGGTCGATTAAGCGACTCGTATGGCCAGTCCCGCATCTCTCGCTGTGCACCGAGCAGAAAATGCTAGAGTTTCTCAGGCGGGACATAACCAGGGAGCAGTGACGAATCAAAGGGATTCTCGAGATCGTGAAGTCTGATCTGCACCCCGATGCGCTCGGAATCCACAGCAAGCTGTGTGGTCAACTCCCGATCCTGGTTTGTTACTCTAGCGCCCGACAGCAACTTAAACCACGACCACGGCGAGTTAAGTTCCCGTTTACCGGCAACGGCAACGCCCCGATTCGTCTGCAGCTGCAAGCGCTCACCGTGCACTGGCCAGTGCTGCGGTAACCACAGCACGGGACCATGACGATACAGAAGCAGTGGAGTATCCGCTTCGATGCTGAACGCCGTTAATGACGCACTCATCTTACTGACCTGAAGATCGAAACCCACCTCAAGTTTCTTACCGGTAGGGTCAAACAGAGCCTGACGAATCTGCGTGGCCCTTTCGATATCTGATTGCACAGTCGGGCTGAGTTCTATGTTGCTTGCCCAAAGAAAACTGGTCGGAACTCCTTTAACCTGTGCCCCGTACCGAAAAGGCGCGATCCAGTTCGTAACAAACGAGTCGATCACACCTTTTTTGCCAAAAAACCTCACTACATCATCAAGTTTCGCATCGACTTTGCTGTCTGGATCAAAAGGGTACTTGCCCGCCAAGCGTTGCTGAAAGCGTCGATACACAGTCGCTTGCCAGTAGCTGGATAACCAGTCCTTCGCAGCCGCCATCAAGACCACATTGGCATCGTTCGAGATTGTCACCAGCCATTGCTTGACTACCGGTGGGAAATTGTCTGCTGACAGACGCATCTTGGCCAGCGGATTAACCTTGGCCGCTTCGACGTCGGCCCACTGTGAAAAAATCTCGCCGGCATTACCGTCTGCCCCGATAAAGGGCTGAACCCACTGATTGAGCATATGAATGGACTGAAGCAAGATCGCGACCTGGGTTTTCTTAGTGGCCGGTTCGGCCAGTTTGTGATACGCCGAGAATGCATCGGTAATATCCTTGGCCGCCGCCTGTTTAAGGCCGACGCCGATATCGGCTCTGCCCGTGCCCGCAACCACCTTCTCTGCCTTTTCCACCTTACTCAACAGGGTCGGCGCCTTCGGCGTGGCGCCTGTCGACACTGGCAGGGTTACCGCAAGCCGGGTATGCGCATTCACCAGATTGATGATCTTGGCCAGAGGCGATGAGCTGGCAGACCCAGCAATGGCCAGACTTTGCCCTAACCCCGACTTGCTGGTGACCGGCTTCGTATGAATAGATTCCAGAATGCCGTTCCAGACGTCGATGTAGTCTCTTATATAAAGTTGTTGAACCTGGGCTGCCAACACGTCGTAGCCGTTAAACGCCAACGACCCATGCAAGCTCGGATCCAGGGCCTTCACCCATTCAAGTGCAGTTCGGAGTTGTTTTGAATCGGTGGAAAGATCCAAAGCACTAAAGCCGTCGTGGGTAAAGAACACCGGCACAGTCAATGACGGCATCGGATCGTCACTGATACTAAAAAGTTCCGTACCTCCGGTAATCTCAAACACATCTTGAAAGCCAGTACCCAACACTGAAATCAATTCAACCGGTCCCATATTCGCCCGTTCAGTTCGGATCAGCTGATAGACCACCTGCGCCAGGCTGTACTTGCTCAACTCGGCAACAGCAATCTTTTGCATTTTTGTTGCCGCTTTAACTTCTCCCAAAGGGAACGAATCGATGTCCTGCAAAAGCGTTGCAAGTTTCGCCCTTCTTGCTTGATCCAGTTCGGAGAACGCTTGCAAGAAGAAGTCTTGATACGCAAGACGCCATTCAATATTGCCGGCCTTACTTTTCTGCGCCAGGTGCACATAAATAGCCGCAGCCCGAACGGCCGGCGCTAATGTGAACCTGCTTGGTTTAAGCCTATATTGATGGATTTCGTCCGTTTCCGCCTTGGCCAGCATCGGTAACGCAAAGCGCGATAGCTCAGCACTGTACATATTGGTTACATTGGCCAAACTGTTGTCATTAGGAATCCAGAAACTGGTTTGAGGTCTTTTCTTCTGGTAAATCGCATAAGTCTCGGCCCGCAATGCGCTTAACTCATCGATACCGTGAGTTGCCTCAAACATCGCTTGGGGATTGGCCTTAACGTGCTCACGATAGGTATTTATGCCATCGATTGCCTGTTGAAATTGCTCGTTTTTGAAAATGAATTCAACCCGCAAAGACCAGATCATAAAACCTAGGATCGCAACGCACCCGATTGCCAGCGCTAGCGCGGCCAGCTTGGCGCGCAGATTGGCACCGCGACGCACACCAATTACCTGTGAATCCGGGTGCAGAGCTTGATTGATCAGATTCCGGACAAACAAAGACCGGGTGCTTGGTACCTGCAATCCCGGCAGAGTAAAGCGCAATCCCACTGCTCCGGCGACGGCGCCAGCCAGAAGGTCTTTCGGGGTTCGCCCAGACACCGTATTGATCAGAAAGAGCCCTCTCATCCACACCGGTGGGTCATTGCGGGCTGAGCGCGTTAGCTGGTGGAAAATGCGCGTCAGTGCCGGTTTCAGCATGACCGCCTGCAGTGGCGCAGCGGCAATACTGGTGCGGTAGTCCGCATCCAGCTGACTCGCTAGGCTGGACACTCGCCGATCGGACAGCATCTGAAGTATCTGCGCATAGGCGACGTTAAACTGATCTTCATCGAACTGGCCAGCGTGATCCGCCTTGATTAAGGCACCTAACGGGGCATCACAGAACTCTTCCGTCGCTGTAGAGAAAAACTGGCAGAAATCCGCGAGCGAGGACATACCTGACAAGAGCGTATAGACGGGCGCACTGATGCCCGCCGCACGAGAAAAACGGATCAATGCCTCCCGGGTCGCCGAGGCAAAATCATGGGCCGGCGCTTCTGAATCATCCAACAACAGCTCACAATCAATATTGACGATGATGCCGTTAAGTGGCTGGCGGTGTCGAAACCGCCGCAGGGCGCGGCCCAGATCGCGCGCCAAATGTGGGTAAGCAAAGGTGGAGCCCCGGTCCAATGTAATAAACGCTGACTCCTCTCCCAACCAATATTGCACCGGCGAATCACTGCCGATTTTCTCGATTGGCTTGAGACCCATCTTACCCAGTATTGGTTTCTCCCGACCCAGGTCATCAGTCAACAGGAGAAACAACGGCAACTCGTATTTGGATCGGGGCCGATATAAACGTCGAATACTCGCCCACAGAATCATGAGCTGTCGCCTGAGATTCGGACGGTGCCACCAGTTTCGAATCTGCCGACCTGAGCGTCGAGCCAGCGAGCCACCATAGTAGGACACAACAAAAACCAAGCCAAACAACATCAGGAGAAGCAACAGTTGCTGCCAGAGCTGTGAAGGAATAGCCGCCAGATGGAAAAACACGGCCGCCAACACGGTTACCAGCGTACTGATCACAAGGCAGACGATTAAGCGAACACTCAACTAAGACTCTCCATTATTTCGTTTACACCTGTCTAATTTCCCTGATCAAGCCCACATTCAGTGAGCTCCAGGTTCACGGTTTCACCAAATGATTTATGCAGCCCAGTTCAGGCAATTCCTGCGGTTATTCGGTTTTTGTATTCACACTCTTGGCGCCGACGACAACCTTATCTATCTCTACAGTCAACTGCTGGAACTGCTGCCCCCGACTGACGGCGTTGGCCCTGAGAAACATATTGCCGCCCAGAACGACCAGAAGCGCCAAGGCAGCCCCGACCATACCGATCAGCCCAAGGCGGATACGCATCACTTTGGACTTGGATCTTTCTCTTGGAACCTCTGCGCTCCCACTGGCCTCGACCACCGGGATATATTTTTCGAGTTGCACTTTGATATCGTGCTGAACGCGATGAATCGCATCGGTTTTTTCGCCACGGTGTTTGCCCCGAAAGCCGATCGCCAGAAAAAAGAATGCCAGTTCAAGAAGATCGGCATAGTTTCGCGGTTGACGCAGCATTCGGTCTGTCAGTGTAAAAAAGAGTTCACCTCCGTTTCGAACCTTGAAAATCCTACTCAGCAGGGAGTCGTTGGCCCAGATATCGGCATTTGTCCAATTACTGCACAACACCAATTCATCGATCACAATCGCAAACAAGAAACACGCTTTATCGACCTTCTCGACCGGAAGGTCTATCTGACTACCCTTGATTTTCAGGGCATGAATCATCCCGTAAACCCGACGCCGGAATTCGCCAAGATTATCGGGCTCTGGAATACGCGGCAACTTGACACAAAGCGCCAGCAATTCTGAGGCGATCATCATCAACTGATTATCCGGAAAGGCAGAACCCTGGAAAAGAGCGCTGGCACTGGCTCCGACCGCTAGAATCTTGTCGCTGCCGTCCGGCGCGCCCGTGCTGGACGCGTCGCTGCTGCCCGTTTGATCTGACTGATCTATGGTCAGGGTGGGTTCATCTAGATTATCCATTTTCCTGCCTTACCGTATAGCAAAAAACCGAACCGTGGGATTTGGAATCCGGGTATCCACATGCAGAGCAACCAAATCCCGGTTCTTGACCAGTTCACGCCAGATGGGGCTGTCAGTATTAATTCGAAAATAAACCGCGTTGGCATCTGGCCTAAGCTCCGGCGGAGCCACTGGCAGCAGTGTCAGATCGACTCCGGACAAAGAACTGCGGATAAGTTCATTGATGCTTTTGGCGCCCGCGACCTTCGCGACATTGGCAAACAGGTCCTGTAGCTGTTCACGACTGTCATCAGCGGTCACCGAGAGAAAAAACCGGTACCGCAATAGCTCTTGAGGATTACTGATGGACGCTCGCAGTAACCGGTGCTCTTCAAAAAGATCTCGATTGAACTGGAATTCAACGACCGAATCCTGTTGCGAGAGGGTTAATCGCTCGCGAAGACTGCTCAGTACAAGGTTAAATGCTCCGAAGCAATCTGATGGATCATAGTACTCAATTTCAGGGCAACTCTCCGGCCCAAGACTGGCAAGTTCTGCGTTAAACCGGCACAGATTGATGTATAGCTCATGGGTGTCTAGCCGACAGTTTTCCAGAGTCGCACATAACCATGGTGCCCAGCGGTAAAGCGTTTGCAGTAGCATGTACTCCCTGAACAGAACATGCTGGGTATTGGGATTAACCTCCGCCGTGATCTTCGCCAGTTGATTCCTGGCACGACTTTGAGTCAACGTCTCAATCTCCTTGATGCGATCGACCATCTGTGTCGATGCCCCAAATACCATACACATAGGAAGAAAGCTCTCATCCAGAATCACTTCGCCTGTGTCAGAGGTCTGCAGTACCCGAGCAACTGGAATTAACAAAAATCCCGACAGATCCTCACCTTCCAGTCGTAGTTGAAGATTAGGCTGTCCAACCAGGAGTTGAACTGAGCTGCTGTCATCGCTGGCGTTGTCAAAAACGGTAACCTCTTTGCCTGTGTATTGCGTTACCGCATCCGGATCGTCAAGGTACTCTGGTCCACCCTTGCGGGCAACTGGAAGACAAAGAAATACCTTTTTTTCGATCGTGCCAGGAGAAATCTGTATCACCAACTCTTCATCGTCAACGAAAAACCCCCCACCGGGAAACACTCCGGAGACACCTGAAATTGCAAATTTTCCGACCTTACCAAGGTCGTGGTTGATTTCCATTGAGATCAGTCCCGCCCGGGGTCGAAGACTCGATGAAACCGCCGCATTATGGTCTATATACCACCGGAGGTATCGCTCCTGCTGCTGGAAGTGCTGAGGCGTTACAAACATACCCTCCTTCCAGATTACCTTGGTCGAATCACTCATCGAAATAATTCCTTTTTAGATCTTCCACCAGGGTTTTTTTACGGCAGGCCTGAACACCGCCACATTATTACCCGATAAGGTTACGAGGATGGTGTCATCAGCAGACTGGGACGTTTTGTGCGTACCCAGCGGCAGTACCGAGCGGTAGTTGGCAGACTGGTAATCAGAGAACTCAGCCAGCACGGCAAAGAACTTTGCCTCCTTGTGAATCAATACCTCTACTTCCCGGGTCTCTCCTGGGACCAGCGGCGTGAGCTCCTCTTTTCCGAGCAGGCTACCCGCCAATATCGCGTCATCAGAGGTGAACAGGCCCGGCCCCTTCTCACCCATAAACTTACCAGGGTCTTTCAGCTGATAAAACCTTAGTAAGACTGGTTTTGCGGGAACTCCCTTGGAAGGATTGATGGTATCGTCTGCATACACAATTACCTTGAACTTGAGGAGGGGATCGACAGGAGCGGTACCCATACACGCGCTGACCAAGATGGCCAAACAGCAAACGGCTAGACTTTTTATCACAGACATTAACGGCTTCTAAGCTCAGCTTCGTGGTATTGCTTACGAACCAACCCCTTAAATTGGGCGTGAAACTCTTTTTTCTCGTATTTTTCCCTGAAAAAACCACAATAGGCCTTCCAAAGCGACTTCTCTCGCCCAAACCGGTTGAGGCGGCCTTTCGATAGTTGTTCCTGAAGAACTGTGGGGCTAAATTGAAGCACAAACTGATCGATCGCTTCATCGAGTTCATCGTTCAGTTGATCCGATGTTGGACCTGGGCGCGGCTGGCTTGCAGTTCGCATCAGTGACGAGGATCCATCTGTCGCATCGAAAATTCGCCTGTATCGATCATCGCCGCCCACCCCAGCATTTGGGGTATTTTCGGGCCGAGAGATTACCGACACCTCGCCAGAGGCCAACTCGCTTTCATCAGTACCAGCTAATACAGAAATATCAGGGGTAATTTCAAATGGATCCTCGCCGAAGGGCTGCCCCTGTTGACGGTCTTGTGCAACACCAACCATGTGCTCGGAGAACTCCTGAAGAAGCTGTTCGCCCACGTAGTCCAGGCTCGCACTTGGTGCTGATTGCGGATCCGGATCCAGAGACGCAACAATATCTTCGTTACTGATCTGCATTGGGTCCGAGAACAAACACTCATCCGGCTTATCCTCAATATCATGGCGATCAACTTCTGTGGAATGGCCGCGCTGCCTTGTCTCTGCGCCGCGTTGGATGTCCGTCACTAGCAGGGAGAATCCAGCAATTGAGATCATATCACCATCATAAAGGGCCTGTGGCATTTCCCGGGGCGCCGGTTGCAAATTGACGCTGATCGGGTTCTTTCCACAATCCGTAAGGGTAAAGCCGTTGTCCACTTTTTCGATCCGCGCCTGAAGTCTGGAGATACTAACTCCGGGTAACTGAAGGCTGCAGTCGAATGCGCGGCCTATCGATCCCCCGTCTTCGGATATATCGACGACTCTTTTCGGAGCAGGAGATTCGTCGGGTTGCTCTACGACTTGAATCGAGATTTTCATCGGACTCCGATACTAATACAGAGGATTCTGAAACACTAACAGGATCGCTGGTTTGATTTTAGACCACACAGCGTTGCACAATAACAGTGTGGACCTGGCCCGCCTACCTTCATTGCACCTGATTATGCAAAATCTCCAAGTCTTTTGCACTAACGCAGTCGTTCAGAACTCCCTCGGGAGTTCCCGACAGTCCGGTGGATATAATTCACACTCAGCCCGCAAGCCCGAGATGAGAAGAAGAAGCCTCTTTGCCTTCCTAATAGCATCGGTGTCGCCACAGCATCCCACGCGCCATCATTGTCATCCGGCGGGTTTCCGGCCCTGTCGGTCGGATTTTGGAGGTTTTTGGATAACTGCACACGAGTGCGCCAACGCGACGGTATCTACACATCTGGGGGTTTCCGTTCGGCTCTTGCGCGAAAGATCGCTGCAGCCCAACGCAGCCAATTGACACCATGACAATCATCTCCTGGCCGCTCCTACGCATGATCTCCAGCGGTACGCTTATCGCATTGAGCTTGCTGGTGTCGGCTTGCGTGGCAACCCCCTATGTCAGCCAGCATAAATATCTGCTGGGCGGCTATTCGGACAAATCCATCGAAAGCAATATCTTTGAAATCCGATTTCGAGGAAACGCCTTTAGCTCTCGTGAACAAGTCATTGACTTTGCCCTGCTGCGTTCTGCTGAGGTCGCAATTGAAAATCACTGCGCTTATTTTTCGATCATCGATGCAACAGAAGAGAAAACCGATAAATCAGACAATGCCTCCCAACAGACCTACCTGGGCGGGCCGCAGTTAATGCACCCAGTGAGTGTGTACGGTAATTTCTCCACTGACGGGGGTACAACCTTCTTTTTGCAAAAACCGCGGGTATCGAACCGAATCCTATGTTTTAAGACAAGACCCGATATTGAACATCACCTGTACGATCCCAGATTTGTGATTCTGAGTCTGAAAACAAAGTATGGCCTTCGACAGTACAGCGCGTGTCGGCCAAAAGCGGAGGATACAAAGCAGTCAACGACCGATTGCCGCTAACTCTATTTTCTGAATGCACCCGACCCCGACTGATAGTGTCGCCCGTTGGGACGCAGATTCTAACTTTCCGTCAGGGAAGGCTAGAAGACCCCAGGGTGCTTTATCTCCTCAGACAGGGCGTCAGTTTCAACATTCAAGAGATTTCTCAAAAAAAAGATCGACGCCGTCCTGGTTGAAATTTCTGTTTTCTCTTTTACCGTCAACCATTGATCGACACTACCAATCAGTTGGTGCAAGACCTTCAAACCGATATTCAACGCATCCTGGCCTACGATCATGATGTCACGCAAGGCGTACTTTTCCTTATTAATGCCCTCGCGAACGGCTTTCTCTGACTCAAATTTCACCCCGCGGCGGATCTGATCATGTCGCCTGCCATCATAACTGCCCTGTGACGCTTTCTTCTCCGACGCTGTGCTGATGCGGTCCCCAATCTCACCGGACTTCCAAATACTGCTTCCATAGGCTGCCTCAAACTGGGTAAATGCCAGATCCAGTTGCTTGGTCTCTTTGGTCCGCCTCGAAAACAGAAACCGTGGCTTTTGCGTGCTGAAAAACCCTACAGAATTGAATTCCTTCCAGTTCCCGAGCGTCAACAGAGCCCCAAAAGGCAGGCCTGATCTCAGCGCGCGTAAGTCCGCTCCTCCAACCTGGTAGTGGCTCCCTTGCGTAACCCCGTCGTTTGCGGCAATGGTGTCCAGATTCGATTTCGTTACCAGAGTTCCCCGCTATAAAGGAAGATCTGGCCTAAATCGTTGCCCGTGATATTTACAAGACTCGGGCACTCAGAAATTTTGTTGTGGGCCAAAAGGTACGGTTTTCTGCCATTTGTCCACGTTACCTTGGCCGGGGTCGACTAAGTTGGTGGCCGGATCGATCAGAGACTGATCGATCCTCGCTCCATTATCTTGCCTTTCTACAGCTGCCCAAATTTTGGCAAAGTCTGCTGTTCGGGCTGCCGCCTTGTTAGAACAAATCGCAATTTCTTGATCCAGGTAACCGGCTGACACAAATCAGTAACCAAACTCCTTAAGCCCCGTGAGCTCGCGTCCGGTAACAGTAAGATACCCTCCGGCTGGATCGACAATATTGTCTCGATGTCTTGGAGACGCAAGATGAAACTCGGCTTCAGCGTGAACTCCACCGAGTAGCCAAGAGTCATTTAGCAGGAAATGCCAGTCCTTGTTGTAATGAAGGATGCTGCCTTTACCTGTGAGTGATGCCCTTACGTCCTGCTTTTGGGTGCTGTGATAGGTGGCACCGAGGTTGTACAGATCGATTTCCTCAATTGAACTACCTTTAAAGCGGTCTCTTTTAGAATTGATACGGGTCCGCCCACAACTAGAAACCCGAAAACCGAGTCGTTGGCATTCCTATAGAGCGCATAGGCCTGATCTCGATCATAGGGCTTAAGCCAGCTCATTTGGCGCTCCAGAGTCTTGTATTTTTCTGAAACTACCGAAAGCGCCTGATCAAACTCAGAGGGGGTCCACATGGAGCTCTTTCCGTATTCTAATAATCAGGGTTAAGGTAGTCGGCACTGTCAGGGATGGCCCGGCCCCTTTGACCAGTCAAATTCATTGTATCAGTTTATTGCACACCCCTAGATGGCCCACCAGGCCACCTGATAACCATCAGGAAACGCATCCCAACCACAGCGGGGCAAAGGACTAGGCTCACTTCGCCGACTTTTTGTTGGCGCTGCGGGCGCTCTGGCCGACTCCGTTATCTGATTGAACGATTTGCTCAGAACGCGCCAGTTTCGAGACCGACTCCATTGTCTTTCATTCTCTCCGACTGCAGTTGATTTACCAGTCGTAATAACACACCAGGTGTTCCCCCTGATCTGAGACTGGTTACAGAAAAAACTTTCGCCGCCTAATTACTGGCATGATCTTAAAGTTGCGTTTCAGCGTTATGTGTAGTTTAAAGCGGTATACAACCACTCTTTGCCTGTGCTGGTACGCTATCTTCGCCTATTAAGCCTGACGCCAGCAGTCTCGACCTCAGTAAGGTGACCTGGCTTCACACAAAGGTCGCCAAGTGGCCACAGACCTCCACTCTCAAGGTGACAA
>Ga0302122_10000232_pt1 | contig 32615 bp, 37 predicted proteins | sample CB21_SCM_MG_FD_203115 | JGI IMG/M metagenome (GOLD analysis project Ga0302122, IMG submission 203115) | Marine microbial communities from Western Arctic Ocean, Canada - CB21_SCM | ecosystem: Environmental > Aquatic > Marine > Oceanic | place: Canada: Western Arctic Ocean | collected 2017-09-28 | reverse complement strand
CCTCCCCCCCCCCGGGGGGGAGCGAAAGATAATCAAGGTGCCTAAAAACAAGCATTTCTCACTAAAGCCACACCCGTAAAAAGTTTTAAATATTTTGCGGGATTGGAAAAACTGAGCTATTAAAACATCAGCGCCCGCAGCACTGTTTGTACTTTTTGCCGCTGCCACACGGGCATAGCTCATTTCGACCAACCTTCGGAACAGCCCGTTTCATGGCAATCTTCGGCAAGGCGATTTCTTTCGACGGGCGTCCTACGGGACCTCCGCTTGCCTGTGCAGCGTCGCCAGGCCCCACTGCAACCGCTTGTCGAGCGAGCATAGTCTTCACGTTTTCGATAGCCACCATATTGGTTGCCGTGCGGAACAACCGGGAACACAACTGCGTCCTGATCATTCCAACCAATTCCTCAAAATACGTGTAGGCTTCGTTTTTGTATTCACTGAGTGGATCTTTCTGACCATAGCTACGCAATGAAACGCTGCGACGCAGCTCTTCCATTTCCGTCAGGTGCTCTTGCCAGCGTCCATCGATCGAGTTCAACAAAATGAAACGTTCCAGATGCAGAAGAGCTGCCTCGTTTTCCGCCGTCTTCTTGATCCGATAAGCCTCTTTTACTTTTACGAGAATCGCGTCAAGGACCGCCTCAGACTCTAAGCCACTCAATTCATCCTCTTTCAGGCCAATGGGAAAATGGGAATTCACCCAAGTAACGAACGCCGCCATATCCGAATCCGAGGAGCCATACGTTTTGTCCAAACGCTCTTCAAGCTCTTCTTCAACCAACTCGAAAATCGTCTTGCTTGGCTCTTCGCCTTGCAGAGCTTCGTTTCGAAGACCGTAGATGATCTCACGCTGCTTATTCAGCACGTCGTCATACTGGAGCAATCGCTTACGGATCGAGTAATTCTGGGACTCGACTTTCTTCTGAGCGGTTTCGATCGAGCGATTGAGCAACGGATGCTCCAAGGGCTCACCTTCCTCCATCGAGTTTTGCAAGATCTTCGCCATTGGACCTGAGTTCGCGAACAAGCGCATCAAGTCATCTTCAAGCGAGATGAAGAATTTCGAACGTCCCGGATCGCCCTGACGCGAACAACGTCCACGCAACTGACGATCAATACGACGAGATTCGTGACGCTCGGTTCCCACGACAAGCAAGCCGCCGACCTCCTTCACGCCTTCGCCAAGCTTAATATCGGTACCGCGACCCGCCATATTTGTTGCGATTGTTACCGCTCCGCGAGCGCCGGCCCGCGCTACAATCTCAGCTTCCTGCTGGTGATACTTCGCATTGAGAACGTTATGCGGGATATTACGGCGACGAAGCATGCGTCCGAGCAATTCGGAAGCTTCAACCGAAACCGTACCAACCAAAACCGGCTGCCCCTTTTTATGAGCTTCTTCAATGTCGTCGATCGCCGCATTGTACTTTTCACGACGCGACTTGAAAATCAGATCGTTCTCGTCAATACGAATACACGGTTCATTCGTCGGAGTGATCACCACGTTCAGGCCATAAATGTCATGAAACTCCGTGGCTTCGGTTTCCGCCGTACCAGTCATGCCGCCCAACTTATCGTACATGCGAAAGTAATTCTGCACCGTAATGGTAGCATAAGTACGCGACTCGCGTTCGATGGTAACGTTCTCTTTTGCTTCAACCGCTTGATGCAATCCATCGCCCCAGCGGCGACCCGGCATGATACGACCCGTATTCTCGTCGACGATAACCACTTTGCCTTCTTGGAGGACGTATTCTACATCCTTCTCGTAGAGCGAGTACGCCCGGAGCAATTGGCTGATCGCGTGAATATCCTCACCTACGACTTCTAGCTTTTCCTGCTCCTCCAACTTGATCGCGTCCTTATCTTCCTGAGACAACGACGTGTCCTTATCGAGCTCGCTAAAACGCGTTGCCAAATCTGGCAACATAAACGCATCAGGATCGTCCGGCCTCAGTTCTTCACGTCCATTTTCGGTCAAATCCGCCTGGCGTTGTTTCTCGTCTATCACGTAGTAGAGGCGTTCCTTTAGGTGATACATGCGCTCCTTGTTCATATCGCCATGCATCTCCGTATCGAATCCATCGAATTCCTTGCGGTTGTCTCCACTTTCCATGAGCCGCAATAACGTCTTGTTCTTCGGAGAGCCCAATTTCACGAGCAGCAAATCCGCGAACGGATTCGGCGCTTCAGGAATTGGATGTGGCGCAACACCATCGGCCTCGCGCTTTTTGTTTTCCTTTGAAAGCCGAGTGGTTTCAGCATCGAACTCCTTCGCTTCTTTCTCGCGTTGATCGTCAGGTTTTCCTAGTTCCGCCTTGGCCCCGTTGGCGAGGCTGTTGCAAAGCGAGACTTGCCTTGAAACCAAACGATGAATACCTGACTTCATCTTGGTGTACGGTTGCTCGCGCTGGATTGGAGCGGGTCCAGAGATGATCAAAGGCGTACGCGCTTCGTCGACGAGAATAGAGTCAACTTCGTCGATAATCACGAAAAAGTGATCACGCTGCACCTGCTCCTCTTTGCTATGCGCCATCCCATTGTCGCGCAAGTAGTCGAAACCGAACTCTGAAGACGTACCGTACGTTATATCGCAGCCATACATCTCGCGTTTCTCCGGTGGCGGCATTTGATTCTTAATACAACCGATCGTCAATCCGAGGTAGCCAAGCAAGTGACCCATCCATTCCGAGTCACGCTGCGCCAAATATTCATTGACGGTTACCAACTGCACGTTGCGACCTGAAAGAGCATTGAGGTAAATCGGCAAGGTCGAGACGAGCGTTTTGCCTTCCCCCGTCGCCATTTCCGCGATCCTTCCCTGATGCAAGGCCATACCGCCAATCAACTGCACGTCGTAGTGCACCATTTCCCAGGGCAATTCGATCCCCATGACGAGATTCTTGGTTCCCATCAATCGACGAGACGCATTCTTTACCGTAGCGAAAGCCTCAGGCAGCAGATCATCCAACGATTCGCCATTGCGAAAACGTTCCCGAAATTGCTCGGTTTGAGCCTTCAGTTCGCTCTCGCTGAGCATCTGGTAGGACTGCTCTAGCTCGTTGATCTTATCGACGAGCGGCTGACAGGATTTAAGCCACTTTTTGTTGGAGCGGCCGGCGAATTTTTTGAAAAGTGATGAGAACATGGTTGCTCTATATAAATGAAGCCTGTCCGCGTATCGAAATGCCGACCAGCTTGCAATGAAAAGGTTCTAATTTTGCTTCGAGTTCACGTCATTCATTACGGACACGGTGAGCTTTGGTTGAGCCATTAAGGCACTCTGTCTCAATTGTAATAACATAGTTTCGTGAAGTTTTGTCATAAATCAGGGCTGATTTGCACCTTTGACCTACTCGATATGCACAAACTCGGCCATTGGCGTCAAGAACTGCAAGCATTTCGAATATTCGAAACGCCCGGCTTCAATCAAGCCAATTTCTTGTTGGTAAGCGCCAGCCACACTGCTGGTCCGTGCACGTGATCGGCTTCGAGTTTTTCTTCCGCAATCTCAAAACCGAAATACTCGAACGCGCGAAGCATCTCCGGTTTCTCCATCCAATTGCAAGACTCACTCCCGCCGCCGCAAAAACCCTTCCAGCTCAACGCGGCCCCGTAACCATAAGCGTGAAGACAATGCTCGAAGCCCTTATGAGAAGCCGTCCAAGAACCCGAAAATTTGCAGCGAACATGTTCTTTGGCCTCGACCAATTCCGCATCGTAGTAATGCGTCCAAACAAACAAGGACTTCACCCGACGCGAGAGCAGCTCAATCAGCTCGACTGGATTTTTCATGTGATAGAACACTCCCGAAGCGACTCCGATATCGAACACTTCGTCGCCCTCTCGCAAAAAATCGACGAAGTTACCCAATTCAAATCGAGCGGCCTTCAGATTCAAAAGTTCCTTAACAACGAGGCACCGCAGATAAGCATCCGCGTTTCCTTCAATTCCTCGAATTAACTTTGCCCCTTTCGACTCCATCATCGCCGTGTGACACGCCTCGAGAGGACCGAGCTCCAAAACTGTCTTATCCTGAAATCCTCCGAATACGTTAGACGCCCAATGAATTCGGGCATCGTCATGCAACTTGCCGATTCCTTTGGAATCGACGCCCATTTCGTCAGGCATGATGGAAAACCACTGCCCTTCGAAGAGATCGATCGCGTTCTGGTTACAAGGACTCCGATCGAAGTAGTTATCTTTTCTCATGCTATCGCTTACTGAAATCCGAAGCTATTTCTCACCCTCCAAATAGTCGCGAAAATAAGCGATGGTATCCTTCAAGCCTTCTGCCAATGGCACCTTCGGCTCCCAGCCAAGATACTTTTTAGCGAGCGTAATGTCCGGCTTCCGCTGCTTCGGATCATCTGACGGCAGCTCTTCGTGAATGATCTTCGATTTCGTGCCGGTCAATTTAATCACATCCTCTGCAAGCTCTAGCATAGTGAATTCAACCGGATTTCCAATATTGACCGGCCCAACCGTTTCCTCCTGCTCCATCAAGCGGACGAAACCATCAATCAAATCGCTGAAATAGCAAAACGATCGAGTCTGGGTGCCATCTCCGTAAATCGTGATATCTTCGCCTCTCAATGCCTGAACGATAAAATTCGAAACCACCCGTCCGTCTTCAGGCGACATCCGAGGGCCGTAAGTATTAAAGATACGGGCAACGCGAATATCCACGCCATTCTGACGATGATAATCGAAAAACAGCGTTTCCGCGCAACGCTTCCCCTCATCATAACACGAGCGAATGCCGATCGGGTTCACATTCCCCCAATACGACTCCGGTTGCGGATGCACATCGGGATCGCCATATACTTCCGAAGTGGAAGCCTGAAAGATGCGCGCTTTCACGCGTTTGGCTAAACCAAGACAATTAATCGCTCCCATTACCGACGTTTTGACTGTCTTGATTGCGTTGTGCTGGTAATGCACGGGCGAGGCGGGACAGGCCAAATTGTAAATGCGATCCACTTCGAACTTAAACGGATCCGTCACATCATGACGGATAAATTCGAAGTTCGGATGTCCAAGCAAATGAGCGATATTCCGTTTCGCTCCCGTGAAGAGATTATCCATACAGATCACTTCATTTCCTTCACTGAGCAATCGATCGCTCAAATGGCTCCCCAAGAAACCCGCTCCTCCAGTTATCAATACTCTCATAATTCTAATTCGCTACACGTTTCGACCCGATTGATACCTCCGAGACGACATCCCTTAATCAGTTCATCCAACTGATGAATTTCCCCTTGTCAAACGACGCCTCCATTTCATTCTAAAACCCTCAGAGCAATATTAGTAAAACGTACATCTACCGTAGACCGGGCATCAACCCTCTTCCTTATCCTTATCGCCTGACTCATACCGTTCGATCCACGTCCGACTCCATGAAGCAAAATCTCCTGCTTCGATATGGTGTCTCGCTTGAGCCATTAAATCCAAATAGAAATGCAAATTGTGGATCGTCAGTAAGGTACAACTGAGCATCTCTTTCGCCATCGTCAAATGACGTATATACGCTCGGCTAAAATGAGCGCTCGTATAATTATCCAACCCTTCGACCAAAGGCGCAGGATCACTCGTGAAGCGCGCATTCCGAATATTCATCATCCCCTCCGGCGTGAAAAACGCCCCATTGCGAGCAACCCGCGACGGCAAAACGCAATCAAACATATCCACCCCAAGAGCGATCATCTTCAACATCTGAGGCGGCGTCCCCAAGCCCATCGTGTACCTGGGCTTTTCCTCCGGTAAAAAAGGAATCGTCACGCCCACCTGATGGAGCATCTCCGGCTCCGGCTCGCCAACGCTCACTCCGCCAATCGCGTATCCCGGTAAATCTAGAGCAGCCAATTCCTCGGCCGATTGGCGACGCAAATCCTCGAACGTCGATCCCTGAGCAATTGCAAACACGTGATGCCCCGCATCCAAGAAGCCCAAATCCTCAGCGATACCCTTACAAGCCTTCGCCCACCGAGTCGTACGCTCGACAGCCTTTACGCAGGCATCCTTCTCGCACGGCCAAGGAGGACACTCGTCTATCACCATCGCGATATCCGACCCGAGATTCGCCTGAATGGTCATCACTTCTTGCGGGCCCAAGAAAACCTTCGATCCATCCAAGTGCGACTGAAAGGCGATTCCCTCTTCGCTCAGCTTGCTCAATTTCGCCAAGCTAAACGCCTGAAAACCCCCGCTGTCGGTCAAGATAGGACCATCCCAGCCCATAAACGAATGCAAGCCGCCAAAGTCCCGGATCAACTCCGACCCAGGACGCAAGTTCAAGTGATACGTATTCCCCAAAATAACCTGAGCTCCAATATCCTTCACCTGGGCAGGCGTCATCCCCTTCACCGTACCTTGCGTTCCAACCGGCATAAATATCGGCGTTTCGATATCGCCATGCAAGCTGCGTAACCGCCCTCGACGGGCCGCCGTGTTCTCGTCTTTCGCCAAAATTTGGAAGTGATCGCTCATGAAATTCAATCTAAAGGGCCACCACGAAGCGCTTCCAACGGGTTTTCAATCCTTCGTTATCCAAATTCGTAAAAACTAATCTTTCATCGCCCTTGACCCCACCCTTTGTGGCCTATTTAAACTGCGCCCCAAGCCATGCTGCTCGTCATCGACAACTACGACTCCTTCACCTACAACCTTGTGCAATACTTCGGCGCGTTGGGAATCGAGCAACGAGTCTACCGTAACGACAAAATCACCGTCGAAGAAGCCCAGGCTCTCAACCCAAGCCGCATCCTGATTTCACCCGGCCCATGTACGCCCAATGAAGCGGGCGTCAGTATCCCGATGATCGAAGCATTCGCCGGCAAAGCGCCGATCTTAGGCGTTTGCCTCGGCCATCAATCGATCGGTCAGCATTTCGGCGGCAAAGTCGTCCGAGCCAGCCGACTTATGCACGGCAAAACGTCAAAGCTAAAGCACAACGCCCAAGGACTTTTCGAAGGTATTCCGCAAAACATCGAAATCGCTCGCTACCACTCCCTGCTTCTCGAACGCGAAACATTCCCCGACTGCTTGGAAATCTCCGCCGAAACCGAAGCAGGTGAAATCATGGCCTGCCACCACAAAGAACTTCCAGTCTGGGGGCTCCAATTTCATCCAGAATCCATCGCCACTCAAAACGGGATGGATCTTTTGAAAAACTTCCTTACCTTTTAACGACCATGAGGTGCCCAAAGTGCGCATCAACGCTCGACAAAGTTATCGACTCTCGAATCAGCAAGGATGGTTCGACTATTAGACGTCGTCGCGAATGCATGGACTGCAACCATCGTTATTCGACCGCCGAGCAAATCCTTCGCGAGAATCTCTACGTTACCAAACGTGACGGACGGCGCGAAGATTTCGACAAGGTTAAGATCGTAAACAGCTTAAGACGAGCTTGCCAAAAGCGCCCCGTCGATGCCGAACAGATTAATATTCTCGTCGAGGACATGATCGACCACTTGGAAAACGAATTTGGCATGGAAATTCCATCGACCGCCGTGGGCGAGAAAGTGCTCGAAAACTTAAAGAACATCGACCCCATCGCCTACATTCGCTTCGCAAGCGTCTACAAAGATTTTCGGAATATCGACGAGTTCCTCAACGAAATCGGAGCCCTTTCCAAACAGCCGATTCTATGAAGGGTAAAACCGCAGAGGACCTATCGAAACTGCAAGTCATCTGCTCGTTGTTTTCGAAAACCATCTGCGACGATCTCTACTTCGCCCAGCAAATCAAAGAATCGATAGAAGCCTCCTTACCGGAAGATCAGGCCGAACACACCCAAGCATTCATCCTTCGAGCTCAAGAACTAGTCGCGAATATAGAAGCGGACCCTTCTGACACCGGCATCGAAATAGTAGAAGCCGAAAATGCCACCACCCATTTTTCCATGCTCGACCTCAGAGCGAACCTCCTCGAAGCGCTCAAACGAACCTGTCGCTTCGACACCGGCCTCGTCGTCCTAACTGGACTCAAAGACGCGATCTGTCCCAAAGGCAAACGCTGGTCAAAAAGCCGAAAGCAAGAATACGAAGACGCCATCGCATTCGCCCGCGAATTCTGCCAGCAGCGCTCCCGCCCTTCCTCCACCCTTTCGCTGATCATTTTCTGAAATTATACTTCATACCTCATTTTTTCCCATTCTATGTCCGACGAAAAAACACTCTTCCAAAAAATAGCCGATCGCGAAATCCCCGCCAACTTCGAACACGAAGATGACCTCTGCTTCGCCATCCGCGACATCCAGCCACAGGCTCCCATCCACGTATTGGTCATCCCCAAAAAACCAATACCAAGAATTGGTGAAGCCTCGCCCGAAGACCAATCCTTACTCGGTCACCTCATGCTCGTAGCAGGTCAAGTAGCCCAGAAACTCGAACTAGAGGCCGGCTTCCGCATCATAATCAACAACGGCCCACACGGCGGCGAAGCCGTCCCACACTTGCACTTCCACCTCCTCGGCGGGCGCCAAATGGCCTGGCCTCCCGGTTGAAAAACCCGACACCCTGCACAAATCACCGATACGTCGAAACCGCTTCAAAACAACCGTCTAGGCGTTTGGCTATATATCCTTTTAATTCTAGCATCATCAGGTCCGACGAAATTTCCGGTGAAGAACGATCTAGTAAATGTCCGATTTGATCGGTAGCCAGCGATTCACCGCCTGCGAATAGTTTGAGCAACTGCCTGTCTCCATCGCTTAAATCTTCGATATCGGTGTCTCGATCTCCTGAATACGGAAGATTCAATTCAGGCATCGTCGTTTCATGTTCGAGCTCCTCCAGCAAATCCTCGACACTGGTCAAAAGAAGCGCTCCATCGCGAATCAGCCGATTGCAACCACTGCTCGTCCGTTGGTCGATCCGCCCGGGCACCGCGCAAACCAGACGTCCCTGATCGCCCGCGAAACCAGCGGTAATAAGCGATCCACCTGATTGATCTGACTCAACGACCACGACCGCTTGCGACATACCGCTCACCAAACGATTCCGCATCGGAAAGGTCTGTTTATCCGCCCGACGACGAAACGGAAATTCCGAAACAACCGCCCCTCGCTTTCCAATCTCCCGATGCAAATCGATATTCTCTGGCGGATAGACGATATCCAACCCACATCCCATCACCGCTACCGTTTTCCCTCTTTCAGAATCCAGTGCCCCCCGATGAGCGAATGTATCGATTCCTCGAGCCATGCCACTCGTCACGCAAATTCCGCGATGGGCCAACTCTCTCGCCATTTCGCGAGCAACCCCTTGACCGTACAAAGTCGTTCGCCGACTTCCCACGATAGCCACGCTCGGCAAACGAAAATCGTAATCGCCTAGAACATACAATCCGATTGGCGGATCATGTATTTCCTTCAACAACTCCGGATACCGCGCATCTTCACGGTCGACAAACCTAGCCCCTTGCCCAATTACCATCTCTTTCTCTCGATCTAAATCGAATAACGATCGCCAGCGGAGAAGAGAATTCACAGCAGGACTTCTGACTCCGGCTATTCCAAGCAAGTCGTTTTTCCCCGCATCCAAAACCGCAATCGGATCGCCTGAAAAACGATCCAACAAACGGTTTAACGAAACCGGTCCAATCCCCGGCAAACCATTGAGTACCCAATATGCATCCTTACGTGTTAATACCTTCCCCATGAGGAGACATCATCAGCGCTTTTACGTATGTGTCCAATAAATCCGTCGTTCGAACTGCAACTTGACCCGAACGTGTCGCTAGCGTATCCGCAGCCTTTCCATGCCAATAAACCGCTCGGCAAGCAACCGCGACCGGTTCCTCCGGCAATGATGCCAAGAGCCCAGCCATCATTCCCGCCAACAAGTCACCACTGCCTCCTCTAGCCAAAATCGAATTGCCTGTCGTATTCACATACAAACACTCGCCAGCGGCAACGCGCGTATTCGGTCCTTTCAACGCCACAACGCCTCCATGTTCTCGGGCGTATTCCTGCAATTGCCTATCAACATCGTCACCTACAGCCTCAGATCCCAGCAAGCGACGGAATTCCCCCAAATGAGGCGTTGCTATAAACGGGGCGCTAACCACGTCCAAAATTTCAGGATGCAATGCATCGGCATCGATAACTAATGGCGAAGTCCAACCCTTCAAAGCTTCCGCAAGCATCGCGATCGTTTCCCCTTCCGATCCCAACCCCGGGCCAACAAGCGTCGCGGTGGGTTTAAACCGCAACTCTCTCAGTAAATGCAATCCCTCCAAAGCCAAACCGCCCTCAGGTGTTTCCGGCCAAGCAATCCACATAGCTTCGGGGATTTCAGTAGCCAAATAGGTCACCAAACTTTCGGGCGCGCAAACCGTCACTAAGCCCACTCCGCTCTTCAAAGCAGAACAAACGCTCATAATCAAAGCTCCCGGCATACTCCGCGAGCCTGCGACAATCAGTAAATGACCAAAACTTCGCTTCTCGCAAAACGCAGGTCGCCTACTTCGTAGCGGTTCCAAGATAGAATCCACCACAACCCGTTCTCCAGAGCTCGAAGCATCATCGAAGAAACCAAGATCCAAATAACGAATATTGCCGATCGATTCTTCCAGGGCCCGATTCAACAACGGCTTTTTCAGTATACCCGTAGCAAAAGTCACATCCGCCCGAAAAGCCGTCGAATCGGAAACTTCGCCCACCCCACTCGGCAAATCCACGGCAACCCGCAATCGAATATTCGCAGCGTCATTAACTAGTTGGATTGCCCCCCGGGCCAACGGCCGAAGCGGCGCCTTAAATGACATCCCCAGCAAACCGTCCAAAGCAATATCGAAAACCTGTCCGGATAAAGTTTGATCGATCTCCTCAAGCCAGCTCGCCTCCCCATTAGATCGACAACAGAAGACGGAAAGAACGCTATCCGGCACCTGGGATTCCAAAATGTCGAAAGCGCGTTTCGTATTCGGTTTCAAATCCGCCAAAGAACCTGCAATAGCGACAACGATTTTTCCAAGAACTCCCTGTCGAGCCATTTCCGCTAAAACCAGCAACGCATCGCCGCCATTATGGCCCTTCCCGGCAAGAGCGAATAACGAAAGCGGCGGCGGCGAAAATCGAGTCATTCGATACTCATCAAGTATACCGCGTCCCAATTGCCGCCCAACCGATTGCATCGCCTCCCATACCTTCGAATCCGAATCCAACAGAACGTGCTCAAGCTGAGCGGAATCCTCGCAGCTCAGAACCGGATGCGATGCCGCTAGAGCCGCAGGTTTATCCGATTCGCTGCCAGGATTGTCCAACATCATCCGTTCCTTCCAATCAACGCCGCAAAGGCGATCGCCGTCGTTTCTGTATGGGACAAACTAATAGCCACTCGCACGCCGCCAAGAGATTCCATGAATTGAGCGCATTTGGCGTCGAGTTCAACTTCCGGTTGTCCCCGATCACCCACGACAACGCCAATCGAAGTCCAATTGAATGGATCGCCAATACCCGTCGAGAACGCTTTCGACACCGCCTCCTTGGCTGCAAACCGAGCAGCCAAGTGTTTGTCGGGAAATTTCATTTTCAAGCAATAGTCCTGCTCCGCCTGAGTGTACACGCGTTGGATAAACCGATCGCCCTGGCGCTCTCGCATGCTCCGTATACGATCGATATCCACGATATCGACTCCAACGCCTAATAGCGGACCTGAAACGGGCAAAGCGAAATCAACAGCCATGCCAAAGAGTCCAAACGTTCAACCCCCGATGATCAAGGCTTTCATCTCTCGAACCGCTTCGTCGATCCCATAAAAAACCGACCGACTAATGATGCTATGGCCGACATTCAGCTCGTTCAGATGGGGAAGCGTCCGGACTTCCTTGATATTCACGTAATTTATTCCGTGCCCAGCATTGACGATCAAACCGGCTGCATGAGCCCGTTCCGATCCCTCCACTAACCGAGCGAATTCTTCCGAACGCCCTGATTCATAGTAGGCATTCGCATAGGCGCCGGTATGCAATTCGATGTGCGACGCTTTAGCTTTCGCCGATGCGGCGATTTGATCCGAGTCGGGATCGATGAAAAGGCTGGTTTCGATTCCCGCGTCCGCAGCCGCCTGTACGATGGCCGCAATACGCTCGAAGTTCCCCACCACATCGAGTCCGCCTTCCGTTGTCACTTCCTCGCGATTCTCTGGTACGATGCAAATCGAATCCGGTTTTACTTCCAAAGCGAATGCCAGCATATCGTCTGTCGCGGCCATTTCCATATTCAGGCGCGTTTGGATATTCTCGCGAATACGCAAAACGTCCCCCCTTTGGATATGCCGCTGGTCTTCCCGTGGATGAACCGTAATCCCATCCGCTCCTGCCTTTTCCGAAAGCAATGAAAGAACCATCGGATCTGGCTCCACCATTTGCCCTTTCAAGCGACCCGTATCCCGATAACGCGCTTGGCGCAGCGTAGCGAAATGATCGATGTTGACCCCTAGGAGAATGTTTGCGTTAGACATAGCGTGCGCGTGATTGGATTTTGAATTTTGAATTCAGAACCCTGAGAGCTGAGATGATAGAAGACAAACACAGAAAAGCGTAATGACAGAGACCAAACCCAAACGAGAGAACTTGTTTCTCAATATTATCTTCAACGTTCTCGCGCCAATCCTGATCCTCACCAAGGCGGCCAACTACGTTGACGTCAGCCCCACGATAATTCTCTGCATCGCGATCGCCCTTCCACTTGGATACGGCACCTACGACTACATCGTTCGTAAGACATTCAACATGCTCTCCGCGCTCGGCCTCGCCAATGTGCTTGTCACTGGATTTATCGGCCTAGCAGAACTCGACAGTAAATGGGTAGCCGTCAAAGAAGCCTCCTTCCCGCTTTTGATCGGATTTGCCGTCCTAGCGAGTATGCGAACCGGCAATCCGCTCGTCCGTACCTTTCTCTACAACCCTCAAGTTCTGGACGTCGATAAGATCGAAGATGAATTGGAAGTCCGATCCAACCGTCCTGCCTTCGATCGCTTACTCGATAAAGCAACTTACATCCTCGTTGCGTCCTTTCTCCTCAGCGCAGTTCTCAACTATTTCTTGGCCAAGGTCATTGTGACAAGCGCTGGCGGTACAGAAGAATTCAATCAGCAAATCGGCAAGATGAACGGACTTTCGTGGATCGTCATCGTTATCCCAACCACCATCATTTCCGGATACGCCCTTTTCCTTCTGATCCGTGGGATCAAGCAACTCACCGGCCTGGACCTAGAAGAAGTCATCCATTCCAAGTAGTCGCAATCGCTCGAGGCACTACTTGCGATTCGCTTTAACGATCACCTGATTCGCGGAAAACACCTGGGGAGACGAAGGATCCACATCGATACGGAGCGCGTGCATGTTGGTCGCTCCGAAAACCTCCAGCCGCGTAAAGTTCTCCACGCTATCGCGCTTAGTTCCTTCGTGCATCATTGGTTTATCGATACGAAAGTAATGCGTATCGCCATGGACCAATAATACCGGTTTTTCAAATGCTATAGTTCGTTTTTGGAGCTGCTCCAGAAACCGAGCAAACCCAGCATTCGGATCCCGCTCGTCTTTCAAATCCCTAAACGGATTAGCATGAATAAACAACGCCAGCGCAGGAGCGTTCGTCGAGGAGGCTCGATTGAAAACCGTGTCCAACCAAGCTTCGTTTGCCTCGTCGCGAACAAGGAACTCCTCGACCGCGCCCGGAATATTTTCCTGCCGATTATTCTTACTCCCGACAATGTGAACCGTCGCGAAAACCACGTGCCCCTTCGACCACATCCGATTCTCAACAAACGTCGCAAATTGCGGATCGCTCGATTGAACGGTTAGCTTGAACGCATCTCCGCCGCCCAACGTATTAGAATCCTTAAAAAACAATTTTCGAACTAAAGACAGCCGCTCTACTGCGTCCCAATCTCCAGCGGCTGCTCGATTACAGTCCGTCCATTCGTTATCGCCAGGCGTATAGATCAGCGGATGTTCGAAACGCGAGAAACTCTTCAATGTCCGTTGATAGCTTTCATCCGAACAGAGCGAACTCCCGGATTTAGTATCACCTACATGCACTGTGAATGCTGGATTCTCCGCATTGACCACATCGATCACGTTATCGAAACGTTCATAATCTGCCGGCAGATAATACGGCATATCCCCCAGCGCGCAGAAATGAAAAGACCCGTCGTCTCCCAAGCTCAGATTGCAAAGCGCAAGCTGCGCCAACAATAGACGACAAAACATTCGAATGATCATTTTCATAATTACTACTTAGCAGGTCGCTTGAACCAAAATGTTTGCTTCAATTTAATTCGATAAGGAGAGCCATTCTTAATCGCAGGGCTAAACTTAAATTCCTTCAATGCATCAATCGCCAGATCAACAAACGACTCCTGAGTGTAATCATCCGAGCTCGCCTCTCTGACGACACCATCGGTATCGACAAAGAACAAGACCGTCACGTATGCCTGATCCAATGCATCCAAAACTTCTTGAGCCAGCTGCTTCGGAGCGACCGATGATAATACTCGTGGCATTCTCGAGCTCGGGAGAAGATCCGTCCTTACCGTCCCGGCGCCCGCGTACAAATCGCCATGCTTACTCCGACCGAGCTCTGTCGCTTTATGCGAAATGGCAATATGCTTCCCCTCATGAAAGGCCGAAATATGCAAAGGACCAAGGCGCCAATTCAATGATAAAGGAATCGATTCGCTAATCGTATTCTCAACACCAGGCGCCAACACTGGAAGAGCCAGCAACGCCGTATTAACGCGTGCGCCGGAAGCATCGCTCGTGCGAATACAGAGATAAGCGCCTTCAATCGCTTCTTCGGTTTTCAAAGTCGTTTCAATTATTAGCTTAGAAGACGGATTGCTATGAGAAACCACATTAACCGAACGCATGCTCATGGAGTAGTCCGAAGCCTTCCGATTAACTCCGGTTTTAGCCACGATTTCGCCGTCCTCAATCGTCTTGCGCTTTCCTCTTTGCCCGACAATCGGATCATGCTTTTCGACGCCAATAATTGGAACCAATCGATTCTTCTCCTTAACGAAAAATTCGTCGCCGAGAACCGCTTGCGACAAAACGAGAAAGCCTACGGCTATCAATGCCGAGCACCTTGAGAGGGTGTGTTTCATAAGAGGAATGCTAGAGGGTTTGGGATGTGGATCGCTACCCAGCGACCGACTACAACCTTACCCGATCTCAATCTCTACGCAATGCGAATTACGTAAAACAAACAACCGATCGAGTTGCTCTATCAGCAACTCGATTCTTCGCCTTATTCTATCCGCGTTGGTCCATGGGGACGTAATCACGCAAAGCAGGACCTTGGTAAATCTGGCGAGGACGGTTGATCTTGCCCTTTGGCTGCGTGGCCACTTCGTGCCAATTGGCCACCCAACCCGACATACGCCCGATGGCGAACATGACAGTGAACATGTCCAGGGGAATGCCGATAGCCCGCATCATGATTCCGCTGTAGAAATCGACATTCGGGTAGAGATTGCGGCTAATGAAGTAATCATCCTTCAAGGCAGCCTGCTCGAGATTGCGGGCGATATCCAAGCAAGGATCGTCGACACCCAAAACCGCGAAGAGGCGCTCGCAAGCCTGGCCAATAATCTTGGCGCGTGGATCGAAATTTTTGTAAACGCGATGCCCGAAGCCCATAAGGCGCTTTCCGCTTGTGCCGCTCTTGGCCTGTTCGATAAAACGGCTGCCGTCGTCTCCTTCTGCGTGGATTTCTTCGAGCATCTTGATGACAGCCATGTTCGCGCCACCATGAAGCGGTCCCCACAAGGCGCAGATGCCCGCCGTAATTGAGGCAAAGAGATTCGCGCCGCTGGAGGCCACCATACGCACAGTCGAGGTACTGCAATTCTGCTCGTGATCCGCGTGCAGCAAAAGAATGAGGTCGAGCGCTTCCGCCACTTCCTTAGGAGCGTGATACTCGTCGTGGGGATTGGAGAACATGAGGTGGAGAAAGTTCTCGGCGAAGCCGAAACCCTTCTTCGGGTAATTGACCGGAAGACCGTGGGAAATACGGTGACTGAGGGCCGCCACGGTCATAACCTTGGAAATGGCCGAAGCTGCGGAACGGTCGAAGTTCTCCAGGTCGAGAGCGCGATCATTCGTGGAGAGTTCCGGGTAGTAGCTGCTCAGCGAGCCCATCATGGAGGTCAGGATCGACATCGGGTGGGCCGCCGCCGGAAAGCTCTCGAACTGGCGTATCATACGCGTGTCGATGTTGGTGTTCTTGATCAGCTCCTTGGAGAAGGAGATCCGCTGCTCTTCGGTCGGCAGCTCACCGTAAATAATCAAGTAGGCGGAATCGATAAAATCAGATTTTTCCGCAAGCTGATCGATCGGGATCCCTCTATACCTTAAAATGCCCACTTCGCCATCGATATACGTAATCTCGCTCTGGCAGGAGCCAGTGTTGCCGTATCCTTCATCGTATGAAATATAGCCAGAAACCGAACGCAGCGTGCGAAAGTCGACCGCCTTTTCATTTTCGACCCCTTCGATTGTATCGAAGGTGTATTCTTTATCGTCCAGTTTGAGGTTGGCCTGCTTACTCATGAATATTCGTGAAAAATGTAGATTTCTAAAAGGGGAATTTCCCAATGGAAACCATAAGGCTTATTTCCTTACATCAACGATGTAAAGCACGAGAGAACGATGAAGGAACGATTAGCTCACCTTTAGGCACTTATTTTCTTCTAATCGCAAGAATCGACGAAATTCGAGTAGATTTGCAGACCTTTGGCCTGACTCTTCTCTGGGTGAAACTGGCAAGCCAATACCCTTCCCCGAGCTATCGAGCTCGCAAATACCCCATCGTACTCCGTAGTCGTCAACACCAGCGAAGGATCCTCCGGACAGGCATAATAGCTGTGCACGAAGTAGAATCGGTCATCCGCTTCATCCAAACCATTCCAAAAAGGTGAACCCGGCTGCTTCAGTTGAGCCGTATTCCACCCCATATGAGGAATTTTCAACCCAGGCTTCGATTTGAAACGAACGACTTTCCCCGGAAAAACGCCTAGTCCCCGAACATCACGTTCTTCCGAAACATCGAACAATGCCTGCAGTCCCAAGCACACTCCAAGAAACGGGCGGTCTTCGCGGATCCAATCTTTGACGAAATCACCAAAACCCGAAGTCCTCAGACCATCCACGCAGTCCTCCAAAGCGCCTACGCCCGGCAGAACAAGCCCCGCGGTCTCACCGACTTCATCGGGAGAGCTTACAATCCTTGGCTTCGAACCAACCTTAGCCAAAGCGTTTTCAACGCTCCGTAAATTGCCCATGCCATAATTTATAATAGCAATATCCTTACTCATTTATTGAAGAATTCAAATTCTCGAAAAGAGCAGTACAAACAGTACTCCTTCTTAATTTACTACAGCATTCCTTTAGTCGACGGCAGTCGACCTTCGAGACGGCTATCGATCGACGATGCCACGTCAATCGCCCGTGCCATGCATTTGAATATGCACTCAGCAATGTGGTGCGGCTCTTCGCCATACTCCAACTTAATGTGCAAGTTTGCTCCTAGCGTATTGGAAAATGCGCGACAGAACTCCTTTACCAAAATGATATTGAAATCTCGAACATAGGACGTCGGAGCCACAACTTGATACTCGAGAAATGGGCGATTTCCCAAATCGATTGCAACACGACCAAGGCATTCATCCATCGGCAAGATAAAGAAGCCATATCGACGCATGCCTTTCTTGTCCCCGATCGCATCCTTAAAGAGCTGACCTAATACGATGCCTACATCCTCAACCGTGTGGTGATAATCAACATCGACGTCGCCCGTAGCGGCCACTTCCAAATCAAATAAACCATGAGCGGCAAACAGCGTCAACATGTGATCGAAAAACGGCACGCCTGTATCGATTTCCGACTTACCGGATCCATCGACATTTAGAGACGCGCGAATCTTCGTTTCCTTAGTTTCGCGTTCGAGTGATGTTATGCGTTCTTCAGCCATTGTTCTATCGTTTCGCTCAACTTGAGCATTTGATCTTCGTCGCCCACACTGATGCGTAAGAAACTCTCAGTCAAGGCGTGTCCTGGGAAGTATCGAACCAAAACCTTCCGCTCCTTCAAATATTCGAAAAGCTCTACAGCGACCGAAGCCCCTCGTTCACCCGCAGAATTAACCGGTTCAGTAAAAAGCATGTTGGCCTGCGATTGATACGTGAACCAACCGAGGTTCGTGAACTCGAAATAATAATAATCGCGGGTCCGAGCCACTTTACCGGCGATCGCTTTCATGTAGCTCTGATCCTTCAAGGCCGCGATCGCGCCCGCTTGCGAAAGACTATTAACGTTGTAGCTATCGCGCACGCGATCCAAGGCTTCGATCACTTCAGGAGAAGCCAGACCATACCCCACACGCAATCCCGCCAAGGCATAGGATTTAGAAAGCGTCCGTGTTATAACCAAATTCGAAAATTCGCCCAGCAGCTCAACCGCATTTTCCTGCGCAAAGTCGGCATAAGCCTCATCCACCACGACGATACCATCGAAGGCTCCAAGCAAAGCTCGCAAAGAGTCATTCGAAAAGCCAACTCCAGTCGGAGCATTCGGCGATGTAAAAAACAAGATCCGCGCCCCACTCTTCACTATCGCGTCCAAAGGAAGCCCCATCGCGCGATCGAACGGAATCTCTACCGTACTCGAATTCTGTATACCGCACAGCACCGGATAAAGTGAATAACTCGGCAAAGTAAAACCCGCCGCTTCCTCCGCTGTCGAAAACGCTCGCACGAGCAAATTCAGAATATCATCCGAACCATTGCCCACGATAACGTTCTTCGCGTCCAATTCATGCAATCGAGCAACCGCTTCGCGCACGCCCCAACTCAAAGGATCGGGATACAAACGTAAATCTTCGCCCATCGACGCTCGAATCGCCTCCTCAACCATCGGACTCGACGGGTAAGGATTTTCGTTTGTGTTGATTTTCACCCAGCCATCGCCTTTCGGCTGAAACCCGGGGGTATAAGCATGCAAGCCCTTTATGTGTGGCAAGGCATACTTAGAAACTGGTTTTTCCATGCTCATACGTTTTGATCCGATTCCAAACGAATGGAAACCGAACGACCATGTCCGTCCAAACCCTCCATCCGAGCAAAGGCTTCCGCTGCAGGAGCCGCCTTTCGCAAAGCTTTCTCCGAATAGCGAATCAAACTAGAACGCCGGAAGAAGTCGCTAACTTGCAAACCGCTGAAATAGCGACCCGAACGGCCTGTCGGCAACTCGTGACTTGGTCCAGCGACAAAATCGCCCAACGCAGTCGCCGACCAACCGCCCTGCATAATAGCGCCAGCGGTTTTGATAGACTTTCCCAACAGGGCGAACTTCGAAGGCTCGACTTCAAGCTCCATGTGCTCAGGCGCAACGTAGTTCGCGACCTCGATCGCCTCTTCGTAGCTATCCACCACAACAGAGAAAAAACCATCCTTCAAAACCTGCCGAATCAACGCCTTCCGCGAAAGTGTTTTCACTTGCTCGCGAACCTCCGCTCGAATCGCTTTTGCGATGTCCTTCGATAGACTCACTAGAAACACTTTCTCGCGGCCAGATCCATGCTCGGCTTGCGCCAAGAGATCGGCTGCCACGAACTTAGGATTCGCCGATGCATCCGCGATAACCAGCAATTCGCTCGGACCAGGAAGCAGATCCACTCCAATCGTTCCGTAGACCTGGCGCTTCGCTTCAACCGTATAGGCATTGCCCGGTCCATAGACCTTGGATACCGAACGGATTGCATCAGTTCCGTAAGCCATCGCTCCAATCGCACAGACGCCGCCGACTCGATAAGCTTCGGTAACTCCGGTGAATTTCATCGCCGCCAAAACCCCATCATTAACGACTCCGTTTTTTCCGCACGGAGTAAATGCTACGATTTCAGGGACTTTAGCCAACTTCGCCAGCGCGCCAGTCATAATAACCGTGGAAGCCAGATCCGTAGGGACATAGAGTCCAACGCGGTCGATCGGATAGAAACGTTCGCCAATAGTCGCTCCGTGGTTATTCTTCGCCGTCCACGACTTCGGCAATGCATGACGATGGAACGCCGTAACCGATTGTATCGATTCCTTGATGGCATCAAGATCTCCCTTCGCCAATCGCTTCGCAGCGGAATCCATCTCCTCCTTTGAAATCCTGAATTCTTCAGATTTCAATGAAACGCAATCAATACGTTTCAGCGTAGACGAGATGCCTGCATCGCCTTTTTGACGCACCTCTTCGAGGATCTTGGCTACAGCATCGATAATGCTCTGCGGGACAATAGCTGTCTCGCAGAACTTAGCTAGCTTCTCCTGGAAGCCACGCGAACGGTATGCCAAATCTGCCATGGCGCCACTATTGAAAGACCCAAAGCTACTTGGCAAAGATAAAGATCGATTTTTCCGCTGACGAAAAGACCTATCGCCCGCTACCGATCCAATCGCCGCACGCCTTAAGGCAGCGGCATTTTGAAATCCGAATCGGGAAGCTTTTGATTCAGTTTGATCGAATTATACGAGAACTCCATAGTCTGCTGCCCAAGAGCTGTCTGGAAGGTGCTAACCATCTTTCTCGGAAAGCGAATACCATCGACGAGGATCTCGCCCTCTTGGAAATACTCAACGCCTTTGCTATCGAGCATCTTCATGAGTTGTCCCGTTTCCGCGTCAATATGGCGACGATAGGCGATGCCGTCTCCATGTTCATAGGTCAACACGATGCAATCGCGTCCCTTTATGGTTTCTTCACCATCATAGAAAATGTCGCCGTTTCGACCTTCCGGATACTTGTAGAAAGCAAACGCTTCTCGCACCGCTGACTGCATAATCAAAATGCGCATAGGGTCGAATATTTCCATTCCCAAAGGCAAGGAATCACCCACGCGCTCGAATGTCGTCCACCCTTCAGATCCATCCAGCACCGAGACTTCTTTCCGATTGTTAACCACCGCTACCATCCTCTGGCGCATCGGCTTCTGGTAAATCATTTCGATGGTTCCCAAATCACCCGTGCTGTAGAGCAAGGATCCTTTGTATTTTATGCTCGAAATGGAATCGAGCTTATCGCTATCTCCCAAATACGAACGAGCCAACTCGATCGTCGAGTTTATGATCTTCTCATCCGCTTCGTCGCCAAACGAATTCGTGCCGATGAGTAGGGTTGCGACAAATACAAACGGGATAAACAGCTTATTTTTCATATGTAATTCTTGAGATAAATACGAGAGCGACTATTCCCACTCAATGGTTCCTGGAGGTTTCGAGCTAATATCGTAAACGACGCGATTCACGCCGACAACTTCATTGATAATTCGATTCGAAACGCGTTGTAAAACTTCATAAGGCACACGAAACCAGTCAGCGGTCATGGCATCTTTGCTTTCCACGATGCGTACAGCGATCACGTAATCATACGTCCGCTCGTCGCCCATAACGCCGACTGTTCGAACAGGGAGGAATACGCAGAACGATTGCCATACTTTATAGTAGAGGTCCGACTCCATCATTTCCTCGTGTAAAATAGCATCCGCCTTGCGTAGGATATCCAGCTTCTTAGGAGTCACATCGCCCATTACGCGTACGCCCAAACCTGGACCAGGGAACGGCTGACGCCAAACGACTTCCTTCGGCAATCCTAATTCAGCTCCCAAAGCGCGCACTTCGTCCTTGAACAGCTGACGAAGCGGCTCGAGAAGCTTGAACTTCATGTTCTTCGGCAATCCGCCCACATTGTGGTGACTCTTAATCGTCGCCGCCGGATTGCCATCAATTGAAATGCTTTCGATTACATCCGGATACAAAGTGCCTTGAGCCAAAAACTTCGCATCGCCGATACGTTTCAACGAATCCTGAAATACTTCCACGAAAGTCTTGCCGATGATTTTACGCTTCCGCTCTGGGTCTTTAACTCCCTTGAGGCGTTTCAAAAACTTGCCGCCTGCTCGCGCGACGCGGACATCCATATTAAAATGACGCTTATAGAGATCCACAACGAGTTCGCGCTCGTTCTGGCGCAAAAGACCATTGTCAACGAAGACGCAGGTGAGTTGGTTCCCTATCGCTTTGTGTATCAAAGCCGCTGCGACCGACGAATCAACTCCCCCGCTCAAGCCCAAAAGAACTCGATCCGAACCAACCGTTTCCCGAATATTGCGAATCGACTCTTCAGCCAATTCCGCCATCGACCAGTCAGCGTTGCAGCCGCAGATCTTCCGTAGGAAATTTTCCAGGATATTCAAGCCCCCTTCCGTATGATCGACTTCCGGGTGAAATTGGATGCCGTAAAACTTACGCTTTTCATCGGTGATTCCCGCGAAGTTCGAATTTTCAGTAGACGCCACCGCCTTGAAACCAACTGGTAAACGAGCCAAACGATCGCCGTGGGAATTCCAAACGCGCAAGGTATTCGGCAATCCCCGAAAAAGGCTCCCCTTGGTCTTAATCTTCAACTCGCCATGACCGTACTCGCGCTCATTGCTTTTTTCCACCTTGCCGCCGAGCATATGCCCGAGCAATTGAACGCCGTAGCAAATACCAAGAACCGGAACACCCATATCAAAGATCTTTTTGTCCGGACGGGGTGACCCCTTTTTCAAAACACTTTCGGGACCACCGGAAAGGATCACGCCAACGACGTTATCCTTCTTCAAGTCCTTAGCGGTCGTTTTATGATTATAAATTTTCGAGTAGACCGAGCACTCACGAATACGACGCGCAATGACTTGCGTGTATTGAGATCCGAAATCGAGAACCGCTATGGTTTGATGCTTCATAAATGAAAAGCCCTAATTAAATCACTCCGATCGCGACGCTGTCACTCACTTTTACCGGGAATTCGATAAACGCCTGGTTTTGCCAAGCTTCGAAAAAAGCCAGCGGTCTCTTTTAGACCAGAAAAATCTCCTATTTGGAAATCTATCGTAAATATCCGCGTAATCAAAGTCTTAATCCTAAGGCCAGTTAAAGTGACGATGGCGTCCAAACGATATAAAAAGATCAGCTTACTCCCAAATTAAGACGACAAACCTGAACGACAATGCCCCTCTGGCAAGGCGATGCGATCGCAAGCGCAGTTTCTACTCAGTACGACAACTCATAGTTCTTGTAGTCGCAATCCGGACACGACTCCCCTTCCGAAACATTCGCCTTAATGACTGAATACAACCCGCCACATCGAATGCAGTGGAAAACCTTCTGTCGCCGCCGGGCCTCGAAACTCAGTCGATCCCTACGGTCATAGAAAAACCAAAGAGCCGTCACGCCCAACAACGCCGAGCCTGAGTAGAGAATGAGAAACCAAGTGAAGGCGTGCATCTTATTGAGAAACGAAAAATGCGTACTTCTTTGAAGAACGCATTCGAAATAAATTGTTCCCTAAAGGGAAAGCTATTCGCCTTTCTTCTCTTCAGGCTCCTCGGAAGTCGCTTCGACTTCTGCAGCAGGTTCTTCAACGACTGCTTCTTCAGCGACTGCTTCTTCAACGACTGCTTCTTCAACGACTGCTTCTTCAACGACTGCTTCTTCAACGACTGCTTCTTCAACGACTGCTTCTTCAGCAACTGCTTCTGGAGCAGCTTCTACCTTCTTAGCTTTCGACTTCGGTTTGCTCTTCTTGGCATAACCTTCGTCGTCAGCATCGATCAATTCGATCAAAGCCATTTCTGCAGCATCGCCGCGACGATTCCCCACCTTATAGATACGAGTGTAGCCACCATTGCGCTCACGGAATTGCTCGACCTTTTCGTCGAACAACACGTGCACTGCATCGGTATCGCGAACGCGAGCAATCGCCATACGGCGGTTATGCACGTCACCATTCTTGGCCAAGGTGATTACCTTTTCCACGAACGGGCGCAAAGCCTTTGCCTTTTTCAAGGTGGTTTTGATGCGGCCATGAGTAATGAGCGCGGTTGATAGGTTGGCGAGAAGAGCTGTGCGATGCTCTTTCTTAACGCCGAGTTGATTGCTATGCTTGCGGTGACGCATTGCTATATAAAGGTTCTATTTGTTAATTTAGGAAGACTATTACAGCTCCTTCTTCATATCGAGAAGGCGCTCGTCGAATTTCATGCCAAGCGAGAGGCCGAGCGATTCGAGCTTATCTTTAATTTCATTCAGCGACTTCTTACCAAAGTTACGATACTTGAGCATCTCTTGTTCGCTCTTCATTGCCAATTCGCCAACAGTCGTAATGTTCGCATTGTTCAAGCAATTCGCCGCACGAACCGATAGCTCGATTTCGTTGACGCTCATATTGAGCAGCTTGCGAAGTTTGTTTTGCTCTTCGCTGACTTCGGCTCCTTCGTCTTCGAACTCGTAGTTCTCGTCCGAAACGTTGTCGAACACATCTAGGTGATGCTTCAAGATCGCGCCGGATTGCTTGAGCGCATCGTCTGGTGTGATTCGTCCGTCTGTCCAGATTTCGAGAAGCAGCTTGTCGTAGTCGGTGATTTGTCCAATGCGAGTCGCTTCGACAGAGTACTTAATCAAGGTAACAGGGCTGAAAAGAGAATCGATTGGAATAACGCCAATCGGCTGATCATCATCCTTGTTGTCATCGCCAGGGCAGTAACCGCGGCCAACTTTGATTTCAAGTTCAGCAGTGAACTGCATTTCGCGGTCCAATGTGCAAATTACTTGATCTGGATTGACGACCTCAGTGTTTTGATCGAGCTGAATATCAGCTGCAGTGATCGTGCCTGCACGGTTCACGTTAATCATCAACTTAGCGCCATCACGGTCGTGACAGATCAGTAAAACCTTCTTAAGATTCAACACGATGTCGGTCACGTCTTCGACGATTCCTTCAATGCTTTGAAATTCGTGGCTTACGCCATCGATCTTAATCGAAGATATGCCTGCGCCCTCGATGGAGCTGAGCAATACGCGTCTCAAGCAGTTGCCAATAGTATGACCATATCCGGCCTCGAAAGGCTCGGCTATGAACTTAGCATAAGTGGCTGAGGAACCTTCCTCTACTTTTACGAGACGGTTAGGGAGTTCGAACTTTCCGATACGTTTTGGCATTGCACTGTAAGGTCTTGAAACGGCTGAGCGAGTTAAGCGAAAAAGATAATGATAAAACCGACTAGAATCGGCTGTAGAATTCAACGATGAGCTGCTCGTTGATCGATTGTTCCATCTCTTCGCGACTTGGAAGGCGATTGATGACTCCACGAAAAGCTTCGTCGTTACGCGTCATCCATTCTGGAACGTTGCGTAGACGAGTAGACTCCATATTGCGAGTAGCTAGCTGACGAGAAGATGTTCCGTTTTTCACTTCGATCTCATCGCCTGGCTTAACTTGGAAGCTAGGAATATCTACCTTCTGGCCGTTAACGCGAATGTGTCCGTGATTCACGAATTGGCGAGCTGCCTGGCGTGACTTGCAAAAGCCGAGCTGGTAAACAATGCTATCGAGACGAGACTCAAGCATCTGCAAGAAGATTGTACCGGTTACTCCACGCACGCCTTTCGCTTTTTCGAAAGTACGACGGAATTGCTTCTCCATCAAACCGTACATGAAGCGAAGCTTTTGCTTTTCGCAAAGACCCACGGAATATTCCGACTGCTTACTACGACGCATGCGAGGACCGTGCTGTCCAGGCGGATAACCGCGCTTTTCCAATGATTTATGGTTGCCGAAAATTGGCTGACCAAAACGTCTGCTGATCTTTACTTTAGGACCGGTATAGCGAGCCATGAGATTTGTATGTTATAAAATTAGATTAGGTTAATCGACGGATTAGACGCGACGACGTTTCGGCGGACGACAGCCATTGTGTGGGATCGGAGTCGTATCTACGATAGACGTGATTTCCAAGCCCAGCGACTGGAATGCGCGGATCGCGGAATCGCGACCCATACCCGGTCCCTTTACATGAATGACAACTTCCTTCAGTCCATGGGACATCGCCGCCTTCGCCGCGTTTTGAGTCACCACTTGAGCTGCATAGGCAGTTGATTTACGAGAACCACGGAAGTTCATTTTACCAGCGCTCGCCCAGGAAATCGTATTTCCCTTGGTGTCGGTAATCGTAACGATCGTGTTATTGAAAGTAGCGCTGACCTTAGCTATACCGGTCGTAACGTTCTTGCTGCCCTTTGCCTTACGGATTTTGAGATCGCCGATCTCTTCCTTAAGCAATTCTTGAGCTGTCGGTTGTTTCTTAACACCACCTGGCGCGAGTTCTTCCTCAGCTTCCTTAGGCGATTCTTCAGCGGCGTCTTCCGATGGAATTTCCGCTTTCGGAGCTTCAGCTTTTGCTTTTGCTTTCGGAGCTTTTGCTTTTGCTTTCGGAGCTTTTGCTTTTGCTTTCGGAGCTTTTACTTTTGCTTTCGGAGCTTTTACTTTTGCTTTCGAGGCTTCCGCCTCGGCAACAGGAGCTGCAACAGCTTCCTTTTCTTCTTCTGGTTCAGCGTTTTCTTCAGCCATTATAATGCGTCTCCAAATTATTTACGAAGACCGCCAACACTGGCTGCCTTACCCTTGCGAGTACGTGCGTTCGTTTTAGTGCGTTGACCGCGAACTGGTAAACCGCGACGATGGCGTAGACCACGATAGCAATTGATCGCCTGCAAACGCTTCATGTTTGCAGCGAGATCGCGACGAAGATCGCCCTCAACCTGATAGTTGAGCTCGTTGATTTTCGCCATGATGACGTTAATCTGCTCTTCATTCAAATCGTTCGCCCGCATGTCGGGATCGAGACCTGTTTGCTCCAATACAATGGCGGCCCGCTTCGGACCAATACCATAAATGTACTGAATCGAGTAAGCGAGTTTCTTATTGTTTGGAATGTCTACGCCTAGAATACGTGGCATCTTAGTTTAGCAAGTTGTTGATGTTAATGAAATTAAAGAATTGAAAATCGTGCCCTGAGGAAATTCGTCCGAAAGGCCCTTTTAACTGTAAAATGCAGTCGTCCCCATTGAGGTGTTATCCTCAAAAGGAAAAAGAGTGAGGTGATGAGGTCTCGAAACCATAAAGTAAAGAATTAATTTGATGATAGTTGCAATACCCAGGCAACGATTCCGATAGCGAAGATTACGAGCAGCCAAATATACAGCTGCCCCACGTTCTTCATGTCTGTTGCACCTGAAAGGCCCGCGTCCAATGCTTTGGTATTGCCACGGCTCTTGATGCGGCCCTTTTTGAGGAATCCATCATAGTGGCGTTGCAACAAGTGAGTCTCGATCTGACGCATCGTATCGAGCATTACACCCACCGTGATAAGCATTCCGGTACCGCCGAAGAAAATAGCGACACGCATTGGAATATCCGCTTGAAACAGCAAGATGTCTGGGAAAATAGCGATTACCGTCAAAAAGAACGATCCAGCCAAAGTCAAACGCGTCATGATGAAGTCCAAAAACTTGGCTGTGGGCGCCCCCGGACGAACGCCCGGTACATAACCGCCATACTTCTTCAAATCATCCGCAATCTGGATAGGACGGAACATTACCGACACCCAGAAGTAGGAGAAGAAGAGTATCATAAAACCAAATACCGCGTAATAGGAAATCGAACCGCGTACCAATAAGTTGGAAACGTCGATCATCCATTGCTGATCCAGCCATGCTCCGATCTGGGAGATTATCTGCTGAGGAAACGCCAAGATCGCAGAAGCGAAAATAACCGGCATGACTCCCGAGTAGTTAATACGCAGTGGCATGAAAGAGCTCTGCCCTCCGTAGACCTTACGACCAACAACGCGCTTAGCGTATTGAACGGGAATCTTACGTACTGCCTGGATAACTGCGACGAGGCCAGCAGTTACTGATACGCCCAATGCGATCATCATTACCGCGTGGATGAACTTGAGGTTCTCTCCAGCTCCAACTGGTCCGAAGAACAAACCGTAGGTTGCTTGGACTGCACCCGGCAAGTCGGCCAAAATACCAACCGTAATCAGAAGCGATATACCGTTTCCGATACCAGACTTCGTAATCTGTTCGCCCAACCACATCAACAATACCGTTCCTGCTGTAAGGAAAATAACCGAAGTGACTAAAAACCATGCTTTGCCGACTATGACAATTTCGCCGTACTCCGCGATCGAATAGCCTTGAAACAGCCTACCCGGGTTTTCCAAAGCCAGAATAAGCAATACCGCTTGGACCGCGCAAATAGCGACCGTCGCATAACGAGTGTATTGACTCAATTTCTGGCGACCGGTTTCGCCCTCCTGCTGCAGACGAGCTAAAGCAGGGAAAACCGCTCCCATTAACTGGAAGATAATCGATGCCGAAATATACGGCATAATTCCCAAAGCGAATACCGCTCCTTTAAGAAGGGCGCCGCCAGTGAACATATTATAGAGACCGAGTAGACTGCCTCCGCCCTGCGCCGTTTGATCCGCAAAAAACGCCTGCAATGGAAGCGAGTCCAATCCCGGTAGAGGGATGTTCGCCCCAATACGGGCAATGAAGAGCAACGACAACGTAAGAAAAATACGGTGACGCAAGTCGGGGATTTTCAAGCAATTGGTAAATGCGGAGAGCATGCCTTATCAGTTTCGATGAATTGGTTATTCGCTAGCCGCTTCGGCTACTGCTACTTCAACTACGATCGCTTCGCCGCCGGCTTTTTCGATCTTTTCTTTAGCGGAACCGCTGAACTTGTCGGCAGTGATCTTAAACGCTCTAGCAATATCGCCTTCACCCAAAACCTTGAAAGGCTTTTTGTTGAGACGAACGAGTCCTGCAGCTGCGAGAATTTCGCGGTTAACTTCCGTTACCGATTCGTCCAACTTAGCGAGTTCGCCGAGGTTGATCGTTTCGTAGTAAATCTTGAAGTTCTTATTATTAAAGCCACGACGAGGTAACTTACGGAAGAGAGGCATTTGCCCGCCTTCGAAGCCGATTCGGATGCCGCCACCGGAACGAGCCGTCTGACCCTTGCCACCGCGACCAGAAGTCTTGCCATGGCCTCCACCTTCACCGCAACCGACGCGTCTTTTGCGATGTACCGCGCCCTTGGTGTTTGAAAGATTATGTAGTCTCATTATTCGAGTCCTCTATTAAAGTTCAGTTCAACTGCGAAGACGCTTGTAGTCTTCGTAGGTTTTCAGCTGACGCAAACCGTCGAGGGTTGCGTATACTACAGCGTTGTGGTTGTTGGAGCCGAGCGACTTGGTAAGCACGTTTTGTACACCAGCCGCTTCGAGAACCGCACGAACCCCACCACCAGCGATAATGCCAGTACCTGTGGTCGCAGGACGGAGCAATACTTTGCCCCCATCGAATTCGCCAAGAACTTCATGAGGAATCGTGTCGCCCTTAAGGCTAATAGACTCAAGTTCTTTACGAGCTTTTTCATTACCCTTGCGGATCGACTCAGGAACTTCGTTGGCCTTGCCGTAACCGACGCCAACTTTGCCCTTTTTGTCGCCTGCGACTACGAGAGCCGAAAAGCTGAAGCGACGACCACCCTTTACGACTTTAGCGCAACGGTTGATAAAAACGACTTTCTCGAAAATGCCATCATCTGGCTTCTCTGGTTCGTCACGACGTCCACCGCGACGAGGGCCACGATTGCCGCCAGGGCCACGATTGCCGCCAGGGCCACGATTGCCGCCAGGTCCACGATTGCCGCCGGGACCACGATTGCCGCCAGGTCCACGATTGCCGCCGGGACCACGATTTCCGCCAGGGCCACGATTGCCGCCGGGACCACGATTGCCGCCGGGGCCACGATTGCCGCCAGGGCCACGGTTGGCGCCAGGGCCACCAGAACCGCCAGGAGATGCGGCTGGGGATGAAGGTGCTGCGCTTGCAGGTGTATTTGTTTCAGTGCTCATAGGGCAATTAGAATTCTAGGCCGGCCTCACGAGCGGCTTCTGCAAAAGTTTTTACGCATCCATGATACCTGCGACCATTACGGTCGAATACCACTTTGCTAATTCCAGATTCCTTGGCTTTTTCACCAAATGACTTACCGAGCGCAGACGCTCCATCGTTATTCGCTTTCAAGCTTTGCTCACGCAAATCCTTGCCGAGGGTCGAAACGAAAACAAGTGTCTTGCCTTCGTCATCGTTGATGGCCTGGGCATAGATGTGCTTGTTACTGAAGTGCACGCTCAAACGAGGACGCGCATCGGTGCCCACAACTTTCTTGCGGATACGCCAGCGGCGTTTTTGTTCAAGCTCTCTCTTCTTTTGGATTTTCATTTCGAAGTGATTTTAAAGTTTAGACGATAGGGTTAGCGAACCGCGTTAAGCGACGGTCTTGCCTTCCTTGCGGATTTCGTGCTGTCCAACGATATGGACGCCCTTGCCCTTGTACGGCTCTACCGGATGGTAGTGACGGATCGAAGCGGCCGCTTGACCGACGATTTGCTTGTTGATTCCATCGATTTTCAACTTCGTTCCGTTATCCGTTACCGTAATGGTAATGCCTTCTGGAATATCGTAATTGATATCGTGCGAGAAACCGAGTTTCAGCGTCAGCGACTTACCCTTAAGCGTGGCATTGTAACCAACACCGCTGATCTCTATGCTTTTCGAAAAGCCATTAACAACTCCTTCGACCATCCCATTGATGATGGAACGAGCTGTCCCGTACATCATAGTTGCGAAGCGGCCCTTGGTGCCAGGAGCTAGCTTGATTTGATTATCAACTACTTCAATCGCTACGTCGCGAGTGAATGCCTTGGTCAATTCGCCCTTAGGACCTTTGACCGTGATTGTAGATCCATCGACAGTCACAGTAACTGCGGCTGGAATATCTACAGGAAGTTTTCCAATTCTACTCATAGTACGCTTCCTCTACTACCAAACTTTACAGACCATTTCACCACCAAGCTTTTGGCGGCGAGCATCACGATCCTTCATCAACCCCTTAGGAGTCGTCATGATGCAAATACCCAGTCCATTGAGAACGCGAGGGATGTCCGCGCTCTTCGAATAAAGACGAAGACCAGGACGGCTAATGCGTTCCAAACCGTTAATGGAGGGATCGCCATCGACATACTTCAACTGAACGTCGAGAGTTTTGTGACCCCGCTCGTCTTTGCTGTCAGTGTAGTCGGCGATGAAGCCTTCCTTTTTTAGAATACGCGCAATTTCAACCTTCATTGTAGAATGAGGTGAAACGCATAAATCCTTACGCGCGGTGGACGCGTTACGGATGCGTGTTAAGAAGTCGCTGATTGGATCAGTGTGCATAATTATTTTCGTTTAAACCGAGTGATATCCACACTCCCGGTTAGCGCTTTCGCGCGATTGTAAATGGTAATTGAAATTTTGGAATTGCTAGCCCTACCAGGAAGATTTCGTAACGCCAGGTATTTTTCCATCTAAAGCAAGTTCGCGGAAAGTTAAGCGGGACAAACCATAGCGGCGAATGAACGCACGAGGGCGTCCGGTAATGTTGCAACGGTTGCGAATGCGAATCTTGGAAGAGTTGCGAGGCAACTTGCAAAGCTTGCGCTGAGCTACGTAGAATTCTTCGTCCGTAGAGTCGGGATTAGCCAAAATGGCTTTCAACTCTGCTCGCTTGCCGGCGTAGCGCTCGACGAGCCTGCGGCGTTTTTCGTTACGTGCGATTGATGATTTTTTTGCCATGGTATAAAGTTACGCTGCGGTTTCGTCCTTGGAAGTTTCGTCTTGCTCTTCGCGCTTGCGGAAAGGCATGCCCAATAGATCGAGCAATTCGTAGCCTTCTTCGTCCGTATTCGCGGAAGTCACGATCGTGAATTCCAAACCGGATTGACGTTTGATAGAATCAACCGAGATTTCAGGGAAAATAGTGATGTCGGTTACTCCTAAAGAGAAGTTGCCGTTTCCATCGAACTTGGAAGGGATGCCGCGAAAATCACGAATCGAAGGCAATGCTACTGCGATAAGACGCAACAAGAAGTCCCACATGCGTTCGCCACGCAACGTCACTTTACAGCCGATCGGCATATCTTCGCGCAATTTGAAATTCGCGATGCTCTTCTTAGAGATGGTCTTGATTGGGCGCTGACCAGTGATCAGTCCCATATTCTTTACCGACTCTTCCATCACGCCCTTGTCCAACAATGCACTGATGCCCATGTTGAGCACAACTTTTTCGATGCGTGGAATCTGGTAAACATTAGTATAGCCGCGCGACTTTTTAAGCGCTTCGACTACCTTAGTTTGGTAATGTTCTTTTATGAAGTTTTGAGAGCTCATAGCTACTGTCCGGATTTCCGACCCGGAACGGGTTCAGTTCTCTAATAGATTAGTTTTTCTTGGCCATACGCTCGTCGTACTTAGACGCGAGCATAAGGTTGGTGGCGTGAATGGTGCCTTCACGTTCGGCGATTTGACCATCTGGATGTTCTTCGGACTTCTTGAGATGGCGCTTAACCATCATGAGACCTTCGACAACCGCGCGATTCTTAGCAGTACGCAGTTCAAGCACTTTTCCGCGCTTGCCCTTTTCTTTGCCTGAAAGGACGACGACTTCGTCGTTTTGCTTAATGTGTGTCTTAGCCATGATTAAAGTACCTCCGGAGCTAGGGAAACGATCTTCATGAACTTCTTAGTGCGAAGCTCACGCGCAACCGGTCCAAATATACGGGTTCCGCGTGGGTTGCCATTGTTGTCGAGCAATACAATCGCATTGCT
>Ga0302122_10000231_pt1 | contig 32658 bp, 24 predicted proteins | sample CB21_SCM_MG_FD_203115 | JGI IMG/M metagenome (GOLD analysis project Ga0302122, IMG submission 203115) | Marine microbial communities from Western Arctic Ocean, Canada - CB21_SCM | ecosystem: Environmental > Aquatic > Marine > Oceanic | place: Canada: Western Arctic Ocean | collected 2017-09-28 | reverse complement strand
CGGCCGCGCCGACGCCGGGCCCTACGGCAGTGCCTACGCCGGGCCCGACGGCTATGCCGACTCCTGGACCGACGCCGGCGCCGACGCCAAGGCCGACGGCTGTGCCTACGCCGGGCCCGACGGCCGCGCCGACGCCGGGCCCTACGGCAGTGCCGACGCCAAGGCCGACGCCCAAACCGACGACGCCTCAGCCGACCTGCGACAGTACTGTCAACGTTTACGTGTGTCCTGCACTGGTGGGTCCGTGTGGCTCAGCGTGTACCTCCGTAAACTTCGAGGACGGTTTTTGCGTCCTGAATGGCGGAGTGGAGTGCGGCCAAACGTGGAACGGTGCCTTTGATCTCCTCAAGGCGAACAGCTTCGCCGTCCATCCGGGCAAACGCGGGTGCGCTAAGCACGGACCTTGCGGCACAAGTGGCGGCCGGCCGGGAGTTGCGACGTGCGGAAGGAGGCGGGGAACCGCGCTCGGTTGTTGGCGGCGTCGCTTTCGATAGCGCGCCCGGACGCGTTTGACGTCAAGTGCTCGCGCTTGGATCCGCACGAAAAAGAATTACGATTCGCGCACGACGCGTGGTGGGGCAAGCGCCAGGATAGAGTGGAGCTTGCAAACGCGCGGGACGCCGTGTTAAAGGCGCCGGCGCTCGCGACGGACACCCGTTGGTCCCGGCCGGAGGACTACGTGCAAAAGCGGTTTCTACTGAACTTGCCGGGCCAGACCACCGGAAGCTACTTGAGGAACCTGAACCACCTCTGGGCGACGGGGTCGGTCGTGCTCCTGTGGGACACGGCGATCGCCGAGTGGTACTACCCGGCGCTCGTTGTGGGCGAGACGCATTTGATCGTGAATCGGAGCTCGGCCATCACGCAAGTGGAGCGGTTGCTCCATGATGATGGTCTCGTGGAAAAACTCTCCCAGGGCGCGCGGCGCATCGATCACGAGCACCTGTGCCCCGGGTGCATCGCGCGGCATTTATTTCGAGTGGTCGATGCGCTGCGGGGGCGGTTCTACCGGGGCGTGCTGGACGACGGGGCCTTGGGTCCCCTGGCCGCGTCCGTCCTGGGCGCGTGCGCCTCATTTAAACGGGTGGAGATCACGCACGGGCGGCGGGCCGTCCTGGGGCCGGAGTCGCTGTGCGCGGCGGCCGGGATGTCTGAGGGTTGGCCTGGCTCTGAGTAGGGGTTTGTTGTAGTCTATCGTTCATCGCCGATATAGCGAACCTGGGTTCCGAAAGCATGTTGTCCGACTAATGCCCTCACGCGTGAGCGCACGCGTGGACGCGTACCAAGCGCAAGAAACCCGCACGCACAGCATGCTGGTACCGGGTGCCGCCGTCCCTAGAGCACTGCGGTACGGAACATTATACGTGCGCGCGCAGCTTGTTTTGCATCCGTGCGACTGCTGGCGAGTCCTGTGACCCAAGCAATGAAGCGCGCCCACGAGCCCACCGCCTGGGAGGCATGCGTCGCCTGGGTCGTCGCCTGCGGCGGCGAGGTGCGCGGCATCACGGAGGGCTCGTCGGGCGTCCGGGGCGTCGTCGTGGCCGACGCGGGCCTCGTGAAGGACGAGGTCGTCCTAAAAATCCCCCTCTCCTGCTGCGTCCTCCGCGACGACGTGGCGTGGAGCGCCGTGGGCCGCGTCGCGCGGGCTGCGGTCGCCGCGGGCGAGTGCCTCGTGATGCCCGAGAAAGACGTCGCGCTGGCGTTCTTCGTCGCGCTGGACGCGGGCGACGCGTCGTCCGCCCGCGCGCCCTACTACGCGACGCTCCCGCGGGCCGGTGAACCCGACTTCCCGGACCTCCCGCGCTACTGGCCCGCGGCGCACGTGGACGCGCTCCTGGCGGGCTCGCCGGTCCGCGGCCGCGTCGAGCTAATGCGGAGGATAACGCGCTGCGACTACGACACGATCGTGGCGACCGGCGGCGCTGAGTGGCCGACCTTCGAGGCCTACGACTGGGCGTGCGCCATGGTCGCGACGCGGAGCTTCGCCCTAACTCATGACATCGACGCGCTCGTGCCCCTCGCGGACATGCTGAACCACTCGCGGGACCGGGAGACGGCCTACGGCGCGTACGGCGACTTCGCGGTCTGGACGACGACGCGCAATATGGCCAGCGGCCTGGAGGTGCACGACACCTACGGCGCCAAGTCCAACGCGGTGTTACTCGCGAACTACGGCTTCGCCCTGATCGCGAACTTCGAGGCCGACGGGTTCTGCAACGAGGAGCGGAGAATAGAGCTGCCGGCCGCGCGCGACGGCCGCGTCGACCTGCGCATGGGCCGAAAGGCCGACGTGCTGCGCCCCTTCGCCGCGTGCGTCGACGCCATGCGCGCGGCCGCGAACGCCGCCGCGCCGCCGCCGGACGACGACGACGCGGGAGGCTTCCTCGAGGGAGACTTCCCCTTCGACGACGACGGCGACGAGAGCGACGGCGACGACGACGACGAGAGCGACGACGAAGACGAGGAGGCGGAGCGACGGGCGCTCTGGGCGCGCCGGCTCCCCGTGGAGATCGACGCGCTCTCGGCGCTCGCGGCGCGCCTCGCGGCGGAGTGCCGAGGCTACGCGCTGCGCGACCCGGCCGCGGTGCTCCGGGGCCCATCCGTGCGAGCAGACGCAAACGAGATGTACCTCCACGCGCTGCCGCCGCGGCCGCTGGCGACGGACGAGGCGACGTGGCGCGCGCGCGTCGCTGCGTGTGCCGCGCTCGTCCTCAACGAGTTCGCGACGCTGTGTCTCCACGAGCTCGTCGCGTGGCGGTGCCTCGAGGTCCTCCGCGCGCCCGACGACCAGGCGGCGCGCCTCGTGGCCGCGCTGCACCGCGACGCGGCCGCGACCGCGACGCCCCCCGCCGACGACGTCGCCAAGGTCGAGGACGCGTCGAGCCGGGCGAGCGCGGCGCCCGCCGCCCTCGGCTACCTCAAGCTTATCGGCTGCCCGTGTGTCGCCGAACGCGACTAATTTCACTGTGTGGTTGCTTGTGTCACTCCCGGCTCCTTGGCTCTAATGGTAATGGCTCTCTATGGCAGCCTACGGGTTTTCACCAGGTTTTCACCCTGGTCCGCAGAGCCCACTCTGCCCTCGCTCGAGCGCATCGCTCGTCTGCCTCAGAAATTCTGTTCTCTAGTCTATACAGCGGAGAGTAGCCGGCCGCTGGTCCGGCCTGCGTTTGCAAGGTCTTAGAGAAGGAACTTCGTTCTCCAACTCTACAAGCGCTTAAGACGATGGCCTATGGCGGCACGCGCCTGGCCCTTCTCCTCCTCCATTGGGACCAAACGTATGCATGGCAAAAAAGCGGCAACCTCTGCGTCCCGCCGGAGAAGACGCTCTGGCTCATCGCGACGTTCCACAAGACGGGCACGGTGCTCAACCACGGCATCTTCCGGGACGTCACCAAGGCTAGCGGCACGCACGTGGCGTACCTCAATGAGCACGGCGAGATTGTGACGAACCGGCATGAGAAGCGCCACGGCCACGGCCCACACTCGCACCTCTTGGAGAAGGCCCCGGCCGAGTGGCGGCGGAAGATCTGCACCGGGCGCGTGCTTTTCTCGAACCAGGGCCTCCCGGGGACCGCGTGGCCTATTCGCCGGCCGGACGGTTCATATAGTGTGCCCCAGGCGCCCGGCGCCATTGATGGATTGGCCAGACGTTTCGACGCGATCTGCAGGAACTTCTCCTTGTTGACCACCCGCGGGCCGTTGGCCGACATGTCCTGGGGCGCGTCGAGGAGGTTCTGGGCAACGCCGAGGAGGCGCGTGTGCACCGTCGAGGCGTCGCCCGGGCACAGGGGCTTCACGAGCTCCTCGAGGCCGTGCGGGACGCTATTGAGTTCCTTGGCGAAGGCCGCCTTGGCCTCGGGCTTGACGCGCGACCCGGTGAACGCCACGCGGGACCCCCGCGGCGCCGGCTTCGGCGTCTGGCGCGGGAGTGCGCCGCCCTTTCTCGCGGCGCGCTCCGCGGCGAGCTGCTTCATGGCGGAGTTCATCGTGACAGCTTTAGGCGAGTGAAACCGAGTGATTGATGCTCCGCGCCGTCGGCCTATTACATGTAGTTAATCTTACCAGAGTGCTCTCACTGCACAAGTTTGAGTTGTTATGGCTCAAACGAGCGATGCCGACACGACGCACGACAAAAGTGCTCGTAAAATAAGGCACGTGAGCGCTCTCTTACTATGCAAGCGGTGACGACGATGGTCCTGTTACCTCGACTTTGACCAGCTGGCTTGGACTCTCTCGAGCGACCGGTGTCTTTGGCCATCCAGACTGCGAGCACACATATCGAGGGGCTCTCGGGGACTCGTGATACGTTTGATCGCTGGCGAATTCGTTAACAAAACGGGTTTCTGAAAAGCTAGCGAGACCCGCGCAAATACGCAAAAAGCGTGTCTCAGGCGCTTGGAGGTTCAGCGCAAAGCTGCAGAGCTTCCGGCAGCAGCGCAGCCACCATGAGTGGGTTTAATAGGCCCAGTGAGGTCCGCACGCGGCGTCGAAACCGGTCCTCCCATATTCGTCCAAACTGCGAGCAGCCGCCGAAATTGGTTCGTCAGAAGCGCGCGCAGCCCTCTGGAGCTCGCCGCTCACACAGCCGCGCGCACGCGCACAGCCGACGCCCGTCGCCACGTTCGAGAGTCGCCGCAAGCGTCGCCGCCCGCCCGCCACCTTCCGCACTCAAAAAAACCCCTCGCAGCGCAAGACCCAGTTCAAGTCCGGCATCAATGCCGAGGACTCGCGGCGGAGAAGGGAGGAGACCACCATCCAGATCCGCAAGACGAAGAAGGAGGAGCGCATGAACAAGCGGCGGCAGGGCGTCAGCCAACCGGCGCCGGGCCAGACGCCCGCGCAGATGGACGCGACGGTCGTGCAGAAGTTGGAGCAGCTCCCGAATCTGGTGGCCGGCGTGCACTCCATGGATCCGAGCGTTCACCTCGAAGCCACGACGCAGTTCCGGAAATTACTGTCTATTGAACGGAACCCGCCGATCCAGACGGTCATCGACGCGGGCGTCGTGCCGCGTTTGGTGCAGTTCCTGCAGCAGGACGACGCGCCGGCGCTGCAGTTCGAGGCGGCCTGGGCCCTCACGAACATCGCGTCCGGGACCTCGGACCATACGCGCGTGGTCATTGAGGAGGGCGCCGTGCCCATCTTTTGTAGATTATTGTTGTCGCCGAACGACGATGTCCGGGAGCAGGCCGTGTGGGCGTTAGGTAACATCGCCGGCGACTCGCCGACGTGCCGCGACTTAGTCCTGAGGGAAGGCGCCATGCAGCCTCTCCTCCAGCAGCTCCACGAGAACTCCAAACTGAGCATGCTGCGCAACGCGACCTGGACTTTGTCCAACTTCTGCCGGGGCAAACCGCAGCCCGAGTTCGGCACGGTGCGGCCGGCGCTGCCGACGCTCGCGCAGCTGATCTACTCGCCGGACGAGGAGGTGCTGACGGACGCGTGCTGGGCCCTTTCTTATTTGAGTGATGGGCCGAACGAGAAGATCCAGGCGGTCATCGAGGCGGGGGTCTGCCGGCGACTAGTGGAGCTCCTGATGCATCCCTCTCCTTCGGTCCAAACACCGGCTTTGAGGACGGTGGGCAACATCGTGACGGGCGACGACCTGCAGACGCAGATCATCATCAACTTTAGTGCATTACCTTGCTTACTAGCGTTACTCGGGAACCCCAAGAAAGGCATCCGGAAGGAGGCCTGCTGGACCATCTCGAACATCACGGCGGGCAACAAGGACCAGATCCAGAGCGTGGTCGACGCGAACGTCATCCCGCCGCTCGTGAACTTGCTCAACAGCGCGGAATTTGACATTCGGAAGGAGGCCGCGTGGGCCATCTCGAACGCCACGAGCGGCGGCACGCCGCAGCAGATCAAGTTCCTGGTGTCCCAGGCGTGCATCCCGCCTTTATGTGAACTCTTAAGCGTGGCGGACGTGAAGATCATTATTGTCGCGTTGGAGGCCCTGGAGAACATCCTCAAGGTCGGCGACGCCGAGGCCAAGCAGATGGCCGGCGGCCACAACTTTATGGCCAACCACATCGCGGACTCCGAAGGTTTAAAAAAGATCGAGGACCTGCAGCAGCACGACAACAACGACATTTATGAAAAAGCTGTCAGGGTCCTGGAGACGTACTTTGGCGTCGACGAGGAGGACGTGAACGTCGCCCCGGAGACCATCGGCGACAACTTCGCCTTCGGCATGAGCGCGGCTACGCCCCAGAAGGCGTTCGACTTCGGGGGCGGCATGTAGGCGCTTTGGTTGTTGGTGCGCGCTCCCCCAGGCCCAACAAATGCTCGAATTGATGCGGCGCGGCCGATGGAGTCGCTTCCCCCTTAGCTTCGGCTATTTCCTAGAGAGAGATCCTAATACCAACCGTATTTACCGCCGCGACAAGCGCGCCTCAGACCCAGATACACCGAGTACCAATCCGGACCACGGGCGCGAGGCCGCTCTCGGTCGACGCGCAGGAACACCACTCGCCCGTTGACTCGATATGAAACCACTCGCCCAGCTAATCGACGCCGCCCAGGTCAAACTATCGCAGCTTGCGCATGCGTTGCCGATTCATGCATTTCGCGGCGCGCTGCGTCGAGGCCCGCGCGACGGCCCACTGCGTGATGAGCGTGAAGACCACCATCGCCAGAAAGATGAAGAGGAAGCCGCGCAGGCCGCCCAGCTCCTCGACCGTCTCGCGCCAGATGTCGACGAGGTCGTGGAACACCATCCGTGCGGCTTGGTGTGCTGCTGTACTATAAAGTGGTCGAACCGGTGCAAATATCAGGCGCAGTTGCTGTCCCTGCTGTTCTAGATAGATTCGGCTCTGCGTGTGCCGAGCTGCTCTCAATAATCTATCCGTTTTAAGCGGAGCACCTTGATTAATAAATTGATTAACCGCGCGGGTTAATTCGTGCGGGTTCTCAGCCGGGTTTTTGGTACGGACGCCATCGACGCCAGCAGCCGCACAAGGAGAGGAAAAAGCACAAAAACCACAAGTTTAATTCAGCCCCTCGCCGTCAGTTCCGTCTCTTCGAAAGTGTTCAGGGCCTCGCGGAGATCGTCGAGCGTGGCGCCAGTATAAAAGGGGGCATCACGGCGACCAGCGCCGCGACGAACGTCCGGCCGAACCGCTCGTCCGAGAACCGGTCCACGACAAAGGCCCGCGCGCGGTCGCCCAGGGCCCGGCGCCGCGCCGCGTCCATGGCGAGTAAAGACGCGAGCTTGGCCGCGTACTCCGCGGCGTCGCGGGCCACGAAGCCCCGCTCCCCCGTCTCGCCCACGATATCCAAAAGCGGCCCGCCCGATGCGTGGGCCACGGGCACCAGACCCGCGGCCATGAACTCGACGACTGCGATGCCGAAGTGCTCCAGCCTCATCGTGTGGAGGCCGATGGACGCCGACGCGAGCCGCGCCAGAATAACATCGCGCGGCGCGCCCACCAGGAACTCCACGTCATCTAACCCTAGGGTCGCGGCTTTCGCCCGGAGCGCGTCCAGCACGACGCGGTCGTCGGCGTGGCGCGCGGCGCCCGCGATGACCAGTTTCGCCTTGCGCCGCAACGGACGCGGGACCAGGGCCCAGGCCTCGAGCTGCAGCGCGTGGTCCTTCTCGGGCCGGAACTGGGCCAGCGACATGACGATTACTGAATCGCCCTCGCGCCGGGGCGGTAGCGACTGCATGGCGCCGCACGGCGGGTAGGCCAGCGTCGCGTCGCGCCCCCAGACCTGGGCTATGTGGCCGCGCGTCCAGGTCGAGTTCGCCAGCACGACGTCGTGCCGGCGGCCGCACCAGCCGTACGCCCGGCCCAGCGCCCGGTAGTACGCGGCCTTGGCGCGCCGGCCCAGGGTCCCGGTCCAGCGGCGCGCGTTGTTGAAGGCCGGCGCGTCGAGGGCGTCCAGCATGTCCTGCGACACGGCCGGGTAGTGGACGTAGGCCGCGGCCCGGCAGCCGCTCAGTAATTTAGCGAGGGGCACGCCGAAGGCGAGGCCCGTCGTGTCGACGAGCACGTCGGGCGGCAGCCTCATGACGCTCTCCGCGGCGAGGACCACGGCGCCCAGCGCCTGCCCGGCCATCGTCGCGACGGGCCACGTCTTGGCATGTGTTAAGCGGCGCGAGGCGACGGGCTGGACCGCGAGGTCCGCCGGCACCGCGACCCCGAACCGCTCCCGCGCGTGGCTCGCGAGCTCCGCCGCGGAGAGCCCGTCGCCGGAGTAGACCACGATGCGCACGTCGGGCCGCGCCCGGCGCAGCGCCGCGATCGCGACCCACAGCACGCGCTCGCCGCCGCCGCCCTGGGCCGCGTAGGGGTGCAGGAAGGCGACGACGGTCCGTTTCCGGAGTGCCCGTCGGAGTCTCGTGGTTACCGCGGCGACGACCAGCGCTGCGCTCGCGTAGAGCAGCCACGCGGCGGCCGAGTACAAGTCCATTTCTATTTGTTTGTGTGCGTCTCGTCACCGGCGTCACCCGCAGCACGTCTCGGCGGGCAATCGAGGACGCGTGCGGCTCAGCGCGGCAGGGCTGAAGCTTGCACGCCCTTTGTAACGCACACAAAAGGATAACCGAGCATCTCGAGCCGACGACCTGAAAAACCCGTATTGCACCCGCACCAAAAAACCGCAAAAAAAAACAACCGGTGTCGCGCGCTGTGGCCAGCCCGGAATTAAGCCTCGAGGCACAGGAGTCACGCTGCTCCAAACAAGCCGGGGCAGCAGACGGCGCTGGGCAGCCTCGAGACGCTGTCAACGCGCGCCACGGCGGGCCGTTTGGTCACACAACCCGGCGTCGTACCTCCAGCCTAGATCATAAGCGAGGCAGCCGGCGTACTCACCATGTCGTCGGGGAGGCAGCCCATGTCCTCCGAGCGGCGGAAGGAGATCGCCAAGCGCCGGCGCCAGAAGGCCGCGGCCGAGGGGGCCGCCCAGCTCGGCGCCATCGACGAAGACCCGGCACCGACGGAGCCGGACCGCAAGATCGGCGGCACGAAGATGCCGAAGCGGAAGACGGGGTCGAGCGTCGCGGACCTGAACCCCATGGAGGAGCTCATGGTGAACCGGGCCGAGGCCGAAAAGCAGCTCCAAGAGGTCGAACTCATGCGAAGGCGCATGGTCGCCCGGGCCGAGGACATCGAGCGCCGCGCCCTGGACCGCAAACTCAGCGCCGCGCGCTACGCGGCCGCCAAGGAGGAACTGGAACACGCCGAGCGGGCGCCCCGAGGAAAAACGCGGCCGAGCTTCCCGGCGCCCCTCCCCGAGACGGCGCGGACCTCCGAGGCCTATACTTCGACGGCCCGCACCGATTTGGACACGGCGCGGCTCGGCACCGAGGCGAGCTTTCCCGTAAGTGTGGCGTCGTCCTCGGAGATGGCGCGCGTGGGCTACCAGGCGGCGCGCGTCGGTTCACCCGACGCGGTGCCTGCTTTAAACCTCTTTCCCCACGGCTCGCGCTTCACGAAACCTTCGGAGGAGTTCAAGGCTCGCGCGCGGGCCGCCGCGAACTTGGAACGAGATAAAAGGAAGCCCTCCGAATCCGTCAAGGACAAGGCGCGTAAAGCGGCCGAGGCCCGGCGCAATTTAGAGCAGCCGTCCTTGGCACGCCCCTCAATCGCTTCAGACGCGGCCGTGCACCGCGGGGATCATAACGAGAAGCAGGAGAGGCGGGCCGCGGAGTTGGCGAGAAGAGCCAAGCTAGTGCGGGAGGTCGAGCGGGCCCAGGCCGACGTCGCGGCGACGGCGGAACGAGCGGCGAATAAAGTCCGAAAAGACCCGAGCGACGAGTTCGGCGAGCAGGCCGTGCACCCGGAGGTGGCCGCGTGCCGCCGCATGTGGGCCAAACCTAATGACATGGACGCCGACTCCTCGTCCGAGGAGGAAGCGACCGGTCTCGGCGCCAAGCGACCGGCTCAAGTGCCCAAGCGCCCGGTGCCCTCAGTGTTAAAACGACGGGCGAAGGCGCGGGAGGCCAAAAGCCATAAACGGGCCGCCAAGAAGGCCGAACTGAGCGCCCCGGCCGACGATAAAAGAGCCTTGCGCGAGTACGTGCAGACGGCGACCGAAAGGGCGAGCGGCGGCGACGTGTCCAAGGCCTTGAATTCGGCGACCGCGGACGTCGCGCGCGCGCGGCGGGAAGCGGAAGCTCTGACGCAAAAGGCGCGAGATTTGCGCACGGCCGACTCGGACTCGGACTCGTCCGTCTACTCCGACGGGCCCGGCATGGACGCCGCGCTGAACCAAAAGAGGAAGGACGACCTCAAGAAGGCGAGGCGGGAGGCGCAGTACGCCGATTTGGAGGCGAAAAAAGCCCTCGCAAAGGCAAAGGTCCAGGAGGAGGTGGAGCGCGTCCGGTTTTTAAGGAGGAGCATCGCGGAGAAGAACGCCGCGGATACAAAAGCACAAGAGACTGAGGCCCAGCGGGCGGACGCCAAAGCACAAGCGGGCGCGCCGGACCGGCTGAAGAAACTGCGAGAAAAACGCCGGGCACCCCAGGCGCCGCCCAAGCCCCGGAAGGAGGTGCCGACGGACGAAGAACTCCTGCAGGGTGAGGTGGCCAACTTCTTCCTCCGCGAGCCGCCCCGAGAACAATTACGGTTCCTCAAGTTCGCCCTGGAGCCGGAACAGAAGAAGGACCTGCCCGCGGTGAGCGTGGCCTTCACGCACGCCAACGCTCCCGAAAATGTCATGGGCGACCAGACGTTCGACAACGCGACGCTCGTCGAGCACATCTGCTTGGACCTGGAGCACCAGCACGTGGCCTACCTGCGGCCATACTGTTTGTTGCTCGGGGTCTTGATCGGCCGGAAGCCGAACCTAAGGAAAGCATTATTGATGGGCGTCGTGAAGACCTTGAACGCGCGCTTGCGGGGCCGCGAGAAGGAGACGTTTTCCAAGACGCCGACCCTGACCGCCCAGTCCATGGACGCGTGCCGCCAGCTCATGGTGCGACTCGTGTGGGGCAGAAGCCAGGGGCAGCTGCGGGACTCCTGGAACCCGGAGCACCTCACCACGGCGGAGATGGTGGCCCGGGCGAAGAGGCCGCCCGCGGCGGCGCCGAGCGTCGAGAAGAAGGCCGTCGTCTTCGTCGCCGGCGGCGCGGCGCCGGCGTAGCAGGCCGCGACGCCGGCGACGCCCGTCGTCTGGGTGGGCGCGGCGCGCGGCGGCGGTGTGGGCGCGGCGTAACATTATGTTGTTTATATATCTCCCACTACAGAACGGCTCACTGCTTCCCCCCCATCGCCCAGCCTTCTTCAGAGGCCGCCGTGCCAAAAAAATAATCCGATGTGAAGGTCACTTTTTGCAAGTTTTAGGTCAAAATGCCGAGAATCCGACGCCGCCGCGGCGCGCCTAAGCTAGAGTTCGACCTTGTTGGTCCTGAGGGCGCGGTTCTGCAATTCGATGGCCAATACGGGCGTTCTGTGTGCTTCAAGGATGGTTCTCAGTATGAGATCACTTTGACCAACAAAGAGAGGAGGCATTTCGCCGTCACTATTACGATAGATGGGAGAAAGGTGACTAAGACGCCCATGGTAATCTTCCCAATGGTCGACCGCAAGGTCTCGGGCTTTACGGACAAGACAACATCATCGCGAGAGACGAACGCGGACGACGGGTCGCCGGGTCACTACCAGATCGAGAAGGAGGTCCGCTCGTTCGTGGCATGCAAGCCACTGAGTTGTGGTAGCGTCGTCGATCCCGAGTGTGGCGTGATCGAATTCTCCTGTTTCCCCGTGCGGTGGGTCAAGAACACCCCGCGAACCGGGGTCGGCGGGCCACGGACGACTAGGAACAAGCAGGGCGGAGGAGGCGCCGGGCGCGCGGGAGTTTTGATGACCGTGGGCGGCAAACCGAAGCTTATCCATGGCTTTCACCCGGGCAAGCCCAGCATACCGATCGCAAACAAGCGCGCGGGTCCGTTGTTGGTTTACACGATCACCGTCTGCGAGCGGTCCTAGGTGTCCAAGCCCGAATATAAAAAGGGGACTTTATGATGATGCAACAGGAGCCCGAATCGTAAGCCCGAATGTAAAAAGGGGCTTCTTACGCGGCAAACCGCTAGTCCGAGTCGTCCGAGTCGCCCCGCCGGGCGTTGGCGAAGCCGGGGTGCATCGGTCGGCCGTCCTCCTTCTGCAGGAACATGACGCGCACGGACTGGACGCCGCCCGCGTCCAGCTGGATGCGGTACCACGCGTGCTTGTGGTCCACGACCGTGCCCAGCTCGCCTTTGAAGCGCGGGTCGTCCAGGCGGACCCGCGTGCCCTTGGGCACCTCGGGCCGCGCGTCCTTGATGCGGGGCCGCTTCTTCTCCCGCCAGGACTTGTCGTTGTTGTAGCGCTTGGGGACGCCGCCGGGCGCCCGGTGCGGCGCGCGCCGGTCCGACTCGAGGTCGCCGATCGACACGTTGCCCTTGCGCCAGCCTGGCGGGCGGGCCCGCCGGCCGGCGCCCCGGGCGGGCTCGGGCGACGGCGACGGGCTGTATGCGTCGGACCGCGGCGCGGCCGCGCGGTTCTGGGCGCCGTTGGACCGGTACGGCGCGTCCAGGTTCGGCGCCGCCTCGAGCCAGGGGCTGCGCCCCGACGCCCGCAGACTCTCCTCGTACGTGCGCTGCCACGTCACACGGATGGGCCGCTTGTCCGCGTCGCCGAGCGACTGCCAGAGCGCCTCCGACGCGTCGGGCGCCGTGTCCAGCCAGAACTGGAACCAGGGCCCGCACTTCTGGCCGCCCCGCTGGCGCGCGCGCGGCGGCGACGGCGCCGGCTCGGGCTCGGGCTCGGGCTCGTAGACGCGCTTGGGCGCCGGCGGGCACGCCTTGCGGAGCTCCTCCTCGTTCTCGAAGGCCGTGATGCCGAACGCCTCCGAGTCCGCGTCGCTGCTGTCGTCGTCGTCCGGCGGCGGCTGGACGGAGACGGCGACGGGCGACGCTTCCGCGTTGTCATCGAAGAAGCCGCACGTGTGCGTCTCGTCCTTCCCGATGCAGGCGCCGCAGAGCTCCGCCAGCGCCGGCGGGCCCGTCTGCTTGCTGCGCTTCCGCGGGCCCCGCGGCAGCGGGTTCTGGCGGCCCCGCGTGCCGCAGGTGTGCGCGGTGTGCTTGTTGTGCGGCGGGCACGCGAGGCACGGGCCGCCCTCGACGGCCGGGTGCTTCGTTTCGTTGGCGTCCGAGGCCTCGTCCGGCGCGGCGCGCGAGAAGGTGATCTCCATATGATTCGCTGTGTTGACGAAGCGCTGTGATTTGGCTTTCGGCTGGGGTCGCAGCCTCTTTTCCCGTGTGGGAAACTTACTGAAGAGCTAGATTTAGCCACAGATGGACGTGGGTTGAGGCGCGCACTGGGGCGGCACACGGTGCGCTTGACGTCTGGCCTAAGTTTTGGAGAGCCACGAAAACCCGTCAACTTTCTCAAAGTGTACGGGTTCTTGGGCCAAAGCAAAAGCAACCGCAAAACATTTTGGAGTGCTGGTGAGCTCATCCGCTGGTCCGAAACCGACAGTCGAGGTCGCTTTAGGAGACTGCCCCCAAAAACCAGCCGCAAATCGCTCTCAGATGGCCGCCCAGATGGACTATACGAGCTCACAGATCGACGATGCGAAAGCGCAGCTCAAGAAGTACGAGCGGGCGCGCGTCGCCCTGGAAGCCGAGGCCGAGGCCATCGTAAGCGAACTCAATGACAAGGGCGTCGGGCTCAAGGAGCCGCTCGTCGACGCCGAGGGCTACCCGCGCGCGGACCTCGATCTCTACCGCGTCCGCAGCCAGCGCGGCCGCCACGCCACCATACGCACGGACCACAAGGCGTTGATGAAAAAAGTCGAAGCGCTCCTCCACATAGCGATGGCGGCCCCGCCGGAGGACGCGCGCAAAACGCCGCCGCCGACGCCCGCCGTGCACGAGCCGGCGCCGCCGGCCACCGCGCCCTTCGCGTCCATCACGGAAGTGCGCGACAACTCGCCCGCGGCCGCGGCCGGGTTGCGACTCGGGGATTTGGTCGTGATGTTCGGGGACGCGACGGCGTTGGAGAACGTGCGGCTCTTCGTCTTGTCCTGCGTCGGGCGGCCATTTCACGTCTGGGTCGAGCGCGGCGGCGCGCGCACGAAGCTAACGATGACGGCGCGGAAGTGGGCCGGCGAGGGGCTGCTCGGGTGCCGTTTGTTGCCCCTCGAGGCCGCCTGGGCTCTCCAGTAAAAGTATCACTCGTCACTCTAGGAAGCGACACATGCGAATTCACATGAGACACTTACACAGCGAAGTCACGAAGAGGCCTCCTTCCGCCGGAGCTTCTTGTGCTGTTTGATGTCGACCGCCCGGTCCTTCTTGAGCTGCGCCGCGGCGGTGTGCGTGATGCGCGTCGCCCCCACCATGGCCAGGATAGCGTCGTTCGCGTCCACGTCCCGAATCAGGTCGCGGTGGGCCTCGTCATCGGCCGCGCGCGCGAGGATCTCCAGCGCGTCGCGCGCCGCGCGGCCCTTCTTCGTGCCCCCCGGTTGGAGCTTTAAGGCGTGGGCGAAGCCCCGGCACGCGCTCGTCGGGCAGCACACGGCGATGGCCTCCATCAACACATCGCCGGCGCGCGGCGTCCCGGTGAGGCGGCCGACGTGGTCCGCGTCGCAGCCCTCGATGCTGACGCCGGTCGTCGTCGCCTTCGAATGCCCGCCCCGCCACCCGTCGCCCGAGGCCCCCCGCGCCACGCGGCGGCAGATGCCCGACAATAGAGCCGGCAGGTTTCGCGGGGCGTCCGCGAAATCAGAAGGCAGCCCGGTCCGCTTGGCCCGCGCGTCCGCGGCCTCCCGGCGTTGCTCGCACCGCGTGCGTTCGCTGGCGTCGGCGTCGAGGAAGTTGGCGAAGACGCCCGTCGCTTTTTCGTCGTCATTCAAATCGGCCACGCGATGCAATTCGTACGCCATCGCCGCCGCGTCGAGCTCGGGGATATGACTCCGGCAGCGGGCCCAGGCGTCCCGCGCCTGCGGACCGAGCCGGGCCAGCGCCTGGTCACTGGTCCCGTCCAACAACTCGGCCGTCGACGGCACGGCGGGCGGCGGCGGCGGCTCGACGACCTCCGGCGCCTGTTCGTCGTCGTCGACGTCGTCGTCGACCTCGACCACGGCCTTCTTCTTGCGCTTTGAAACCGTGGGCACCTTCTGCAGCCGCAGCGACACGCGCGGTCTGTCGTCGTCCGAGGAGTCCGGATTGCGGCCCTTCTTCTTCTTCTTCTTCTTCTTCTTCTTCTGGCCGCGCATCTTCTTCTTTGGCAACTTCTCTACTAAAACCGGCGCCGCGACCGCCTCCTCCACTTCAATGGGCTCCGGCGACGGCGCCCGCCTGCCTTCACGCGTCTGGGCCCCGAGGCGCTGCTGCTCTGCATTTCGCATCGCCTCCACGTCGCCCCCGAACTTCTTCAACAACTTGCGCTCGCGCGCCGTGAGCTTGCCCGACCGCGCGAAGTGCGACTCGACCGGCAAGGGCGCCGCGTCCGCGATTTCCACCGGTTCTACGATCGCCGCGGCGGCCGTGCTCATGGCTACCTCCGCCACGGCCTCGACCACGCCGTCCGCCGGCGCGTCCAATGTGATGAGTTCCGAGGAGGGCACCCGCGTCGGGCGGTCACATGCGTCGCACCCGTCGCCGAGCTTGAACAGCAGCGCGAAGGTCAGCTCCAGCTGCGTCGGCGGTAAATACGTCTTTTTCGTCGACGTTACAAGAGCCACGTCCCCCAGCACGTCCAACACCTGGGACGAATTTGAAACGCCCACGCGCCGTACGCAACTCCCGGGCACCCAGTAGGCCGGCGCCCGGTCCTTGTTCTCCCACGCCTTACTTCGACACGCGGCGAAGCACCCGGCCTCGTGGAGCGCTAAAGGTGATAACCTACCATCCTTCGCGCGCACGACGCTGGGCGGCGCGTCCGTGGCATCGCATAGGACCAAGGCATCCGTAGCTCGCAGCACGCCCCCGTACAGCACTTGCTCCGTCTGGCCCCGGTCCCGCGGCGCCACGACAAGGTACCCCTCGGAGCTCACGAACCAGGCGAAGCGCTGGAACCATGCCGGAATACTCTTCTGCCGCTTTAGTTTCCCGGCGTCCTGCTTCCAGGCGCGCGCCTTGAGCTTTGACTCCGCTTGCTTCTCGGCCTGCTTCACAACTTTCACGGAAGCCTGCTGCGTCTTCAGGACCTTTTGCCGGGCCTTCTTGGCCAGGGTCCACAGAGTCGTGGAACGGGCCCGCGCGGTCTCGTCCAACGAAACTTTGGCGCCCTCGTCGCCCAACGCAAAGGTCACGAGACGTTTGTCGAAGTCTAAAGCAGTAACTAAGGACGCTAAAGGGCTTCCTTTCGCTTGTTCTTCTTCTACATAATCTCTGACTTCGTCCCACCGTAACCCCGAGGCCAGCGCGTTATTCAGGACTTGGATCACGGCGTCGACCTCATCCGCCTTTTCTTCCAACAGCTGCGCCGCTCTTTCTTTAGCGAGGCAACCGGCCTCCAGGTCCTCGACGCGCTTCTCCTGGTCGTTCCGTATTTTGTCGACCTTGGCCGTGATGGCGTGCGTCGCGTCGCGGGCCCTGCCCGCGAGCTTGGTCTCCTTCGTTTCGCGAAAATACTCGTCCACGGCGGCACAAAAACTCGGGAACTCGCGCACCTCGTGCGCGGCGTGCTGGCGGAAGGCGCAGGGCGCGAACGAGGCGAACACACCTTCTTCAAGTAAAATGCGCGGCTTTGAGAACGTGCCGTCTTCTACACTCAAGGCGAGGGCCGGGGCTTCACTTAACGACGCGTGGAGTTTGAGAGCCCAGCCCTCGGGCTGCTTCTCTAATGTAGTAGAGCCATCCAAGCCGGCCGCGGCCACGCAGTGGTCGACGACGTCAGAGCCGTAGGCGTCGACGCCGCTCCCCCGATCTAAGAGGAGCTGGGCCAGGGTCCAGATGCCCCTTCTTCTCTTCTTTTTCTTGGTCGGGGCGCCGGTGCTTTCGAGCTGCGTGGCCTGGACGCGCGCGACGCGCTTCTGCAGGCAGCCCTCCAGGAATTGTTGGAGCTCTTCGGCCGACAGCATCGATGCGGGCGGCGCCAGCTGGCGCAGGGCGACGGGGTAGCTCTCGCCCACCTTCAGACCGACCTCGCTGAAGCCAATCGCGCTCCGGAGGGCCGCCACGACCTTGTAGGACGCGTCGGCCAGCACGACGTTTCCGGCGGCGTACAGCTCCAGGAACACGTTGAAGGTCCCGGGCCCCGCGCCGAAGCGCAGGGCCACGACGCGGTCCCGTCCTAAAGCTTTGACGCTCGTGAGGCGCTTGCCCTTTAACGCCGTCCGCAGTTTCGAACAGAGGGGCGAGGGCATCTCCCCCGGGGCTTCTCTGGCATCGAACCTAGTGACCAGGAACTTCGTGCCCGACTCCAACAGCAACAACCGCTTCTCCGCCTCGCCGCTCTGCTGCAATTTCAGGATGAACGTGCGGCCGTCGCCGTCGTAGACCTGGTTCACGCGCCAGTCGCCGCATTTCTGTGATACCTCCCGGGCCATGGCCGCCACGTCGCTCAACGTGAAGCGGGCCTTGGGCATGGTTGTGTTCGCTTGTGCTTTTTGTGCTGCTCGTTGGGGTGTGAGGAGGGTTTTGCAGTCCTTGCGGTGCGTTTGGCGCGGCGCAGTGGTGGCGCTGCTTTCTTTGTGGAGCTGTGCAACTAGAGCCGGTGCTAGCCTGTGCTCGTGCTTGTGCTAGTGCATATGCGTCGACGTCATGCATAATGCAAGCTTAAATCGAGCGTGCGGGTTGTGTGGCCCACCAAAACGGGTTTCGCTACACGCCCGGCGCCCGTCCGAGCGTTCCGCGAGGCTAGCCGACCGGACGTCTCCTAGTTATCCCCACAAGCCGTCCACAAGCCGAAGGGATCAAACCGCCGCGCCGCGCGCCGCCCACAATACTCCTTTAGAAATTGGAGTCAATTATTGGCCCTGCGACCCACCTCGGGACTCACCCTCGAGGCGCGCAAAAGCATGCCGCGCCGCTACCTCCGCGCCGCGCCCCTCATGACCGCCGTCCGGGGCCAGGCGCTGCCGACCTTCGAGCAGGGCGCCAGAAAGGCGTGGGCCTTCGGCTCGACGCAGTACAAGCGCGTCCGCGACGCCGTCAAATACAACGGCGGCGGCATGTACGACGACCGCTGGAAGCTAGACGATAGGACGGAGTGTTACAGTGGCACGGACGAGTACGCGGTCCGCGCGGTCTTTTGCGACGCGGAGTGCTTGAGCGAAAACAAGGACGACCCCGCCTGCGCCGGGCCCTGGTACTGCGCGCGCACGAAAGTCTGCGAGGCGTTCCACAACCCGCACGGCCGCCAGAAGGTGGACCCGACGTCGCGCAAGTGCGCCGTCGTGCACAGCTGCGCGAACCACAGCCAGTGCTACCCGACACCTCCGGACCAGAAGGCCATGGGCGTCTCCACGGCTAGTTCGGACCTGTCCAACCTCGACGACGCGCCCTTCAAGTACAAGCTCGCGGGCTTCACCATGGAGACGACGTGCTGCACGAACAGGGGCTCCTTCAAGCACGACCTCGACGTCCCGTGCAACGGGGGCTCGGCGGTCGCCGTGTCCGTACTTGTATCTGTGGTCGCGCTCGCGGTCGGGTCCTGAGTAATGGGATACGAAAACCCGCCCATCAGATTTTTTTTTCTTTTGCGCTGCGTCTCCGCAGCTGTCTATCGCAAAGCCCAGGGGCTCCCGGAGACAGGACGCCTCTTGCGCGTTTAAAAGGTACGGGGCGCTCTCGCGCTTTTGGCGGTCCGCGCTGGTCTAGGGAGTAGCGCGCCACCCCAGGCACAGGCAAGGCTCTTCCCACGAGCCGACGTCTTGGGGTTGGCAGGAACAAGAAGCCAGGGGTTCGCTCAGCGGAGCGGGCGCCCGAGGCTGGGACCGGCAGAGCTTGGCGCCGAAAAAGACAGACAGCCGCCGGCGACGCCGCCGGGCGCGTGCCCCGTCGCGGACATCCGGGGCTTCGCAGCGGACGCACCGGACGCCACGATGAGCGACAGCGACGAGCAGATCTGCCCGCTCTGCTGCGAGGAGCTGGACGTCGCGGACCAGAACTTTTTGCCCTGCAAGTGCGGCTACCAGGTCTGCATGTGGTGCTGGCACCACATCAAGGAGAACCTCAACAACCTGTGCCCGGCCTGCCGGGGCACCTACTCGGACAACCCGCACGCCTTCTCGGCCGTCGAGAAGGAGGAAATTATGCAGAACAAGCTCGAGATGAAGGTGCGCGAGAAGGAGAAGAAGGAGCGGAACAAGGAAAAACGGGAGGAGGTCATCGTGCGGACGGGCATCGAACGGATTCCTCTGCCGAGTGAGCATCCCATCACGCTACGCCGGGGTCGGGCGGGGTCGGACGTGGATTCGGCGCCGAACCGGCAACAACGCAGAGCCGAGGCGAAACGGAACCAGGACCTGTTGGAAGAACAGCAGCGCCAGCAGGCCCTGCAGAACTCGATGCGCGAGCAGCAGGCGCCGGCCGGCCGGCCGCCGCGGCCGGCGTACGGCTACGGTGCTTCCACGGACAACCTGACTTCTTTAGGAGGAGAATACGGCTTCGGGCGGGGCGGGTCGACGGGCCTGGATTCGTTACTGGGAGGCGTGCGGGCGGCGCCCCCGCCGCCGCAGCCGCCCCTGGACTTGGCGGGCCTGTGGAACACGCCGGCCCCGGCGCCGCCCCCGCGGGAGAACGCCTTTCGCTTGGACGCGTCGCCCGTGGCCTCGAGCGGCTTCTTCGACAGCGGCTCGATCTGGTCGACGAACGCGGCGCCGGCCAGCGACGGCTGGGGCGCGCCGGCGCCGGCGGCCCAGGGCTTCGGCGGCCAGGGCTTCGGCGGCTACGGCGGCGAGGCGGCGTCCAGCGACGCCTACGCCGCGGACAGCCTCGCGGCGGACACGGCCGCGCTGAATTTACTGAGCGTGGGCTACGGCGAGGATCGGCGCCGCTACGCGCCGCAGCAGGGCGGCTACGGCGCGGCCCGCTACTAGAGAACAACGCGCTTGCTTTTGAGCGCGGCGACGCCCCGGGGGGCTTGGAGAGCCCCGGGACGGCCTCGCTACTCCGCGGCACATGTGACATACGTGCCGAGCGAGGACGGTCGCCGCCGCCCGGGCGGGATGCGGACCGATAAAAGACCAAATATTTACCTGAATTTCCAGGGCGTTACGTCGATGGCGTGGAGGGGGACTGGGACGCCGGAGGTTAAGGTGCCGCTCCCAGCAAAGGTACGGGCGGACCCGTTCCCCGTGCCAGGGTCGTTTGTTGTTATGGTGCTGGGACATGTGGGCGCCCCGAGGGGGAGACACCTCGCTCATTCATCGGCGGCGGGCGCGGGCCGCGTCAGGGCAAAATGCATTAATTGCGTTTTTCCTCCCCTACTGGGTGCTCTGACCTCTGCCGCTCGCTGGGAGTTTGATTCGTGCGCAACCGAGCTCTCCCATTTTCAAACAAGCTCTCTTTTGGCGCAATTAGCCACTCGCTCTCCGACTAAAACGGCCCCAAGTAGATCCGCAGTGCCTTGAAACTCAATTCTGGAACTCACGAAAGGTTCACCGACCTTATATCTAACCACACGAAAGAAAGAGCAGCCAAAACTGTGCTACGCGCAGCGCAATGGGCACATCCCACTGGGAGGCTTAAAACAGCCCACACACGCCGCCGTCGCTTCGCTCGAACTCACGAGGCTGCTCAGCCGGTAGCGCGCTACCTCCCACTGCCGCGCGCCAGCCACACATGGCCAACTTGGCCTACAGATTCAAATGGAGGCATTTGGCGGGAACCGAGCGCCCCACTGTGAGCGCGCGCATCAGAACCACTCCACCGCGGACTCGTATACGACACACCGACAGCATGTAGACCGTGCGCGGAGAGTCACAGCGGCCGCGCGCGCAGGCAAAACTATATCTCACCGCGAAACCGCACCGCTACTCAAGATGCCTACGAACATCGTCTCCCCGCCGCCCAAGTCGCAGTACGAGATCGAGCGCGACGCGCGCATCGCGCGCAACGAGGCGTACATGAAGTCGATCAGCATCGACCCGCACGGCGGCGGCTACATGAAGCAGAACACGAAGAAGTCGCCTCCCAAGCCGCGCATGCCCAGGAAGCAGGTGCCCGAGTCCGAGCGCCGCCGCTCGTCGCGCCTCCAGGGCGTGACGCTCGCGCCCGAGCGCCTGACCTACGAGTCGGACGACGACGCGCCCCGACGCAAGCGCTCGCGCGGCTCCGGCGGCCGCTCCCGCAAGGTCGCCCGCGTCGAGTCGCTGTCCGAGGAGCAGCGCGAGGCGCTCGCCGACTTCAACATGGACGATTTCGAGGCGTGGATGGAGCCCGACGGCGAGCACCCCATCTCCGACGCCAATAGAAGAGCGGTCATCCGCCAGGTCACCAAGCTCGTGTCCGGCGAGGGCATCTACTACGACGGCGCCTTCGGCTGGCCCAGGGGGAAGATCTCCCGCAAGGACGAGCCCGTGACGATGCAGTCGGACATCGGCCAGCACCACCTCGACACGCAGAACTGAGCGGCGGCGCGCAAGTAAGTACCACAAAACTTACACCCCCTAGGAGCCCGGGTCCAGCAGCCCTGGGTCCAAGAACGCCAGGTAGAGCCCGACCTCGCGCTGCATGGCGTAGGAGAAGGGCCGGACCTCGCCGAGCACCTGGCTCCGCGGCCCCAGGATCCGCCCGTCCCGGGCGACCTCGCAGAGCGTCGAGCCCTCCAGCGTCACGAGGCGGCACCCGTCCAGATGTAACGTAAGGAAGTGGACGTCGTGCTCGTCCAGAGCATTCAGCGCTCCCCCGGTCGCGTCCATTTGGAGCTCGCCCAAGAATTGTTCGGCTGCGCTCCCGGCCTGCGCCCCCGACAGGTAGCCCAGGACCATGCCGCGGTTGCTCGTCACGGCCCCGTCCCTGCCGCAGGACGCCCGATAGTCGTCGTCGCGGCCGTAGACAGCCCACGCGCAATCCGAGGGCGGGTCTCTCCCGTACACGCCGGAGCCCTTCTTTGCGTTCTTGGGCGGCGGCGGCGTCGTCCTGTAGCGCGCGCGGCCCGGCATGATCGACGGCGAATCAGGTGGCGGGGGCCTGCGCGGGGTCGCGTCAAATGCGTCCGGAGCGATGGAAGGACGCCGAGTTGATACGGCGGTTGAGTAAGCGACCGCTCGTCCTCGTCGACGCACTGCGCGTACTCCTTCCGCAAATGGTCGGGCACGAGGTCCGCAATACATAACGGCGTCCACTCCGCGTGCAAGTCCGCGTCCAGGTCTTTTGATGATATAACGGGCTGCTTTAATGTCGCGCGGAAGAGGCCGTGCGCGTCGACGACGCACGCCGGCGGCCCCAGCGCGAGGGCGAAGACGTGCCCGTCCTCAAAAACTTCCAAAGAAATGCGCCAGTCCGACGACACATTGAGACCGTCGACCCAGGGTGTACCCGTGAACAGTTTACGACCGTCCCGGCATCTCACGGGCGCCACCTCGAGATCCAGGCGCTTGAACGCGAAGCCCAGCCCGTCCCCCCGGGCCTTGGCGAAGGCCTCCTTGCCGCTCCACAGCAATCGGAACCGCTCGCCTCTATCGCCCTCGCCCAGCCAGGCCCACTCCCGGACGGTCAGCATGTCTCGCATCGACGTCAGGTCCTGCTCGCCGCCGCCCTTCCGCTCGGAGTCCGGCGCACAGACGTCGACGCCCACGATGCACAGCGGTTCGGCCGCTATTATGACGTGGCGCCCGTCGTGGCTCACGTTGAAGTTGAAGTTCGGCGTGTCACAGGGCGCCTCGCTCACCAAAAACGGCTTCTTGCCCTTGGTCCGGGCGATGACCACCTCCGATACACCCAAGCACACGTCACAAACACACCGCGCCGCCAACCTTGACGCTAGGGCCTTGCACCGGTCGCAGGCGTGGTGGAACCGCGCGATGCGCTCGCGCTCTTCCGGCTCCGGAACTAACTCCATCAAAAAGCGCCACTCCCGGCCGTTCTCCCCTAGGACGGGCGCCCACGTCGCGACCTCGACGCGCCACCGCGCTCGGCCCGTCCGTCGGCTCGCCGCGCGCCACGCCACCGGTCTCAAACACCGCCGACTGACAAAGCCCTCGTCCCGGCCCACGCGCCACCGCACCCGTCGCTGCCCCGTGCGGGCGACGGCGCCCAGGTCCCCTTCTAGCAGCAAATTCCGCGCGCCGCGCGGCACGGCCGCGAGCTCGGCGCTGTCGAGCGCGGGCGTCTTCCTTACTAATGCCACCGCCGTGCAGACCTCGTAGACATCGTCGTCGTCGCGCGCGTCCTCGAGCGACGCGCTGCTGAGCTGCTGGGCTATGTGTGCGGCCATGCCTTAGTGGTCTTATTTATATATGCTATGCCGACGCGGGACCCGGTCATTTCTGCTGCTTGCGTGAGATGATGATGCCGTCGTTCTTCTGCGACCGTCGTGTGCAGCGATGCGAGTGTGCAGCGATGCGGCGCAGCGAGCCCGATGCATCGATTTTGGCCGAACCGGGCGCGAAACCCGCACGCTTATCCGTAGGATCGTCTACGCGCCGGTACACACTAGAGGCACACACACGCACCCGAGGCGTCGCAGGTGTGGTGCCTCGGGCGGACTCTTCGGCTCGCACGAACCACCGAGTCCTTGACGCCGTCGACGCGGCCCACGAGCGTAGTTCTTGCTTGTGCTTATTACTTGGCCGCGTCCTGGCCCGTGCCGATGCAGACGTCGATGATCGACGTCGTGTCGACGTCCTTCTTCACCAGGAGCGTCTTCCCCCCCTTTTTCGTGAGGGACGCGTCCAAGCGAAGTAGCGTGGACCGCGTGCCCATGGCGTGCTGCGCCGTGCCCGCCTTGGCCCCCTTGTAGCCGATGAAGGCCCACGCGGCGCGGTACTCGATCTTCGCGATGTCCCGCGGGGCGCCCAGCTTGTACAGCTGGTTGTAGAAGCCCTGGCCGAGGGGCCCGCTCGCCTTGATGGCCGTGTCCGCGATGCCTAGTAAAACGGGCGCGCCGTCCGGCATCGCGTCGACTTGTTTCTGGAACTCAAGCGTCGCCTTGTCCCTTTTGTTGTAGAAGTCGATGCGTTTGTGCGATACCAACGCCAGTTTGTCCTTGTCGAACTTTAGTTGAGCGCACCAGATCCCGACGGAGTTCGGCGTCAATTGTAAAGTTTCGACGCCTTTCGCACCGTGGAAGGCCATCCAGCCGCCCCCGCGGTCCGCTTGGCGCCCGTAGCACTCGACGGCGACGTCATGTAACTTTAGTGTGGACGCGGGCGCGGAAGACTTCGCCCGCTTCTTGAGCTCCGCCTTGAACTTCTCATTATGTTCTTCTGTTAAATACGACCGTTCGATGCGAAAGCGGGCGAAGAACTCCAGGTCCTTCGAGCCCATGGGAAACGCGGCGGTGAAGCCCAGGGACTGTAAGTTTTTGGCGATCGGCGCCTCCAGTTTGTTGTACTGCTCGTGGGCAAAAGCAATAAAAGAAATGCGCTCTCCACTAAAAGGCGTCGTCGAGTGCTCCGCGTTGCCGTCGAAGAGCTTCCACTGGTTGTGGCACTCGATGACCCCCTGGTCCGCCGTCCAGAGGTGGCCGCCCGTGTGCTTCCCGAGGCTGATGATGTAGGACGGGCCGATGTTATTGCCGTCGACGTGCTTCTTGGCCTGCGGTATAAAAGCGGTGAGTGTCTCGCGTCGACGGCGTGAGGTGAAGGCGGACGCCGCGCGCCACCGCATAATTATAGTTCACCTGCAGCGAGGAGAACGGGAACTCCGCACCCTTCTTCGTCCGCGGCAGCGTGGCCCGGGACCACCGCACCAGGAACTTGGTCATCTCGGGGTGGTTCAAGGAAATGAGACTGGTGCGGGCCCCCTGACCGAGCGCAAACACCAAACCGGCGCACATGCCCGGCACCGCGCGCCCCGTGTCCGTGACGTTCGGCCGGGCTTGGGTCGGCCACTTCCCGTTCAAGAGCCGCAGCATCGTGACCACTTCGCTTCCAGCAGGCGCCGCGTCCTTCTTGTGCGAGCGCAGCCATTGCGAGGCGTAGCTCTCGACCTTCTTCAGGCCCGCGCGCACGTCCGCCGCGCAGGACGCGTCGGCCGGCGCGTTCGCCTGCGGCGGCGTCTCGGCCTTCTTCGCGCGCTTCGGCTTCGGCGACGCCTGCTTCTTCGCCGGCGCCGCGCGCTTCGGCGCCGGCTTGGGCGACGCCTTCTTTTTCGAAGGCGGCGCCTTGCGCTTGGGCTGGACGCACGTGGCTGCCTCCGTGAGCGTTAGAGTCGTGCGCTCGTCGTCGCACGGCTCACTACAGTGCCACCGGACCGTGCACTCGTCGTCGTCGATGCTTTCGACCGTGCCTTTGTAGACACCGAAGCCGGGGAACTTCTTCTCTACGGTCGAGCCCACCGTGATTTCAGCCATGCTATCTTAACGTGCGGTTTCGCGCGGTAGGCGCCGAGAGACGCGGTCTTCGCTGGCACAGCGCGAGATAAGGCTGGCACGAGTATCCGTGGGGAGTTATATCGTGCCGACAGCAGCTCTGTCGTGCGATTTGCGCAGCTAAACCACTTTGGCGCGGAGAGCGGCAAAACCCGTGCGAGATTTCGCGCGTGTCACTTTTCTAGGCACTTTTCTGCTGCGCGTCCTGAATTGTACGTGGCGCTGGGTTGCTGGGTCCTCTCCGCAAAAACCCGCCATAGCTCGATTTTTGCCCAGCATTCAGTCCCCTCCTTTTGATTTGGCCTATCTCGACCGAACAAGGACTGTGAACCCCAGCGCCGGTCAATAATCCAACGAGGAGCACTGCGACGCAAGGGGCTGCACCCGCTGCGCGCCTCGCGCGCCGCAAGGCCGGCACGCAACCACCCCCCCCGCAGGCCCACCTCGTCCGACAGCAGCCATGGCGGAGTCCTGGTGCGGCCACCTCTGCCGCGTCAAGGCCAACGAGGGCGCGATCGTAAGAAAGGGCAAAGACCAGGACAGCGAACTCGTGGGAGAACTGCCGGCGGGCCTCGAGCTGAGAGTGTGGGAGTCCGGCTTCACCCTGAAAGGCGACGGCACGCGGGTCGGCCGGTCCCGCGTCACGGCGCCCTTGAATGGGTGGTTGAGCGCCAAGTGCGTGGAGGTGCTCCCGCAGGGCGTGCGCGGCGGGCCTGTGCCGCGGTGCGACGACTACGAGGCCTGCTTCGAGCCGGCGGAGCCCGAGCGCACCGCCAAGCAAGAGGGCCCGCCCAAGACCTACGTGCCCGTGTCCATCAAGTGCGTCGTCCTCAACGTGCCGGAAGAAGAGAGAGAAGGCGTCACGAACTTCAAGGTGGGCTGGGCCCACGGCCAGACCACGGTCGTCACGGACAAGGAGTCGCGGGCGAACACGGAGCTCTACCAGTGGACCAAGGGCACGGACGGCGGGCCGCCCGAGCTCCGCGCGCGGCTCTCGTTCCACGGTTTTGCTTCCAGGGCGCTGCCGCCGGGCAAGACCCTCGCCTAGGCCCTCCCCCTCAAATCCTTGTCCGGTCTCCTGCTCGCCGCGACTCGATTTACCTAACGCCATCGGGGAGTAAGGCGATCGGCTAGGATTTACACAAAACAGCTTAGGCCAGCGCCTCCATCACAGCGCCTTCCGCGCTTGGACCACGACCATGGGGTCCCGCTGGCCCACCCAGCCGTCCGGCGACACGTCCGCCACGGTGATGTCCGCGTCGTCGAAGCCCGCGTAGTGGTAGTACGACGCGAGGATGCGCGCGTGCGCGGGCTCCGTGAAGGGCCGCGTCCAGCAGGGCACGACCTTGCTGGGAAAACACCGGTTCGTGAACGCCATCGCCGCGACGCCCCCCGGCTTGAGCACGCGCCGGACCTCCCTGAACACTTCGAGCGGGCTCGTGAGGTAGTCCGCCGAGAGGCTGTTGGTCACGACGTCGAAGCTGTTGTCCGCGTAGGGCAGCGTCGGGTCTTTGTTGAGGTTGCGCACGGTCCACTCCGTTTTTGACGGGTTCGCGAGGAGCTCCAGGGCGTTTAATCCCAGCGCGGCGCACCTTTTGGCCTTGTAGCCTTTGGGGTAGTGCGACGTCCAGGACGAGCACAGGTCTAAGACGTCGCCATTTTCCGGCAGCACGCAGCCGTAGTACGTCGTCAGGGCCTCCCGGCATTCCTCGCCGGCGTGCTGCACGAACTTCGGGATCAAATAGAAGAGCTGGTCGTCGCTCGGGTCCTCCGGCGTGAGGTCCCGGGCGTCGAAGGGCCACTTTTCGGAGTAGGTCACGTCGTCCAGCGCTCTCGACACGGGGGAGCTCTTGGCGTGCGGGATGTCGACGCCGCCGACGACCAGCGCCGCAGACTGTCGCATCGATGCTAGCATGAGGAAGACACGCATTGCTGGCATGTTAATATGGCAGAGCTTGTTTACGCAGGCTTGTGATGATGTATACGCAGGCTTGCGCTTGCCGAGCTGAGAAACCCGTGACTTTAACCCGAACCCAAACCCGCGCGATCAGTGAAGTGCGCGCTAAGTCGGGCAGCCTCTGTCCATAAACCGGGCTGCCTTTGCTCACCTGATGCACCACTAGTGGCTTGCATTAAACTGGGCTGCCTTTGCACGCCTCAGGTGCACCACTAGTGGGTCGCATTGCCAATGCGGTTCAAGACAAAGATGCGGTCGAGGACCATGCCGCACGGGGAGGACGATGGGCTGTTCTACGATGCAGAGGAGGACGCAGCGGCACCGGACCTGCCGCCGCAGCGGTGGGTCTGGGCGACGCGGCTCGGCGTGGCCGCCGCGGTGATTGTAGCGGTCGTGCTGGTCGCAAGCGTCGCGCGGAGGCGTGATGGCGCCGACGAGGCGCCACCGCCTTGGATGACGGCGGCGGCACCCGACGCGTCCGGTCCACACCCGCACGAGTGGGCGCCGCCAAACGCGCGAATCGTACACTACATCGACCTCACACGACCACCAACACCTCATCAGCAGCAGCGGCTGATATCGCGGAACAAGCCGGTCACGGCGTCCGTGCGGGGCAACCTGGGCGAGGCCTCGGTAATCACGAACGGCAAGCGCGACGACTGGTTGAAAGACCGGTGGCAGGCCGCGAAAAACATGCAGGGCGCGCCGATACCGGGGCCCCATTGGCTGCTCGTCGAACTGGAGCAGCGATGTGTTGTCGAGCGCATCGACGTTGAGTTTGAGTCCGCGTACGCGCGAGACTACGTGCTAAAAGGGCGAACACGCGACGGCGGCTGGGTCACGCTCGCCGTCGGCGTGTCGGCCGTCGAGTCGCGGCCCGCGAAGCAGCGCGTCTTGCATCGCCTCGCGTCGCAAGCCATGGCGCCGGTCGACCAGGTCAAGCTGGAGATCGCGCGGCCCGGGACGCAGTGGGGGACGAGTGTGTGGGAGCTGGACGTGTTTGGGACGTGTGCAGGGTAAGTTTATTGGATTATTTTGTGAGAGAGACGCTGACTAGCCCTCGCATCGATGCATTGGAGCCCGGGCTAAACCCGTTTTGCACTGGAATTTTATTCAGCCAATCACGCTCGCAAAAAGCCACTCAACGCGGGGCGTCTATTTCCGCGCACCTCTCCACTCGTCGCTGTTCAAGGAGTCGTCGTTTTACTCGCTTGTAACCATGGCCTATGAAGTCTATTACTGGGGCGCGTGCGAGAAGTTCTACGGACGCGCGCTCTCTGTTCTGCTCATTTTAGAAGAAACCGGCACCAAGTACGTCATCAAGGACCAGGCGCACAAGCCCGAGGGCACCTTCGCGCTCCCGGCGATCAAGACGTCGTCCGGAGTCGTCGTGTCGCAGTCCGCCGCGATCTGCCACGTGCTCGGCCACGAGTTGAACTTAGCGCCGACGGACGCCGCGGCCGACGCCAAAGCCCTGCAAATCTGCTGCGACGCCATCGATTTCATCACGGAAGCTACCAAGCCCGACTTCGCGACCGAACGCAAGCAGAAGTGGCTCACGCACTTCGCTTCCGTGACCTCGGTCGACGCGCCGGTCAATTACGGTGACTTCCTCCTCTTCACGGCCCTCGAGCTGGCCATCTCGGCCTTCACCGCGGCCATCGACGAGAGCGAGTACCCGGCCGGCCTCGGCAAGTGGTGGAACAAAATGCTCGCGACCAAAGCCGTGACCGCCTTGAAGGGCAAAGGGCGCCAGTTGATGCCCGGCGAGGCCAACAAAGCCTGGTAGGTCCCACGTCCTAAGTCTATCCACATCATACAATAGGGCTATTACACGGACCGGGCCACACACACCGCCGCCTCAAAAGAGGCCGGACAGCTTCTTCTTCTCCCCCGGGTCGACCAGTCGCCCCTCGCACCCGTCTTCCGCGGAGAGCCAGAGCTGGTTCGTCGCGTCGAGGTGCAGGTAGCAGCGGTGGTTGAGCGTAAACGAGTTCGGGCCGTAGCGCTCGCGGAACCCCGCAACGCCCTCGTCCTCCAGCCTTTTCCCGTCGCGCCACACGCGTGATGAGTCGTGGCCCCACCCGTCGTAGCCGTCGCGCTCGCCGGCGACCCAGCCGTCCGGGTCCTTGCCGCTCGCCGAGAGCTGGAGCACGAAGTTCATGCCACCCGCGGCGTTGGGTACTTTGTGCACCTCGCGGCCGTGGAAGAACGTGGCGTCGTCGGCGAAGTTGGACTTGTCGTACCCCGGTACTTGACTCATCCGCCGTGCCGAGGCGTCTTGGATGACGACGTTCGGCGCGTCCGGTCCTCTGAGTTTCGCGACGAGCGCGTCCGTCAGCACGAGCTGAAACATCATGCCGCCGCAGAAGTCGAACACCGCCTTCTTCTCGTGCAGGTCCACCAGATATTTCGCCGCGTTGTCGGCGTAGTCGCGGTCGCGGCAGGTCGGGTTCTCCAGCGAATTCGCCTTCGTCATGTCAGCAGTGGTTGCGGCCGCAGCTCTGCGGGAGAGCGCTGTCGCGAGGCCCAGCGTCGGCGCCTGGAAAGCTCGACTGGCGGCACCGAGGAGCGCGACGGAACGGAGCATTTATAAGACGTGAAAATTTAGGCAGCCAGCTCGAGTGCCAGCCAGGTTTGCCAGCTAGTTAAATGCTCAAACTATTGTGCGGGTTTTATTGCGCGGGTTTCGAAGCACAAGGTGCATCTCCCTTGCAAACGACCGACTCTGCGCCGCAACGCTTCCTGAGCACCGCAAGCAACACCAAAAAGCCATAACGAACCATACGGCCGAGACGCTCACGCCGCCGCGGTGATAAAAGCAGACCCGAGCTGACAAGAAGTAGTCCTACAGCCATGGAAGAAACCAAAGCTGCCGACGAGGTCACCCTCAGAGACCTGAAAGAAGTGATCGACGGCCAGACGCACCGCATCGATGCGCTGACCAGTCTCGTGCGCGCCCAGCAGGTCACGATGGACCGCCTGCTGCGCGCCGTTGAGCGGGGCGCCGCGGTGCCGGCGCTGCCGGCGGCGGCGGCGGCCTACGCCGCGAGCCCGCCCCGGGCCTCCGCGCCGCCGCCGAGCTCCCGGACGGGCCCCACGGGCTACGGCGCGGCGCCCGCCCAGTACGTCTCCCGGACGGGCCCGACGGGCTACGGCGGGCAACCGGACCCGCAAGCGGCCGCGCGCGCGAGGGAGCAGGCGCAGCGGCTCGAAGCGGAGCGGCAGCGGGGCGACGCCGCGCGCCGGGCCCACGCCGAGCGCGTGGCCCAGGAGCAGCGCGAGCGGGAAGCGCGGGCGGCGCTGGAGCGGGAGCGGCAGGAGCAGGCGCGGAAGGAGGCCGCGGCCCTGGCCGCGGCCCAGCGCGCGGAGCAGGAGGCCCTGGCCGCGAAGCGCGCGGAAGAGTTAAGGCTCCAAAAGGCGGCCGAGGAGGCGGCGCGGCGAAAGGTCGAGGCTGCGAAGCAGGCGCAGCAGGCCAAGCTCGCGGCGTTGCGCTCGAAGATGCTCGGGGACCTGGTGGGGAGCGACGACGAGGGCGAGGACTCGCTCTTCGGGTCCTCGCCAAAGGCGCCCGTGAGCACGTCGTCGTTCTTCGACTAGCGTAACAGCATTCAAGTATATAGGGTACCACAGTTATGCCTCCTCGAGCCGCGCGACGAGCTCCGCCTTCTTGCCGCCGACTTTGAGCCCCCGCGCCTTCAGGAGCTTCTTCAGCTTGGGGACCGTCATCGTGGCGTAGGACGCCGCGGCGGCGGGCGCCGGAGCGGGCGCCGGCGCGGGCGCCGCGTCGCCGCCGCCGCCGATACCTAAAATAGACAGCAGCTCCGCGTCGTCGTCGTCGTCGCCAAACAAGTCGTCCTTGTCGTCGCCGAGGAACGCCGCGAAGGAGTCGTCGTCGTCGTCCTTGAAGAGCGCGTCCGTGCCGTCGTCCGACAAGAGCGACCGGAGGAGGTCGTCGTCGGACGCGGCTTCGGCCTTGCGCGAGCCTGGCTTCTCCTTCTCGTCCTTCTCGTCCATATCAGCGAATAGGGAGTCGAAAAACGCGTCATCTTCTGCAGACGGCGCTCCTAATAAAGCGTCGTCCGGATCGTCTTTCGCCGTCGTGTACTCGTCCCGATCCAAATCGGCGTCGACCGCGGCGCCACTCCCTAAAGAAGCTTCCCGGTCCGAAGCTAAAGCTTGCGTGTCCCAGCGCGAGCGTAGGGCAGCGCGGCCCGCGCCGTCGTCCACGTCGTACGGCGCCGCCTCCTTGCGTTCAGAACGACGCTGGCGCCGCGAGTCCAAACCGGCATCGGCGGTCGAATAGTCTGGAGGCGCATCCCGATCCTTCCGCCGCGCGTCCCGCTCCGCGGCTTCGCGCGCCGCGTTATCGGCGCGCGCCGCGGCCATCTCTTCGGCCTGGGCCATCTGCGCGACCTCCTCCGGCGTCAATAACCGCACTTGGTCGGGCTCGAAGAACTCGTCGAAGTTCGACGCCCCCGTCAATGTGACTATCAACTGGTCGTTCTTGACCCTTTTTACGAGGCCGCGCTCGCCCGCCAGGGCGCCCTTGATCACCGCGACGACATCCCCCAAGGCATACGTGTCCACGATATTTTCAGTACCAACGTCCTGTCCTTCCAAAGTGATCTTGAGCATGCCCGTGACCTCCCGGTCGGTCAAAGGGACGGGCACGACCGCACCTTTGTAGCCCGCGACGACGTCCCCGATGCCGTTGCGCATGCCCGGGTCGTCCCCCACGAAGTTCGCGACCTTGGGGATGCGCGTCAGCACGTTCCACGAGTCCTGGTCGGGCTTCCACTTCAGAAACATGTAGCCCGGGTAGACGACGCGATCCTTGTGGAAGACCGTCTTGCCGCGCGTGCTCGCGACTTTCTCCGTCGGGACCAAGATCTCCTCGACGCGAGACCGGGAATGGGCGTTCTCGGGGTAGGACAAAATCTCCTTGACGGTCTCGCCGCACCAGATCTCGTTCCCCACGTAGCACTGCAGGATGTACCACTCGCTCTTGTCGCTCGTCTCGATGTCGACGGGCACCGCCGCCAGGCGCGTCCGGCTCTCGGTGGCGTGCCCCGGGCGCGTCCGGCGCGGCGCCGGCGCGCAATCGGCGGCGTGCGGGCAGCGTTTCGCGAGCGGCGGCACGAGTGCGGTGGCCAGGGATGCGCACGCGGCCAGTGCGGCGGCGCACACGGCAGCCGGGTGCCGTGCGCGCATAATTGCTCACTTCAGTGATTTGGCTATTGATGGCTCTAGGCTGCGAATGCTCGCTCCAAAGTAGCTATA
>Ga0302122_10000230_pt1 | contig 32661 bp, 27 predicted proteins | sample CB21_SCM_MG_FD_203115 | JGI IMG/M metagenome (GOLD analysis project Ga0302122, IMG submission 203115) | Marine microbial communities from Western Arctic Ocean, Canada - CB21_SCM | ecosystem: Environmental > Aquatic > Marine > Oceanic | place: Canada: Western Arctic Ocean | collected 2017-09-28 | reverse complement strand
CATCGTGCACACTGCACGTTGTACAACTTCCTCAGTCAGCGACCGCCTCGATTACAAAATTGCACTCGTTCATAATCTGCTGCCTGAGATCGTGCGGGGCCGGCTTTGACACGGTTGGTTTCATGTAACGCTTGACGGTGACTGCCGGCATCTGCTCGTTTATTAATTGCTCGAGACGGTCAATAAATTTATCACCTCGGGGTTTTGATATATCGAGGAGCCCTAGCGTGCCAGATATATGCTCGGGCCGTTTCGCGAGACTCCGTTTTATCGGTTCACGCTCGTCTGTCGGATCAATTATGACTACTGGGTTTGATGTTGCGACCATATTTAAACTACCTCTCACAGATGTTCTATTTCTCGATTTTTTTGCTCGTCACAGTTGAGTCGAGTCCAATTCGGTTAGAGAACCCCTCGAATATAGCAGAAAACTTACCGGCTTGGCTTCCGGCTACAACAATATGAATATTTGACTTACTTGCGAATTTTGGCACCAACCGATTTAATTCTTCGTCGGGTGCGCCTTCTAGTAATTTTGGATCAATACCGACGGTGACATCTTCTGTTGATAAAAGCTCTTTGACGGGACGGCTAGTTATCTCTTGTATGCGATCCCTGACCTGATCCTTAGACCACCCATCTCGCGCGATTGTCGCTACATGCTCGGGGCAGAGGGCAAAAAGCGCATCAGGATAATCGTGGTATTTGGGATGATGTAGTCCTTCTGCTTTTAAGCCTACTGATCCCACGACAGATCGAGCAGTTCGAGAGGTTTGATCTATGACTTGTCCAAGTCCGGTCATTGCAAAGACCGTTAGCACAGAGTCGTTTTCATCAAATCCTCGTTCAACATGAAGGGGTTCCCACGGACTTATTTCTTCCCATTCTGCAAAGCACATCGTAAATTTCAACGGAGAACCCATGGTCGTGCGCTCAGTTTCACCTGGTATCTGGCCTCCGACGTTTCTCAGAACAAGCTTCAGAGCTCTCCCTATAGCAGCGTTAGCCCTGTTTCCCGGGCCGAGTGCTTGCAAACCCATATTCATTCCTATTTCATGCCGAATTGGCCCATTCACGACTATTACAGGAGTTGCACCCATCGTGGTTGCGCCCACACCATGCATTCCAAATTGATCAGTACACACTGCTTCGACGGCGGTTATCACCACTGGGAGATATTCAGGCCTACATCCTGCCATAACGGAGTTCACTGCAATTTTTTCTACGGTTACCGGCGCCAAGTTAGGAGGTACGATTGCCACAACCTCTTGTGCATTTCGTGTAGTTCCTTCCAGCATACGGATTACTCGTTCCGGAGTTGGAGGAATCACGGGTAGCCCATCTGTTAATCCTTGTTCGTACAAAAACTCATGGATATCGTCATTGACACCTATTTCTACCCGTCGTCCACGAAGTGGAGATCCTTCTGACTCAGCCTTCAGGCGCTCAAAGATGCCAGGCTCCATCGACTTGGAACCGCATCCAGGAAGTAATTCAGGAAACGATGACCAGTCAATTTCCGGGAGCGTTACGTCATGCTGATTGGCAAGAGATTGAAATAAATCCTTCCAATCGTCCCGTCCAAAACCAATAAATTGCTGGGTGACATTTCCATCCTCAGTAGCTAAGAAAACGCTAGGGACTGTATCAATTTCATAGGCGTACGAGGTGTTAAGTGTGGAATCATCCAAGAAGGGAACAGTGAGGCCATATTCCTGAACCAGTACCAAATCGTCCTCGCCATTTTGCGCTAACGCCACAACATCAATATTTTGACCAAAAATGTCCTGAGCTTGCTGAAGAAGTGGCATTGACGTTCTTGTGGTAGGGCAATCCTCTTTCACGAAGCAAATCAGAGTTTGTTTACCTGAGGGAAATGAATATGCATTTTGTTCACGCTCTGCACCAACCGGTGGAAGTGAAAACGTAGGTAGCGCTTTTGTCATATAAGGTGATTACCCAAATCTAATTTCGTTCCAGTAAGATATCACAGTCAACAAGTCGAACAGTTCAGTTCAGTTCTTTTGGCGTTACATTCTCGTTAACATTCGAGAATACGGTTGAATCTCGAAGTTCCTCGTAAATTTGGTCTGCGATGACGGCAAGCTCGTCAGATACGAGCTTGAAGCGGTCACGTCCATACTGCCTGTAATAGTCTCGTCCACCAACCGGCGCCAGAATATTTCGTACATCATCTAAAAAATCGTCATAATTTTTTTTATGTCGACCAAGCCGCCAATCTGTAATGAGCCATTGGTAAATGGATCTCATGTATGTGAAATATCGAAGTCTTTCATCGGAGTTCTTGAGATTGTCCATCCCTGTAAAACCTTTATTCACTGCGTTAAACAATGAATCATTCGTGTTCCGGGCGGTTAACAGAGACTGAGCCATCTCGCGGGAAGAAAAGAGAAGTTCTCGCTCCGCATCCTCATGAGCTCGATCCAGAGCTTTCATTTGCAGCCGTATCTGAGCTGCCAAAAATAGCGCAACTATAAGCGTTGCTCCTCCAGTACATATCTGTGCAACAATTGCAATCTGGTCCCAGCTCATAGTTGATTCTTTCTTTTACACGGTCCGGCTTCATCCATATTTGTTAAATCATGTAAGCATGTGTCGCAACTCTAAAATTGTATTCTGTCGTTCGTTCACTGTGTCGCTAGGTGAATATTCAAACACCGGTTAAAGCAACTTGCCCATGCAACGTATGGAATTTCTGATGAAACTAACTGAATCGAATATGAATTTCTTGAGATTGATTAACGATTTAACATTGATGCCGCTTGTGCCTGACTGGCTGCGTGATAAGAAGACCGTACCAGTGGTCCTGACTCCACGTGACGAAACCCGATATCGTACCCAAATTTCTTGAAGTTTTCAAATTCTTGCGGCGCGACAAATCTAGAGATTGGCACGTGCTTTGGGGTGGGCTGTAAATATTGGCCAATTGTTAGTAATTCAACTCCTGAATCCCTGAGATCTTTGATTGTTTCAAAAATTTCAGGAATTGTTTCACCGATCCCAACCATCAATCCGCTCTTTATCGGAATTGTCTTGTTGTACCGTTTAGACCGCCTAAATAGATTTAGGGCAAGGGAGTAATTGCCTTTTGGTCTTAACTGGGGGTAGAGCCTTTCAACGGTCTCTATATTGTGGTTTAAGACAGCTGGTTTCGCATTGAGAACTTCATGTAGGGCTGATAAGTTTCCTTGGAAATCAGGAATCAGTATTTCGACCATGCAAGATGGATTTAGATGTCTGATCGAGCGGATACATGCAGCAAATACCGATGCCCCGCCGTCGCTCAGATCATCTCTATCAACCGACGTGAGAACGACATAGTCTAGGCCCAGTTTTTTTACTGCTTTACTGAGTCTTACCGGTTCGAGTGGATCGACGGAGTCAGGGCGACCTGAATTTACAGCACAGTACCGGCAGGCACGTGTACATGTGTCGCCTAAAATCATAAAAGTCGCAGTACCTGAGTTGAAACATTCTCCAATATTTGGGCAATGTGCCTCTTCACACACGGTACTTAAATTGTGTTCCCGAACTAGATTTCGCACTAGAGTGAATCGTTCTCCAGTTGGGAATTTGGCTTTGAACCAGACAGGTTTTTTTTGATGGACTGGGCGAGAGGCTGCATTTGAGCGCATAGCAATCCTTTATGAATGACCCGCTGTTTCAAGAGGCGAGCGGCGAACACCAAAATAGCTGCAGAGTTTGGTCGCTAGGCATTCAATAAGTTCATCAAACTCCACTTTAAGACCTAATGTTTCAGTTGATGTCACGCCATAATTTCGGATTCCACAAGGGATAATTGAGTTATACCAATCAAGATCAGTGCTCACGTTAATAGCAAATCCGTGTTGTGATATCCCGTTGCGCAGTCGGACTCCAAGGGCCGCTATTTTATTTTCTCCAATCCAAACTCCAGGCAGATTTGCTATACGCTTCGGATTTAAGCCGATTGTACGAAGCGCATCAATGATGACGGATTCGAGAGCTCGTATGTAATCGCCGATTCTCATTTGTCTGTTATTTAGATCGAACACCGGATAGCAAACGATTTGGCCGGGGCCGTGAAAGGTGATATCGCCGCCCCTACTGCTTTGAACTAAGGGGGCAGCTAGCTGATTTTCGGGTCTTATCAGGTTGTTTCGATTTGCGCGAGCTCCGAGAGTGTATACCGGATTATGCTCAAAGAATCCAACTTGTTCGATCTGACTTGTTGAGTCTTTTCGTGCCTCTAAGACAGACAGGTAAGCGTTATGTAGCCAATCAAGACCTGCAGCATATTCGACTTGGTGCTGAACTGTAATTTGAGCTGTGCGCATGGCATAAGAGTACGGCATTTCAGCAGATGTGTTTTTAAGCATGATCTACACTAGGTTACTTAGTTAACAAAAAAGTTTTGACAAACGGCGTATGATTCCGAATATAAGGGAGCAATATGTCGGATTTAGTTGACGCTAATGATCAAGTGGCGCGTCGTCTTGAGACCGAGGACTGGCTTAGCTCACTACGCGACGTGCAGCGGGAACAGGGTGGCGAGCGAGCGTCGGAAATCCTGAGCCGTTTGCAAGTAGAGGCACAACGATCAGGAATCCACTTACCGGTCACATCTCAGACTCCGTATGTGAACACCATTTCCCACCATCACCAACCCTTGTTTCCAGGTAACCGACTCTTAGAAAGACGAATAAAGAGTCTTATTCGTTGGAATGCTATGGCAATGGTGGTTGAAGCTAACCAGGCCTCTGAGGGTATTGGTGGACATATTTCAACGTACGCATCAGCGGCCACGTTATTGGAGATTGGCTTCAATCACTTTTTTAAAGGAGCAGAGCACAAAGATGGAGCAGATCTTATTTACTTCCAAGGTCATGCGTCTCCTGGGATATATGCACGGTCTTATTTAGAGGGTCGACTTAAGCCAGACAAGCTCCATAATTTCAGACGTGAATTGAAGGGAGGGCTGCCGTCATATCCACATCCTCGATTGATGCCAGACTATTGGCAATTCCCGACAGTATCGATGGGGTTAGGGCCTCTTTCAGCGATCTATCAAGCTAGATTTACACGCTATTTAGAAGGGCGAGGCCTAATTGCTGAGTCCGAACAAAAAGTATGGGCTTTTTTGGGCGATGGGGAAGTTGATGAACCAGAGTCACTTGGTGCCATTTCATTAGCAGCTAGGGAAAATCTGGATAACTTAATTTTCGTAGTTAACTGTAATTTACAGCGACTTGATGGGCCTGTTAGAGGGAATGGACAGATTATTCAGGAGTTGGAAGCAGTTTTTCGTGGGGTCGGTTGGAACGTGATTAAAGTGCTTTGGGGTCAAGAGTGGGATGCGCTACTGGACCAGGATTCTGAAGGCTTGTTAGTCCAACGTATGGGGGAAATCGTTGATGGTGAGTATCAGAAATATACCGTTGCTGGAGGGGCTTACATTCGAGAACATTTTTATGGGGTCGATCCACGCCTATTGAGAATGGTTGCACATTTATCTGATGATGAACTCTGGCGAATGCGTCTAGGTGGCCATGACCCTGACAAGGTATTCGCCGCTTATCAGTCGGCAGTGAATCACTCTGGTACTCCAACCGTGATTCTTGCTCGCACAATAAAAGGCTATGGTCTTGGGGAGTCTGGTGAGGGACGAAATATAACTCATCAGCAGAAGCGTCTGAACGAAAAAGAGCTTCTAGATTTTAGAGATCGTTTTGAAATACCGCTGTCTGATGCTGAGGTTGTTGGAGCTCCACTCTACCGACCGGCAAATAATTCTCCAGAAATAACCTACTTGACTGATAGGCGAAAAAAATTAGGAGGATATATACCCCGAAGAATAGTGAACCGTTCGTTAAATGCGAAAATTCCAGAGGGATTGTTCGATGATTTCTATCTAGGTTCTGGGGAACGAGAAGCTTCCACCACAATGGTATTCGTCCGGATGCTTGCTGCTTTAATGGGTAATGACCTATTGGGCAGTAGCATCGTACCAATTGTTCCTGATGAAGCTCGAACATTTGGCCTAGATAGTTTCTTTAGAGAGTTTGGCATATACGCACCGAAAGGCCAGTTATATGAACCTGTTGATGCGGGAGGGTTACTGTTTTACAAGGAAAGTAAAACAGGACAAATTTTGCAAGAAGGTATTTCTGAAGCAGGAGCACTCGCATCATTTTTAGCTGCGGGAACGTCAGAAATGACTCACGCGGTTACAACTATCCCGTTTTTTATTTTTTACTCGATGTTTGGTTTGCAACGAGTTGGAGACTTAGTCATGGCTGCTGCCGATGCTCGAGCTAAAGGCTTCTTGATTGGTGCGACTTCCGGGCGGACAACACTCAATGGTGAGGGACTGCAACATCAGGATGGTCATAGTCAGGTTCTTGCCTCAACTATTCCGTCGTTAATTTCTTATGACCCAGCTTTTGCTTATGAGATTGCTATTATTTTGGCGGATGGTATTAGACGGATGTATGACGAAGGCGATGACGTCTTTTACTATCTCACCGTCTGTAATGAAAATTATGTTCAACCACCTGTTCCTGACGGAGATTTCGATAAAGTCAGGGAGGGTGTCCTAAGAGGTATATACCGTTTCAAACAATCCGATTCACAAACCGATCAGCCTGACATTAACTTGTTTGGGAGCGGTGCGATCCTCAATGAGACGCTTGCTGCTCAAAAGACGTTGCTGAATTACGGGATTCAGGCTGATGTATGGTCAGTTACTTCTTACAACGAATTGAGACGTGATGCACAATCTATCGAACGGTCAAATCGGCTACACCCAGAATTCGCACCTCAGAAATCATTTTTAGAGCGAAGTTTAGGAGACTCACCTGCGCCAGTTATTGCTGTATCTGACTATTTGAAATCACTACCTGATTCAGTAGCAAAGTATGTGAATGCTCCCTTCACTTCACTGGGTACGGATGGTTTTGGACGGAGTTCAACGCGAGAGGAGCTCAGAGATTTCTTCGAGGTCTCTGCGGATCACATTGTTTTCTCTGCCCTATCCCAATTGCTCAGAGATGAACAAATTTTAGTGTCAGAGTTTCAAAAATATGTTAATGAATTGAACGTTGATATTAGTCAACTCGATCCAGCAACCGTTGATTGAAAGTTAGGTAGCGAGGAATTGATGAGCGAAATTAGGTTACCAGAGTTGGGTGAGGATATTCTCGACGCTGATGTGCTAAAGATTTTAGTTAACGTCGGAGATTACGTGCGAGAAAATGACTCGGTTCTTGAAATTGAGACTGAGAAAGCCACGTTGGATGTTCCCTCTGAAATTGAAGGCTACGTCACTGAGATTATGGTATCTAGCGGTCAGGTAATCGAGGTAGGACAACTTTTGTTCGTGTTGAGTGAGGAGTCTAAGTCAAAAGTAGTTCCGTCAAAGATTCCAGACGCTGACTCAACTAGAGAGAGTTCAGAAGCACAAGTTGTTGAACCTGTGCCCACCGACCTTGATCAAAATCCAGGTTTAGTAACTGAGGAGATTCCTGAACCAATTGAGGTGCCGTCAGTGTCTCCTGATGTACTTGTAGAGCCTGGATTATCCACTAGCTTTGGGCCATCAGCAGCCCCTTCAGTAAGAAAATTTGCTCGTGAGTTAGGAGTTGGACTGGATTCGGTGGCTGGTTCGGGTGATAGTGACAGAGTCACCGAAGACGATATAAAATCAGTGGTCCGAGCACGGTCTCTTAATGTGGATTCCCGACCCTTGAACGAAACAAAAAACCTACCTGATTTCAGTGTTTTTGGTGATGTAACACGGGTACCAATGAGCCGTTTGAGGCGAACCATCAGCAGAAATATGTCTGTGAGTTGGACTACGATTCCCCATGTCACTCTTCAGCATTCAATTGATATTACTGAAATGGAAAATATCCGACAGAAATATAAGACGCAGGCGAAGGATGCTGGAGGACAGCTAACGATTACCGTCTTTATGCTGAAAATTGTGGCTGCCGCACTCAAGGCAAACCCGTTGTTAAATTGCAGCGTCGATCTAGAGAGCGAAGAAATAATTTATAAGAATTATGTGCATATCGGAGTGGCGATAGACACGGATCGAGGCTTGGTCGTCCCGGTTATTCGTGATGCAGATAAAAAAAGCATTATCGACCTTTCAGTGGAACTTACAGGCCTTAGCGCGCGGGCTCGAAAAAACGAGCTTTCTCTTGATGATTTTCAAGGTGGCACCTTCACCATCACTAATCTTGGTGGCTTTGGCACTGGATTTTTCTCTCCGGTTATCAACTACCCTGAGGTAGCCGTGCTCGGAGTTGGAAGAAGTCGGCAGGTACCAGCGCTACAGGATGACGGCACTTGGGTTACCGGTCTTGAAATTCCACTATCTCTTGGACATGATCATCGAATTGTCGACGGTGCTGATGGCGCCCGATTTATGCAATGGATAGAACAAGCAATTCAAAACCCAATGATGCTGACGATGGGGAGGTAATTTATGTCTAGTTTGTCTCCTCATATTGTAATTTTGGGCGCCGGTCCGGGCGGATATCCTGCAGCATTTTTAGCAAGTGAAATGGGCATGAAAGTCACTTTAGTTGATTTAGAATCCCAGCCAGGTGGTGTCTGCCTTCATTACGGTTGTATTCCATCCAAAGCATTGCTGCACGCTGCGCATAGCCTCCATGTGGCTCACGAAGCTGCATCATTTGGTATTCATTTTCCAACTCCTGAGATTAATCTCGATAAATTACGAGGTTGGAAGGATAGTGTCATTAGCAGGCTCACGAGAGGACTTTCTCAGATTGCCAAGGCACGTGATGTGACCTTTGTACAGGGACGTGGTCGATTTCTCGACGATCAAACCTTACGTGTTGTTGCGAGTGATGAATTGACAGACATTAAGTTTGATTATGCGGTTGTGGCAACTGGGTCTAGGCCTGCACTGCTTGAGAACCTCCGTCTCGAGTCAGACTATATTTGGAATTCAACAGAGGCACTCTCTATACCAGAGATACCGGATTCGCTTTTAGTTATCGGTGGAGGATATGTTGGTTTAGAAATGTCCGGCGTGTATGGAGCGCTAGGGTCACGTATCACTATTGTCGAAGCAGCTAACGCATTACTTCCAGGAGTTGACTCTGATTTGGTGGATGTGATGGCTCTCCAGTTAGAAGATTATGTGGAGAATATTTGGTTGAATACCACCGTATCTAAACTAGTCGAAACTACAGATGGAATTATCGCAACCTTGTCTGGTCCGGATGCAGATCTTGTTGAGATTCCATTTGATCGGGTGCTTATGTCTGTAGGCCGAGAGCCAAATGTAGAGAATTTAGGCCTGCGGGAATTAGAGATTGAGCTTACTGATTCGGGCTTCGTTAAAACGGACAAGCAAAAACGCACAAGTGTTTCGAATATCTTTGCGGTTGGTGATGTTACGGGGGGAGTGATGCTCGCTCACAAAGCGAGTCATGAAGCTCGAGTAGCGATCGAAGCAATTGCGGGTTTGCCCAGCGAATGGGAACCACCAGTTATTCCAGCCGTTGTATTTACTGAACCAGAAATTGCGTGGACTGGAATTACTGAAACTGATGCGCGCCGACTGGGACTTGATGTCGAGATCAGTAAATTTCCATGGTCCTCTTCGGGTCGGGCTATCGCCTCAAATCTGTCTGGCGGACTGACTAAAATTATCTCTGAATCAGGAACGGAAAGAGTTGTGGGTGTGGGTATAGTCGGGCAGGGTGCATCCGAGCTTATTGGTGAAGCAACACTTGCAATCGAGATGGCCGCGCGACTGCAAGATTTGAAGTTGACGGTACATCCGCATCCGACCTTGTCCGAGACTTTAATGGAGGCAAGTGAGATATTTTTTGGTACAAGCCCTCACCATATTGGACGCCGATAAGGATCTAGAAGTAGGTGGCGAAACTAGTCAATCACGTGGTTCAGTCACTAAAGAGAATTGTCTCGATGGCCAGTGTTTGGTCACCAATGGCAGCGATCGTCAGTGCTGAAACGACAAGTAGGATATCGAGCTCGTAACCTTGACTCTCGCCTCCTTGGAAAGACGCGCCAAGTTTAAATTTCTGCACATAAGTGGCTACAGACATATTTGCCGCGACCAGTAGAGCTGCAATAGGTGTAAATAGTCCGATTATGATGAGTAGGCCACATACAGTCTCGAGCGTAGCGACGAATCTTGCCAATATCTGTGGTCTAGGGAAACCTAAACTCGCGAACCACTGACCGGTGCCAGAAATTCCACGTCTCCATTTTCCGATTCCTGAGTCAAGCATGATAATGCCCAAGGTGATTCTGAGAGGAACCACAACAATATAAATATCCATATTTGTCAAAATATCAAACACGCAAACATCGTATGGCTTAGTTCAACAATCTGGCTATTAGATTCTCAAGTTTTGATAGTTATTTTTAAATTGAGTAGATAACTCTACGGAACTGAGTTTTGACGGTCGGCAATTAATCTGCCGCTACACTGATAGCGTCCAGAATTATCGAAGCGTGTGATTTGCAAAAATATTAAATTTCAATTTGGGCAAATTCAATCGTATATGGGGGAATAGCAATATGGGAAACTTAGACTTTACTTATAACAATCAGCGTTTGATGGGGTACTTGGCGGAACCTGCTGAATTAATAAAAGGTGGGGTTGTTGTGATACAGGAATGGTGGGGCCTTACTCCTGATATAGCAGCAATCGCTGACCGGTATGCGGCTGAAGGTTTTCTTGCCTGGTCGCCAGATCTCTATCATGGTGAATCTGCGGAGGAACCTGATGATGCCCGTAAACTTGCGATGTCGTTAGAACGGGATACAGCAGCACTTGAGATTGATGCAGCTATTGCCTGGTTGAAGGACGACAGAAGTGCAGGCAAGGTAGGATGCCTCGGTTATTGCATGGGTGGTGGACTCACTCTTGCGACGGCGATCAGGACAGGATCTCGAGTTGATGCAGTTCATGTTTACTATGGTGGTGGTATGCCGCCTTCTGAGGAGATTACAAAGATAACTGTTCCGGTTTTGGGTTCGTATGGTTCTCTCGATACTGGATTACCTATTGAACAGGTAGATATGTTGAGAGAGACCTTGTCGGAAGCCGGCGTCGAGAATGATGTTACGTTTTACGAGGGTGCTGAGCACTCATTTTTCAATGATACAAGACCATCATTTCATCCTGAGGCTGCTGCAGATTCATGGCAGAAATCAGTGGACTGGTTTTCAAAGCATCTTTCCTAGAAAATCGAGCTATGAATGGGGATATAGGTTATGCAACCCAATAAAATTAGCGAAGCCGTTCGGCTAGCTGGACTTCCTGTACCAGATTCAGATATTGAAATTACTGGATCTGATCCGATATATTATTCACCGTTTCGGCTTGGCGAGGGGGCGGCCGTCGTGCACGCACTTGTGGGGTCAAAAATCGATGAATTGTGGCAGTTGCAAGGCCACAAACCTCAAAAGTTGAATATTGATATTCGTCACGCGGCCGCGTCACTCAACTCTATGAGTTGGCTTTCACTCGACAAAATGCCTGAAAATTTTCGTAATCAAAGTATGACACGGATATACCGTTGTGGTGACGGCAGATTTTTCCATCTGCATAATTCCTTTGTTGATGGTCCAGTAGTCGCAAATCAGTTAGGTATTGACGAAGATTCAGATGTTGCCACGATCGCGCAGGCGATGGCTAAACAAGATGCTTTCGAGCTTGAAAAAGCACTAATTTCTCTGAAAGTAACTGGTGCTGTAGTCAGAAGCCCTGAGGAGTGGTTAGACCATCCGCAAGGTAAGTCACTCGCGAATAGGCCCGTCGTCGAGATAACAAAGATTGGCGATGCTCCGGTTGAGAGCCCCAAGGCAGGAGCTCGCCCGCTTTCAAACCTTCGTGTGTTGGACTTAACTAGAGTCCTCGCAGGCCCGACAAGTGCACGGACATTGGCCGAGCACGGGGCTCAGGTATTGCATATATCTTCTCCGAATTTACCGACAATGATGATGGCTGAAATGGATACAGGTCACGGCAAGCGACAGGCGCACCTTGATCTAACCGCTGCTGAGGATGAAGCTAAGTTACTTGACCTGGTTAAAGGCGTCGATGTGTTTAATCAAGGGTTTCGTAAGGGAACTTTAGATAAGAGAGGATTCGGTCCAGAAGCGATGGCCGAATTGCGACCGGGAATCATCTACGTCTCTGAGAATTGCTATGGACATCAGGGTCCCTGGGCTGAGAGACCCGGTTGGGAGCAACTTGCTCAAACAGTATCAGGAGTCGCTCAACTTCAAGGTGAACTAGCGCCCCTTTTACCTGATCGCGAACGATTAGTAGCAGCTGGTGAGAACCCGGATGTGCCACGCCTGGCTCCGGCTCCAATGAACGACTACAGTACCGCATATTTTGCAGCTTACGGGGTCCTTGAGGCCTTGAGGAAACGAGCAACTGAGGGAGGATCTTGGCATGTTCAAGTATCGCTGACGCAAACCGCAATGTGGTATTTAAGGTTAGGTATGAATTCCAAAGTAGACCTCAAGGCAATCGCTCCTATGGCGGCCGAGACAAATATTTTTAGTAAAGATCTTCGGAAGGATGCACTATACAAATTGATTGAGGAGGGATCTGGATTAGCGTCTGAATCCGGAATCGAACATTTTTTTGAATCTCACGACACGGACTATGGCAAGATGCGTCATCTCGCTCCAGTATTGCAAATGTCTGCAACTAGGCCGTATTGGTCATCTGGTGCACGCCACTTGGGAAGTGACCTGCCTGTATGGCAGTAGACTCGTCAGGAAAATTAGTTCGAACGTAAAGAAGGCCAGCCATTGGTTTATCACTGAGTGTGATAACGCTCTGCAAGGTAATGTCACGAAAAGCTAGTAACTCGTAGGCTTTTCAGTGAACGGCTCATTACCACCACACAGTTTATTGAAGAGCTTGTGAACTGAACTTATACGACCCGTCTGTCTTCGTAATCAAGTGCCAAGAATTTCTAATAAAGGTCATATCGGCGTCATCACTGTTATATACAAGTTCCCGATCACAGGAATGAAATAAGGACGCATCAAACACAGCTTGCTCGGCTAGCAAGCCGCGTTGAATCATCAATCGTAGCGCTGCAGCTCCTGCTAAGGGTGTGGCATTGTCGTAGATAATGGGTCCATTCTCTTGGCTCCCGTTATAGGCCTCAAGTAAAATTTCATCAATATAGTTTGAAGATGTGTCACCTTGGAGTTCCTTTAAAACCCATGTAGCTTGGTAGTGAGCCGCTCCCTCCACCATCCAAACTGTATTTTTATTAGGCATTTCGGAACGTTGCCGGCAAAGACCTTCAGTCTCTAAATCTTGCTGGAATGCGTGGTAGAACTCATGGAGTAGGGTGTAGTGAAATGCACTGAGTGTCCACTCAGGTGGTGCAGCTACCAATACCACACGGGTTTCTGGACACACACCACGCATTGAAGCTACATCAGCTCCTCCTTCAAGCCATGTACGATATTCTGATAAGGCCTCTTGTCTTCCCCAATACGCCTCCTCGCTATCTTTACCCATGCAGCTATCTTTTTCGAACCATTGTTCAACACTACTGAGCATTTCATCAATTTGGGTACTAGTAAGCACAACTTCCATTGTGTTGAAAGGTGAGCCACTAAATCCACCTTCAGATTTTAATACGCCTACAGGAAAGAGCAGTGCGATAATTGAAGACTTTCTACTTGCTAATTTTGATTCCTGCAGCTTGAGCGATTCGTTAATCGAATCATCTGAGAATTTCGTATAGTTCAGTATCGTAATGTTAGAAAGAGGAGGCTGAGCTGTTGCCTGATTCGTTGCCTGAACTGTTGCCTGTGTTGTTGTCTGAGTCGTTGCCTGAGTCGTTGCCTGAGTTGTTGCCTGAGCTGTTGCCTGAGCTGTTGCCTGATTCGTTGCCTGAACTGTTGCCTGTGTTGTTGTCTGAGTCGTTGCCTGAGCTGTTGCCTGAGTTGTTGCCTGAGCTGTTGCCTGAGCTGTTGCCTGATTCGTTGCCTGAACTGTTGCCTGTGTTGTTGTCTGAGTCGTTGCCTGAGCTGTTGCCTGAGTTGTTGCCTGAGTTGTTGCCTGAGCTGTTGCCTGAGCTGTTGCCTGAGCTGTTGCCTGATTCGTTGCCTGAACTGTTGCCTGTGTTGTTGTCTGAGTCGTTGCCTGAGTCGTTGCCTGAGCTGTTGCCTGAGCTGTTGCCTGAGCTGTTGCCTGAGTCGTTGCCTGAGTCGTTGCTTGAGTCGCTGCTTGTGTTGTTGCAGGAATGCTGGTTTGGTTTTCAGTGTCAGAACTGCTGCATGCAAGCATCAGTAGGGTTGAAACGATAATCCATATGCAAAATATTTTTCTCATTATTCGTCCAAGCTTTAATAGATAATTAGTTGCTCAATCAAACTTAATGTGAAAATAATCTAGTGGGAATATGTAAACGAGCACGGTTACCAGTTGGGAGTATGCGCGCCAGGCAGTACGGTTCGGCCGACCCAGTGAGGGATCGTTTCTGGCATATTTATAACTGGTCGAAGTCGCTGCAGCACCCCGTAATCTGATTCGTGTTCCTCGACGTATTGACTTGTGAGTTCGATAATTTTCTCTGTTGTGAGACCTTTAGCAGGATCAAGCACCGCCCCCATTCGTAAGTACCAACTGGCTGTCTGACCAAGAGATACTTTTACATGCCATGAGCCCCCAATTTGGGCACGCATTTTTAGCGCTTCTAATACTCCAAATGCACCCCAATACCCAGTGCAGTAATCATTCATAGCCATTGCGACTTGTCGTTCACCGCGTGGCGTGCCATCTGGTGGCGTGTGTTGATTCTGTAGGTAAGTAATTCCGGTTGCAGCTTGAACATTACCGTCGAATCCTCGTTTTTCGCGCCACGGACCATCTTGGCCATAGGCGTTCTCTGAAACGTAGATGATACCAGGGCGTTGTTGAGCAAGGTCATTAGGACCAAATCCTCGAGCAGCGAGGCTTCCGGCTCGATAGGATTGGGCGAATACGTCCGCTTGAGAGATCAATTCTTTCAATACTTTGATCCCAGTAGGGGACTCTAAATCAATATGTGCTTTTCTTTTGCCGTGGCCTGTATCAGCTTGAGCGGCTGCAATAACCGGCACATTTGGTGATCCGATGTGCATCACATCAGCACCGAACTCAGCTAAAGTTCGAGAGATAGTCGGCCCAGCTAGAACGCGCGTGGAGTCAATTACGCGAAGATTTGATAGAGGTCTTAGTCCTTCTGGTAACGGAACGATTGGACCTTCTCCGATTTGCTCGATATCAACTACTGCGGTGTCAGCAAGAATTTTGCCTTGTGGGTGTTGTAGCCATTCGTCCGGTGTGCGCAAAATAAGGCCTGGTAGGCCTTCTACCGTCAAAGCCGCTTCAAGATCATTTGCGGACCATTTCCGTACAGCTTTTTTTATCGATTCAGGATCTAATTTGGATCCTATTACTGCTGCTGTGGCTTCAGCGAGATGCATGAATCCGTTTTGTAGATAAATTTTGATACCGTCAGCACATTCGTACTCCCCAAATGTAGGGTCTCCGTCTCCCGTTTGGAGCGCTTCCGTAGCTGGTATACCATTTACCCGAAGTAGCCACATTCCACTAATTGTCAAAGCCGCATGTGTCATATTAATTTTGACATTCTGCCGTTTACCTGTTTTTTGTGCCCAAATGTCATCGATGGCACTAGCGACCATTGCGAGAGCAGTTGAAGTTCCTGCAGCAAGCTTTAAGCTCGAAGGCCAAATCTGCTCGTCGTGAGTGAATTCAATATTTGAGGCAGTGGGTGGCGTAAGCCCCGCTGAATAGACTATTTCTTCAAAGTCGCTAACTTGCATGCGTTTTCACTCTATTCCAGTTTGTTTAACTAATTTCATTGATAATTTTCATTGTTTCTTCAAGAGTATCTAAGCGGTCGGCAATCGAACTCCCTGCGGGATCAACTCTGAATGTGTTTACCCCGACTTGCTTGTAACGTATCAATTTTTCTTTCACTTCTGTGGGCGACCCTACAACTACGCCACTAAGCGCCATCTCTGTGGGGACTTGAGTGCGTGCTTCATCTCTTCTGCCTGCAATCCACAAACTCTGAATTCTGCTTACTTCGTCTGCCCAGCCTTGTCGACGATATGCGTCAGCGTAGAAATTTTGTTTTTTTGTACCCATTGCACCAACTTGAAATGCCAGACCGGGCTTCAGTTTTTCCGCTATTTTTTCAACATCTTCAGAAAACTGAACTCTTGCTCCGACTAGGATATCGATGTCCGAGATTGAGCGACCTGCCTCTTCGGCACCCAGTTTAATCGGGCCAAGAAATACGTCAGCAGTATCAGGCAGAAACACTGTGCCAAGCCACCCGTCGGCAAACTGCCCAGTCATATGTAAATTCTTTGGGCCAAGTGACGCGACGTAAATGGGTAAGTCAGGTGTCGGAGTGGCACTAGGTGAGAGCGATTTACTTAGTCCGGTCCCTCCTCTTTCCTTTGTTAGTGGAAGTTGCCAATGATGCCCATCATAAGAAAATTTCTCACCAGCAAATATTTTCCGACAAATTTCAATCACTTCTTTTGTATGTAATACTGGCTTCGAAAAAGGAATTCCATGCCATCCCTCAATGACCTGTGGCCCACTGGTTCCTAGGCCAAGCATGAATCGCCCGCCAGATAAGGAGTCAAGAGCTTGAGCTGTCATCGCAATTAAGCCCGGTGTTCGAGTGCCCACCTGAAAGATACCTGAACCAAATCGAAGTGATGTAGTTTTCGCCATTAGGTAGGCCAACGGCGTGGCAGCATCGTGTGTCCAGCCTTCGGCATTCCAAAGTGAGTCCACGCCAAGCTTTTCAGCACCCACCGCAAAGTCAACGGCTGAATCCCAATCATCAATCGAATTTTTGTGAAGCGCAACAGCAACTTTCATTTTCCGGTCCTTAATCTTTACTCGTAGTCGTATTACTTTAGTCGAGCAGATGCTGCGACGCAGGCGTTTGCTTTATCTGAAAAATATTCATGAACTCGATCGCAGATGTAATACTGTTTCAGTGCGTGTTCTCGCTGTAGACTACAGTTCTACAAAATTGTTGACTATCGAATGATTAACGAGGGAGATAATATATGGCGGATATGATCACCACTGATTCAGGGCTACAGTATGAAGTTTTAGTAGAAGGATCTGGATCAACACCTGGCCCTACGGACACAGTGTCGGCTCATTATCACGGAACCTTTGAAGACGGCCGTGTATTCGATAGTTCAGTTGACCGTGGCGAGCCAATCGATCTTCCGGTCAATGGAGTTATTGCTGGGTGGCAAGAGGCACTTCAAATGATGAAAGAAGGCGATAAATGGCGCTTAGTGGTGCCGCCTGAGCTAGGCTATGGCGCTGCAGGCGTCGGTCCTATTCCAGGAAATAGCACTTTAGTCTTTGAGGTTGAGTTGATAAAAGTCAGGTAATTGAGGGACTCGACTATTTAGTGGGAATTGACATGGAGTAGCTTGTCAGTTGATGACTTTACTGTGAGATTCGTCGTAAGAAGTTGGAATAGGATATCTAAGTTTTTGCCAGTATGTCTAAAATGTTGTGTCCGAAATCTCTGATTAGGCACTACACTCGCATCCGGAGGCACATCCTATGACGACGTACGAAAAAACTGTAGTAACACCAGACCAGGTTGATTTTTACAATGAGAATGGTTACATACTTTTTGAAAAACTCATTGATGAAGAGACACTTGATGCGCTAAGAGTTGAAACTGATCGAGTCGTGGCGGAGGCTGCAGAGCTCACCGAGCATAACGCTCAGTACGATCTCGAGGACTCTCACTCGGTTTCTGACCCAAGGGTTCGTCGCCTGAAATCCCCTTCTTCGAACTGGCCTTTTTTCTGGGATCTTGTGAAGTACCAGCCAGTTCTGGATGTCGTAGAGGCGCTGATAGGTACCGATATTCGTTTACAGAATGACAAATTAAATATGAAATCTGCTCAGTTTGGTGCCGCAGTAGAATGGCATCAAGATTGGCCATTCTATCCCCATACTAATGATGATTTGTTGTCAGCCGGAATACTCCTAGATGATTGTTACGAGGAGAATGGACCACTTCTCGTGATTCCTGGATCTCATAAGAGGCCGATTTATGACCATCACGCGGACGGATTCTTTTCAGGTGCGGTAGATCCGGACAATTTTGATTGGGATATGGAGGCAGATCCAGTAGCCCTGGAAGGACCTGCCGGAAGTGTGTCGTTCCATCATGTTCGTATTATGCATGGGTCCGCTTTAAATACTTCGGATAGAATGCGTCGTTTACTTCTTAACGGATATGCGGCCGCAGACGCATGGCCAATCATGGGTCTCGGAAAAATGTCGTTCGATGATTACAATGCCAAAATATGCCATGGAAACCCAGTACTACAGCCTAGGCAGACGAATGTGCCGCCATATCTGCCTTTGCCTGCGGCCCCTCTTCAGGGATCTATTTACGAAAATCAGAAGGCTCTTAAGAATCGTTTTTTTGACACATACAAAAAGTCTTAAACAGCAGACAATTTTTTAGTAGGTCGTCAAGACATAGCTGTGATAGAACTTTAGATTTACGAGGCAAATTTCTGAAAGTCGCGTCTCTTTCCCATGCCACTGAGATGGATTTTAATACCTGATTTTCGAACATGTAGGATAGTTTATTTTGAGTTAAATCCGTGATGCCACTGGCAGTAGTACTCAATTGAGAGCTGTCGCAATATCAGATATTGTTTAAAGACTTATTTCAACTAACTTTAATGTGAGGTGATTCAGATGATTGTTTCGATAAGCTCCACTTCTGTGGTCAAGGATGCACTGTTGATTTCATTGGCGTGCTTCATGACAATATTTATGGGACTTGCATGTGACAATCATGATGGAGATGCCTCGCACCACCGCGAGTCACACATGGGTAGCAGTGCTTTTGAGTCATCTAATCATAATATGTCGGTGAAGATGAGAGTTGATGAAATATCTTCTGGTACTGTCGGTATCAACCTGCAGACGACTGAATTTAAGTTTAGTTCTGACGCTGAACACAAAGATGGTATCGGCCATGGACACTTGTACATCGATGGCGAGTCCTGGGGAATGTTGTACAACACTGAGACGACCATCAGCAATCTATCATCAGGTGCACGGGTTTTTAAGGTGATATTGAATACGGTTGATTCCCGTGAGTATGTCCACCATAGCGAACCAATTGCAGATGAGGTGCGTGTCGACGTGAATTAGTCTGCCTGGGAAAGTCGGACTTAATAAGGCTTTCAGGATATTTTATTTCAGATTTGCAAATTGAACCTGGGAATTGCGGAATATAGTTGTGGTTGTGTGAAATAGCGTTTCCCTCTTTTGTGTGCGATATTACAATGAATATGAAGCACATAATTTTAACATTACGTCAGGTGACTAGGATTAACCAGTAGATGAACCTTGATTCTTCTTGGCGGTGGCAGCGTCCCAGAAAAGTAGATATTTCAGAGAATTTTGAATTTCGGCGAGACCTAGATTACTCCGACCGTTCGGACGCGGATCCGACAATTTCTGACCTGAAGTGGGATTTTCTGGGAAGCCGAATTGTTAATCCTTTGAAAGAGTTGCCAAACGGTCACAGATATTATGCTCAGCTCTACGATCAATTCAGGGTTTCACCGACTAATGTCAGATCAATTGGTTCTCATTTTTTTCTTAAAACAGGAGATTTATTGGATTCCACAAGTACCGGTGTTGCTAAGAAGGATTTTGACTTCTGTTTGAGTGAAAGTGCCGAACTATGGTGGGTAATAAGAGCGATGGAAGCGTTGCTAAATTTTGGTGCGCCGCACACTGTGAGTGACCAGCAGGGCTTGATTTCAGAACTCGACGTTATTAATCCTATGCGAATTGAAGAACGAATTCCCTTTGTGGAGCCATATCGATTTTATCCGGCTGAGCAAGCCCGACTAATTCAGATGGCTGATGCAGCACGGGACGTTCGATATTGGCCGACACTAAACCTTACGGTTCGATATTCAATGTTGCTCGACTGGCTTGTTACGGTAATTAATAGGAAAACTTCAGAACATGCTAGGCCACAAATTAAAATGGTACTTGGATCTCGGCCGGCTCACCTTCTAAATGTGAATCATGGCAGGCAAGCGCCTTTTGCTACGCAAAAGGTAGTGGAGGTGACTACGCCAATTAATCTATGCGGTTATTTTTGGCTGTGTGCGGCCGGCGAGCTACAAAGCTTAGGAATGAAAGAATATTACCGGTGTAAAGGTTTTCAACGATGCAGTGTCTGGCTGAGTAAGAGAACTGGGCAACGTGTTAAGCGACTGTATTGCCAACCAGCCTGCAGAATGGCGCACCTACGCGAGAATGCAAGGCTGGTCGGTCAGACGACCTAATCCTGAACCTTATAACCAGTTTTCAGTTGCGGTTTCACTTTGGCTACTGCTATAAGTGACTCAACACAATCCCTAATGGACTCGTCGAGCGGCCGAAATGTAATTGGAACGACGGATCGAATTCGATCATTGCGTAATTCGACCCCGGCCCAAACGCGCCTCAGTTCCTCTTCACGAACTTGAATTCGTTCTGGAAAATCATCGGTCACTTCAGGCGTATCATGTCCAAGTTCAGGCAGTAGTCGATCGATACTCGCACAGATATCTTCAACATTGCGTTTATCAGTCGACCAAGCTATATAGCGTTCTCCATTTGACACTGCAACGCTCTCGAGTAAGCCGATATGGCATGCAGCGTCATCTCTGACGTCAACAGTCATCCATGGTCGATACGCCCCATTTTGAAAGTATTCTCCTAGAAGCATAGTTTCGATATTGTGCTGCCAAGGCCCCATATCTTTTTGATGTGCAGATAGAATTGGGCCCACGTTGTCAGCGGGACAGCATGTGACTGCATCCCAGGTGCCGTTTTTCTCTGCAGCATCCGAGAAAGCCCGCTGCGCAAGTACTTTGCCCATCGAGTAGCCCTGTCTTTCAGCAGTTCGTTTTGGATTCAATTCATCCGGATATCTATCCTCGTAGCAGACTGGCCGACGTTCGAGTTCGAAGATATCTGCTTCCGAAAGCACAGCAGCGATACTAGACGTCACAATCACACGATTCACCGATTGCGACTTATTCACGCTCTCAATGATGTGGTCGCATACCATTTTTACATAATCTTGATCGTCATATGTACTGACGTGTGAGACATGGCACACTCCTTGGCATCCTTGGAAGATTTCGTCGAAACAGCCAGGCTCATCGAGATTTGCTGAGTGTAGAGTGAGTCGTCCAGATGCATAGGCTGGCATTGCCTTTAGGAAGTCAGTTTTTTTTGAATCGTTGACGTCACGCACACATGCACGCACTCGATATCCTTTGGACAGGAGAAGCTTAACTACCCAACTTCCAATAAATCCCGCACTTCCTGTTACAGCTACAGTGCTTCCTTTTGCAATTGGGGGCATACCTAATCTCCTTATGTACTTATTACTTGATCCGCACTATAGCAGCGTTGCGAACTGAGCTCACTAACAAAAGTTGTTTGGCTGTTCAGAGCTATTCAGCTTCCAAAGAATCCAGCACGGCGTTTTGTTTTGCTGGTAATACAGAAGGTATGCTCGTCTTTCGTTTAGACCGGATGCGAAGATAAAACAGTGAAAGAATCAGCAAATTGATAGTGCCCATGATGGACGCAAAATTAAATGACCAAATGTAATTTGAGTAGGTGTCATACATAACGCCACCAATGAAACCACCCATTCCCATTCCTATCCAGCCAAAAAAACTAGTCAGGCTCATAGCACGTGCAGCAAGCCGCGCTCCTACCATCATTCGGGTACACATCAAGAGGCTTGACATCACTCCTGAGTAGGTAAATCCAAAGAGGACCGCATTGAAATAAAGCAAAGGCAAGGAGTCAATATGAGGGAACCAGACCACGAAAAAAGTCTGGCCGAGCGACATCACCATGTACGTGGGAAGGGCACCGATCCAATCTCCCAGTTTTCCACCCATAATCCGCCCCAGCCCACCTGAAAGCATCAACAGCAAAAATACACTTGATGCGACCTCTACAGAACGACCTGCGTCAGTGAGTAAAGGTATTAGATGGACAATTGGCATCGACATACAGTTACAGCAAAATATAACGGCGATACTAATCCATGCGATTACTTCAACCTCTGAGAGTGGGAAGTCACGATTACTGTCCTGCCCACTTTGCATTACCTCCTTCCTCCACGGAGACTCACGGATTAACAAAGCAAGCGGAAGCGCAATACATATGTAAGCCACGGCCATAATTAAGTACGTTGATCGCCAGCCAGTCGCACTGATTGACATGGCAACGAGATATGGAACGATTCCTTGCCCAACCGCACCACCCGCAGCAGTAATACCGATAGCGAGACCCGGATTTTTTCGAAACCAGAAGCCAACGTTTGCGAATAATGGTGAGGTTGCAAGCCCAGCACCGAATGCACCGAACACAAAGTAGAAGGAATAGAACTGCAGAAGACTCGACTGCTTACTCAACAGGAATAAGCTGCCCGACATTGCAAAAGCAGCGACTACGCCGAACCATCTTGTTCCATACTTATCGGCAATATAACCCCATAAGATTCCAAATGTTGCAGTTGAGAATGCAATCACTGTGTAACCTAGCGAGGTTTCAGCCCTGCTCCAGCCAAATTCCGTCGACAGTGGTTTTAAGACAACTGAAATCGAGCCTAAAGCTCCGAACGCAAGAACGCTCAATGTGAATACTATAAAGACCATTAGCCACCCGTAAAGTGGATCGCGAGTATCCGAGGAAGAAACTGGGTTTGCGGTGTTCAACGTGCCTCATTTATAAAGTTGGTTTTGAGTTCAGAAATTTCACTATAGGCTGTGGCAGAGGTAGTCGATAGCATTTAGCATGAGCATTGATGATTTACTAACTTAAGTTTTCTTAGGTGTGCGCTATAGTATCGACAGAGTTCTTGTGGTTGGAAAGGAAAATCCATGACCAGTGATGTAACGCCAGTTAGGTTCTTACGCGGAGTGAACGTCCTTGATATTTCAGAGGGCATCGCCGGACCATTTTGCGCAAAATTATTGTCAGATATGGGTGCTGATGTTGTAAAAGTTGAGCGACCCGGAAGCGGTGATTCAAGTCGACAGACCGGGCCTTTTTTGAACGAGCTAGCAGATCTTGAGATGAGTCCAAGTTTTTTCTTTTTAAACACTGGTAAGCGCAGTATTGAGCTTGATATATACGACGAGGGCTCGAAATCGACTCTGCATCAGTTAATTAAGAAGTTTGATGTTGTGATTTCAAGTGAGACAGACTCAGCACTGGAAAATCACGATTTAGGATTTGAGTCTCTCCGAACGATCAATCCGAAAGTTATCTTGACAACTGTGACGGGTTTTGGCTCGTTTGGGCCACACTCGAATTATCAGTCGTCACATATGATTTCTTGCGCAGTGGGTGGCTGGGCACAGCTATGTGGTACACCGGATCGTGAGCCCTTACAGGCCGGTGCATCAGTTACTCAGACTCTAACGGGAGCCTACGCCTCAGTTGCTACATTGCTCGCAATTCAGGGTCGAAACAGTCACGGAAACGGAGATCATGTAGATGTTAGCGCTCAGGAATCGGTACTTGCTGGAGCTCAAATGCCGACTCTTTTTTATGAGTATGATGGTTTGACGCCTGAGCGGTATTCGAGTGTGGGGTCGGGCGCCGGCGGTGCGTTCATGTTACCAACAAGTGACGGTTATATAGGTTTGAATGCACTTACTGCCCCACAATGGGTGATGCTCTGCGATTTTTTGGGACGTAGAGATATCGCTGAGAACCCCTACTACCAAGGTGTCTCTTGGCGAAACCCGGATCATCGAGTAGAAGAAATCAGGGCTATTTTCCAAGAGGCATTGAAAGATCGGACGGCGGAAGAACTATTCCACGAGGCTGCTGCGTGGCGCGTACCCTTTGGTCTTGTACCAACGTTATCTGACCTATTTGAATTACCCCCACACAAGGAAAGAGGTTTTTTTACCGAACTTGTCCACCCAACGGCTGGACCGGTGTCAATTCCAGGCATTCCTTTTAAGACGACTGCCGGAGAGCTTAAAATCGAGAGACCTCCACTTCTCGGTGAGCATACTGATGAAATTCTGTCGGAAGTTGCTAATGCAAGCGTAGATACTGCGGGAGCTCGTCCGTCGGGAAATGTTAACGCTTTACCTCTAACTGGGTTGAGAGTTGTCGATTTGTCAATGTTTTTTGCGGGACCAGTTGGGGCACAGATATTGGCTGATGCAGGTGCTGAGGTTATCAAGGTGGAATCTGTGCAGCGGATTGATGGCTGGAGAGGTGCAGCAGCTAACTCGGATTCAGAGTTGCCTTCGTGGGAGAGCTCTCCCTATTTCAATTGGGTGAATCGAAGTAAAAAGGACATTACGTTGAATCTAACTGACCCGAAAGGACAAGATATTCTGAAGGAACTAGTGCGGCAAGCTGATGTTGTGATAGAAAATTACACGCCGCGAGTGATGGCTAATTTTGGTCTGACGTATGACGTCTTGAAGGAGATAAAGCCAGATTTGATAATGCTTTCATTATCAGGCTTTGGAGCAGATAATTCGTGGAGCGATTACACAGCGTTTGGTATGTCAACAGAGCAATTTTCAGGTGTGTCTCATCTTACGGGCTACGCCGATGACGCTCCGCTTTTCACTGGAATGACGGGTGGGGATTTATATTCTGGAGTTATAGGGGCTTGGGGCCTGTTATCTGCTCTAAATCATCGCACCTTGACAGGTGAAGGCCAGCACATCGATTTGAGTCAGATCGAGGCTTGTAACCTGTATCTGGGAGATTTGATGACCACATGGTCACTTTCTCATGTTGATCCCGGGCGGATGGGTAACTCTCGATTTAGTGAAATTCCACAAGGAATTTATCCTTGTGCGAACAATCGGTGGATAGCGATATCTTGCGCGACAAAGGAGCAATGGAATGTCTTCATGGACGAGCTTGGTATTGTTGATTGGACGACGGACACGATTCATGATGAAATCAGAGCTTGGACCGCATCAAAAGACCACATTGAGTTGATGGATTATCTTCAGACCCTCGGAATTCCTGCCGGCGCAGTTATGAATGGCCCAGAACTGCTAGCGGACAAACATCTTAAGGAAAGAGACGCATTCATATTGCAGGATAGACCAATCCTTGGTGAAAAACATTATCCTGGTCAGCCGTATCAATTTAAATTTACTGAGAGGGTGACAAATATGCGTGCTCCTTTTTTGGGAGAGCACACGGAAGAAATTCTTTTAGATCTAGTGGGGCTTGAGGCAGAACAGTTGAGAGAATTGTATGACGATGATGTCATCGGTACAGTCCCGATTGCTGCAAGGTAGGAAGTCTGTTAGCAGATTTTAAAGAACGGAAAGTGCTTTACTTGCACGAAAGTGATTTGTTAGAAATAAGGATTTAGTAGACCGTCGGAGGGCTAATTATGTCGGGTAGGTTGAATGGGAAAGTAGCAATCGTTACTGGTGGGAATAGTGGAATCGGCGAGTCAACGGCGAGGCTATTTGCGACCGAAGGCGCTCGGGTGGTAATTATGGCTCGTCGCGAAGAAGAAGGTCTAAAGGTTCAACAGTCAATTAATGACGACGGCGGAGAGTCAACTTTTGTTCAGTGTGATGTTGGAGACCCTGACATTGTGGATGCGGCTATTTTAAAAGCTGCCGATGTATATGGAGCTGTTGATATTTTGTTTAATAATGCTGGGCATGGCGGTGGAGGCGAGTTTCCAGACGTCTCTAATGAAGCCTGGAATAACATAATTAACGACAATCTTAACGGAACATTTTATGTATCACGAGCGGTATGGCCACATATGGTAAAGGCGGGTGGTGGGGCAATCGTAAATATGTCTTCTTTAGCGGCACAGCGAGGGTTTAGTCCGAGGATGATCGATGAATTCGGGGCGACAAATCCTGCATATTACGCGGCTAAGGCTGGCATTGATGCACTTACTCGGTATATGGCGGGTGTAGGCGGTAAGAATAATATTCGTGTCAACTGTGTTAGACCCGGTCAAATATTGACTCCAGGAGCCACCGGTGGCTCCAGCACTGATGCCGATGGCGGGCACCACGTATTTGAGAGTATGTTTGATTTTGCCCAGATAATTCCTGGTCCTGGATACCCAATCGATGTAGCTAATCTTGTTCTCTTTTTAGTATCAGACGAGTCACGTTTTCTCACTGCCGAGATGATTAATATTGATGGCGGAGTGGCGGCCAAGATATAGAGTTGCAGATCTTTTAGCCTGTTAATTGAATCTTTCTGGATTAAAAGGCGACAGGTCCAGGAGACCTGTTTCACCGGTATTAATCAGGTCGGACATAGCGCGCCCTGCCGCGGGAGACATTAATATCCCTTGTCGCCCGTGGCCTGTCGATATGAATAAATTACTGTCAGGAATGAGCTCGCCCATGATTGGTCGTCCGTCGTCTGATAGCGGACGAAGACAAGCTGTTTGCTCAATTAGTTCAGCGGTCTCGAGCGCCGATGAAAACGTTAATCCAAAAGTGATAATTTCGTCGCGGGCCGTGTCGGTTATAGATGTGTCGAATCCGACATCCTCCTCAGTGGTCCCAAGTATCAGGAGCCCATTTTCTCTCGTGATTGCATAATTTGAACCATTGAGCAGTGTTAGGTGAGTCAGTTTTTTTTGAGGTCGAGTTTTGATAATTTGACCTTTTAGGGGACGGACTGGGATTGGTCTGTTTACCCAGGGTGATGCATCTTTTGCCCATGGACCCATGCTAAGTAGGCAGGCGTCTCCACTGATAGTTTTATGATCAACGGTCACAGACTGAAAGGACTGATTATTTAGTTTGATCCCCATGACTTTTCCAGTAATGAATTTGACGCCTGATCTCTCGGCTGCAGCAACCAATGCCAGTGTAAATTTATATGGATCGACCTGTGCTCCAGCATCAAGAAAAGCCCCCCCATATCTGGTTTTATCTATCCAACCCGTTTGTTTTGCTAAGGCGTTGGCGTCGAGTAGTTCTGCTGATGATTCAGCTAATTCAACGCTTGATAATCTATTTAGAAGTTCTGATACTTCTGTTTCATTATTGGGCACGATCACTCGGGGCGTCACTGAGTAGTCATATTGAACACCGGACTCACTGGGTAATGTTTGAGCTAACTCTTGATGTAAGTTGAATCCCGCCATCCTAATTTCAAAAAGAGGATCATCTGTGTTGTCTGTAGAAGGTCGTGAGAGAATACCTGCTGCAGCACCGCTCGCACCTGAGGCTATTCCATCAGATTCAATTACTGTGACTTTTGTGCCAGTAGCCGCAAGAAAATACGCGGTGGCACAGCCGATGACACCTCCGCCACAAATAACAACGTGTTTGCTCATTAGTCAGACTCACCTTTTGATGGTTAAAAAGATTATTCTTTGAGCTTAGCAAAGTATGAACAAGTATTGCAGTATTCAAATAGAGTAAACATGTTTCAAAGTTAGCTATCTAATCCATGTCCAATTGCCATGATATTTCTCAGAAATAGGAAAAAGAGGCTTGTGCTTCTCTTTTGAGAGTTCTTTTAGTGCGGTGCTAAATTTGTCTTAGTGGGAAGCGTCCAAGCGCTCTGAGAACCCGTACAGAGCGATGTTTTTGCTGTAAATAGTAAAAAATAGAGGATTGTTGGTTCGGCCGCGATCGGCACTTAGATAAGTATTTGACGAAATTTAGGAGGAGATCAGGTTTAAGTCCTGGAGGACGTGAGCGCCGCGTAAGAATATTGTTTGTTTTGCGATAGAAAAAATACTAGCCACAGCAGCTAATCAGGGAAAAGTGATCAATAAGAGGTCCTCAATAAACAATTGAATCTTTAGGATGGAGAAAATTATAGAATAGTGTTAGTAAGGGTCTTTACCTTTTAAATAGGAAGATATAATAGAGTAGATGATATATTTATACGATGAAAAGTAAAATAATACTGTATATACAAAGAGAATTGGTTTAAGAATTTATAAATCTGGGCAGTTTGATGACTCCTAAATAGTGGTTGTACATGTTTATTGAATTTGGTAGTTAGAATGTCGATTTACTCGATCATGTTATGTACAGCTCGAACTGTTATATTATCGGAAGCCACGAGTTAAATTAGATAGATAGGCCCAGAGAATGACTACTACAATTGCCTCCACAGAGATAAATCAGACAAAGATGGAAGAGTTTGATGTACTGGTCGTAGGTGCTGGGGTTGCTGGAGTAGGTGGTGCATATCACCTTAGTAAGCAGCGTGCTGATTCGAGTTTTGTGGTCCTCGAGAGCCAGGATCATTTTGGAGGCACATGGTGGTCTCATAATTATCCAGGTATTCGGTCAGATAGTGATCTGCATACATATGGTTATCGATTTAAGCCATGGACTGGTCCGCCGATTGCGACCGCCGAGGAAATTCTTAAGTACATGGGTGAAGTCATTGACGACAATGACCTCAGTAGCCATATTCGGTACAACCATAAAATCACGTCTGCAAAATGGTCGAGTGAAGAGAATAAATGGTTTATTGAGGCTACTAAAACAGACACTGGAGAAACTCAGTATTTTTCAGTAAATTTTCTGTGGATGTGCCAAGGCTACTACCGCCATTCGGAGGGTTATACGCCTGAGTGGCCAGGAATGAGTGAGTATCAGGGACAGATTGTGCATACAGAGACTTGGCCCAAGGATTTGGACTATGTCGATAAGAAAGTTATCGTAATTGGGTCTGGTGCGTCCTCAGCAACACTCGTACCTGCGATTGCAGATAGGTGTGAGCATGTAACTTTAGTTCAACGTTCGCCAATCTACTATGGCACTGGTCGAAATCGTGATGACTTGGCAGAAACACTACGTGAGCTCGAAGTAGATGATGACTGGGTTCATGAAATTGTGCGACGTAAGATACTTCGTGATACTTCAATTTTCTTCAAACGCACGTTTGAAGAACCTGAAGAGGTAAAAGAAGAACTTCTAGGCGGCATCAGAAATATCCTTGGCCCTGATTACGATATAGATACACACTTTACGCCCGATTATCGACCATGGCGTCAGCGAGTCGCATTTGTTCCCGACGGAGATTTTTTTCAGAGTATTAAGGCGGGCCATGTTTCTGTGCTGACCGATGAGATTGAAACATTTACGGAGAATGGAGTGCTTTTGAAATCTGGAGCTGTTCTCGAAGCCGATATTGTCGTTGCTGCTACAGGTTTTAATATGAATATACTGGGTGATATTAATTTTTCAATTGATGAAGCACCTCTTGTTTTATCCGACACTGTTACCTACCGAGGAATGATGTTTACGGGCGTTCCAAACTTACTTTGGGTATTTGGTTACTTCCGCGGGAGCTGGACCCTGCGCTCAGATTTACTGTCAGATTTTGTATGTCGTTTATTGACGCATATGGACGGTAAAGCTGCCAAGCGAGTTGATGTGACACTCCGGCCTGAGGATGAGGATATGGAACTTTTGCCTTGGCAAGATCCGGAAAGCTTTAATCCGAGCTATCTGACGCGAGCATTGCCTTTTCTCCCAAAAAGCGGAGCGAAACCTGAATGGCATCATTCTCAAGATTATTGGGAAGACAAGGATGAGATTCCTAGCGTCGACTTGGATGGTTTGGAATTCGTGTATAGCTAGCGATAGATTTGTTCTAGTGAAATTATTTTTAGGAAAAATCCGAGCTATTGTGAATTAACTTGCTTAGACTCGGGGCGAAGCAGCTCGCACTAGTGCTAGTGTAAGCAGACGACGTATTGCCTGTTTTTCCAGGAGATTTCAGATGATTTCACCAACTCTGTTCCGAGAATTGTCAAGATTTGATGCGCAACTCACTGTCGATGACAATAATAAAATCGGTGAAGGTTGGGGGTCTGTCGCATACAGGATGAAATCAGTTGCCAATGACTGGGTAGTCAGAATTCCGAAATACCCAAATGCTCCTTTTGTAGGTGGAGACCTGAGACGAGAAGCGTCAATCGTAAGAAATATTCAAGGATCAAACCTTCCAGTCAGCGATGAAATATTTGTTATTGAAGATAGCAGCGGGCAATTAATTGCAGCAATTCACAAATACATTTATGGGAACCCCTCTAACAGGTTTGCAATTCATGGGAGAAATAATCGCATGAAGTTGGCAGACCAAATTGGATGTTTTCTCTCGACACTACACCAAATTCCCTTGACTCCGGAGTTGGAAAAATCCGTTCCACATATTGACTTGTGGACTGATAGATATGTTGATCTAATTGAACGATCATTACCTAAATTATCACTGAGGAGTCGAGACTGGCTGAGAGAGGTGTCTAATGAATTTCAGCGAGAGGTGAGTTCACATAAAATCTCTGAGACACTTCTTCATGGTGATCTCTCAGCTGAGCATATTCTTGTCGATGATGACATTAACATTTCAGGCGTAATAGATTTTGGTGATGCGATGATCGCTGATCCAGCTCTTGATCTTGCAGGAGTCCGTTGGGCTTATGGAGAGAGACTGCTAGCTCAGGTATTGAAGACATACATTGGCAATGGGTGTGCTGTGGACGATGATTTTTTGAAGCGTGTTGAGTTTTATTGGAAAATGGTACCTCTTTATTTGATAGCTGACGGCGAAATTTTTAATGATGGTCAGGACTTCACCGATGGAATGAGACAGTTATCATCTCGTGTAGCGGCTGACTCCAGAAAAAAGAGAAAGAAGTAAGGTGAAATTATGGGTAATCAGGAATCAGATTTTTTAGTGTCGACTGACTGGCTAGATGACCGCTTGCAAGATTCAAATTTAAGAGTATTTGATTGCACCACCATTCTAAAACCTGATGAGAGTGGCAAACTGACGGCAGAGTCAGGGTTGTTTGACTGGCAGCAAGGACATATTGAATCAAGTAATTACATTGATTTACTGAATAACTTATCGATAAAAGAACATAGATTTAGATTTATGTGCCCTCCCTTAGATCAAGTGCATAAGACGTTTGCGAACTACGGAATAAGTGATGATTCCGAGGTAATCTTGTACGATCGCTCAGGCAACAGTTGGGCAGCACGTATTTGGTGGATGCTGCGCAGCATAGGGTTTGACTCAGCCAAAATACTCAATGGTGGCTACCGAAAATGGAGGCTTGAAGGTCGGCCTGTTACGAAATTTTCCGACTCATACGCATCTGGAAGTCTCTCATTTATTCCACGCCCCGAATTGTTTGTTGACCTGGACATTGTTTTACAGGCCGTTGATGAAGAATCTACCTGCTTAGTTAATGCGTTGCATGAAGACCAGCATCTTGGCCGTGATGGCGGTCGTACCTATGGTCGCCCGGGTCACATTCCTACCAGTATCAATATACCTGCCAATGCAATGATCAACAGTCAGACCCATGAGTACCTTGCGCTTGAAGAACTTCAACTGATAATGAACCAAAAAATTCCGACTGATTCTTCTCAAATTATCACCTACTGTGGTGGCGGTATTGCGGCCAGTAACGACGCATTCGTGCTCAGCATGCTGGGTCACCAAAACGTGGCCATATATGACGCATCCTTATCGGAATGGGCTACCGATGAAACTTTACCTATGGTCGAGACTATTTAGCTTTAATTGCGCGGTGGAGACTTGCTATCCAGGTCTTAGAATGGGAGCAGTGATGTGCCATACGCGATATCAGACATTAGTGCGAGCCCGAATATGATACTTATAGTTCCCGCGATGCCCGTAACGCTGGTATAGAGTTTTTTGCTGGATCCTGTCAGAGCGAAGGGTATTCCAAGCAATAGTGTGATAAGAGACATTGACAATACGGTTCCTATTCCAAACAGAACGAGGTACAACACTCCAATCCAAAATGATGAAATTGTAGGGAGTAAGGCCAGCATCACGGCGGCACTACCGGCTAGGCCGTGTACCATGCCGATCACAAAAGATTTAACTCGAAATACTGGCTTACCGAAATGAAGAAAGCCGTGATCAGCTTTTTCATGTGGGTCTTCCATAGGATCGTGAGTCGCATGAATGTGCACATGGTGCCCATCGTCGTGATCGTGTTCGTGGGCATGTAACTGGCTTTTCCGAAGGTTCCAGTACACCTGAAGCCCTAAGAAAACAAGCATTATCCCGACGCCAAATTCAAAAACATGTTCTACTTGCTCATATTGGTCAAGTAAGACTTCTTTGAACAGGAGGATTAATATTCCAATGACTAACAACGGGGTGGTATGACCAATTCCCCATGAGGCTCCGATCCACAAACCTCGTCGGATATTTTTTGAGTCATTAACTATCGTGGCAACGGCAACTACATGATCCGCATCTGTGGCATGTTTAAGACCGAGTAAAAACCCAAGAATTATTGCTGCTGCTAAACCATATTCAGATTCCATACGTCGCCCCAAAAAATAGCTAATGACCATGTTACTACTGAACAGTTCAACAGAGTTTAAGTTTTTTCTTAAGAGCTTTGTATTTCTTAAGCGTATGTCAGATTCTTAGATAGTATTTATTGAAACCTTAGAATTTTCTTATTTTTCTCACGTAAATTT
>Ga0302122_10000229_pt1 | contig 32732 bp, 24 predicted proteins | sample CB21_SCM_MG_FD_203115 | JGI IMG/M metagenome (GOLD analysis project Ga0302122, IMG submission 203115) | Marine microbial communities from Western Arctic Ocean, Canada - CB21_SCM | ecosystem: Environmental > Aquatic > Marine > Oceanic | place: Canada: Western Arctic Ocean | collected 2017-09-28 | reverse complement strand
GGAGGTAGTTGTCGCAGATCGTGAAGTACTGGATGTCGTTCACGAGGGCATTCACGGCGGCCCTCGCAGGCGGCGCGTCGTCGCGGGCCGAGAGGTACTCGGAGACGAAAGCGCGGCGGTCCGCGAGCTCCGGGAGCGCCTCGGCGTCGTCGTGCAGGGCGCGCGCCATGTCCCACGCCGCGTAGTCGACACCAACCGCGCCCCAATCGACAAGCCGCGCGTCGCCGTCGTCCGAGCGCAACACGCAGTGGCTCGCGGCGGCGCCGTGGCACAGCGCGACCCGCCCCCCGGGCGGCACGCGCGCCTCGAGCTGGTCCAGGTTACGGTCCAAGCGCCTCGAGGAGACCAGCGGCGCGACGGCCGCGTAGCGCGCTTTCACGAGCGAGCCTCTCGTGTCGAAGCTCAGGCTCTGCGCGACCTCGCGGGCGCGCCGCAAGGCGACCCACGACCGCGGTGAAGCGTTCGTGACGTCCAGGACCTCCAGCGGCGGCGCGTGCGCGTGGACCCCGGCCAGCGCTCTCGCTAAACCGTCCACCGCGTCGGGCGGGGCATGCACTTTGGAAGAAGTGTGGTACATGAGGTATTCCTCGATATGACCGTTCACAAACGTCCCAAGGATCCGCGGGCCAAGCGCGGCCGCGACGTCCGCCTCGAGCTTGGCATCGGCTCGTACCGCACGCTTGTAGACCCGTACCAGCACGGGCCCGCCGTGATCCCAGCCCACGCAGCGGTGCGGCGAGTCCGAGGGCACGAGCGCTAATTTGGTCTCGTGGCCCGTCACCAGGCGCTTGACGGCCTCGAGCGCCGAGGCGTCGTCGACCACGGCGAAGGTGACGCGCAGGGGCCGCTTGTAAATTGTGTCCAGGAGCTGCGCCATCAGACCATGAATGCGTCTTCACAATGCGTGTCTGGTGGGAGGCTGCCCTGGAGCTATTTTTGCTGCCCAAACTACGCGAAACCCGTATAAATGTGCCGAAAACCCGTGCGCTAGCGCGCATGCTCACGCGCGCACGCGACGTTTTTTTAAGGACCCCTCGCCAGCCACAGCACCATACTAACATATCGACACGTCACCAGAAAGCCAGCCGAACCAACCATGGCCGCCGCGCTCGCCGCCGCGGGCCTGACGCCCAAGTTCGCGGACCTCGTCGAGATGAACCGCCCCAAGCCGGCGGACGACGCCACCTTCGCCGCGTGGTACAGCTTCCAGCACTCGGGCGGCGAGTTCGAGGTCTGCCTGCGGCCGGGCGGCGTCTTCCAGGCGCCCGGCTTCCCCGCCTCGTCGCGGTGGTGCGTCCTGCCCGGCGGCAGCGCCCTGGCCATCAGCTGGGGCCGCTTCGGCGACTACCGCATGGACGTGACGGACGCTGTATTGCGAGAACTCAGTGGCGCGCGCTTCGCCGACAACGCGCCGTGCACGGGCCCCAACGACTGGCGGCGCATGAAGGCCATAAGGCCCCTGTCGCCAGTGGAGCTCAAGCTCCTCTCGCCGACGGGCGGCGGCACGGAGTGGTCTTTTGAGTACGCCAGCGGGCGCTTCGCCGTCCAGTTTCGGGGGGACGGCTTCAACCACTTCTCGTGCCACTCGTACCCGGCGCACTCGCACTGGTCCCTCAAAAACGACGAGCTCACGATCGACTGGGGGCAGTTCGGGACTTATGTGATGAAGTTCAGCTCGGAGACGACGGCCGAGGGGTCGCTGCGGGGCAAGCCCGCGGACTGGCGCCGCATGAAGTACGTCCGGGACCTGGACACGGTCGAGTCCTCGGAGGCGTGCGGCCACGACCACGACCACGACCACTAAAGCTTTGTTCCGGTTTAAACTAGAGTTACCGTCTCGGCCGCTTCCGCCGGTCGACCGGCTCCTCCTCCTCGTCGTCCGACGACTCCGCCCCGCCCGCGTCCCCGAGCCCGTCCAGGAAGCCCGCGTCCAGCGCCGCCTGCGCCGCGTGAGGGCTCATGTGACCCGTGCGCCGCGCCGGCCTTTCGCGCTCGTCGTCCGAGAACTGGGCGTCGGCGGAGAGTTCGACGGCCTCCGCGTCCTCATCCTCGTCCTCGAACCGGGCGTGGGCCGACGCCACGACGGCCTCCTCGTCCTCGTCCGCCACGATGAAGCCCCCGTCGGACTCGTACCGCGAGCTTCGCGACCCGTCGGAGCTGCTTTCGTCGGACTCGGTGCCGCGCGGCGCGTCGTCGCCGAGGTGGCGGTGCACGGCGATCCTTAACTCCAGGCCGCACTCCGCGTCCACCAAATCTAAGACAAGCCAGTCGCCCACGCTCTCCCAGGGCTCGCCGCCGCCCCACACGTCAATGTCAGAGAACCAGGCCTCGCCCCTTACCAAAGAAGCGGTACTCGCCCAGGGGCCCCCGAACGACGCGGCGTTCTCGCCCTCCAGGACAATGCATCCCGCATGGTCTCTCGCGATGAGCGCGTCGTCGGTCCCGTTGGCCTTCAGACTGAGGGGCATGGGATCCTCGTCGTCCTCCGCCTTCAGAACGCAGACCCCAAAGTTCGCCGAGTCGTCGTCCGCGTCCCACCGGTCCAAACGGAGCGCCAGGGCGATGCGGTGCGACGCGTCCTCTCGTCGTATGTTTCTTGTGCACACGACGAGCCGCCCGCCCATTTGTATGCGCCGCCAGCCTAATGGCGGATCGTTCGGCGACGCCGCGACCAGGCATTCTCCTAAAGCGTCGTCGATCTCCCGCCGCCGTTCCTCCGCCGCCGCCTCGGCCTTCCTCGCGCGGACGAGGGAGTCGTCCGCGTCGACCTCCTCCGCCGTCCGCAGCAAGCGGCACGCGTTCCGCAGCGGCACGCACGCGGGCGTCTCCTCGTCCTCGCCTCTTCTGAGCGGTCCTCGACACGCGGGGCACCGCGCCCTCCTCGGCGCGGACCGCAGCCGTAACGTCGCGGCGCACGCGCGGCAGTACGCGTGGCCGCACCGGAGCGCGATCGGGTCCCGGAAGAGACCGAGGCAGACCGCGCAGGTCAGCTCCCTCCGCAGTTTCTCCTTGAGGTCCAGCTCGTCGTCGTCCTCCTCCTCCTCGTCCACGTCGGGCCAGTACCGCTTCTTGACGGCGTCCAGACTCACGAAGCCGGCGTCGTCGCTCGCTTCGTGCGTGTAGCCGCCCTGGGCGGACGCGGCGGCGACCTCCGGGTCCTCCTCGTCGAACTCGGACATCGTTCTCCTGCTGCGTTCGTGTTACGCCGCGCAGCACGGGTATCGCCCAGGAGATCTTAGGCCCTGTCTTTGGTGGGCTGTGGCATCCACGCTAGCGTTGGGTCCACATTTTGCTGGCGCGCGAGAGGAGATAGTTGAGATGAGTGCGCTGCTCACTTTTATTGCACCACCGGTCGCTGCTCCAGCAGCACGAGGCGGTCGATCCTCGCGGCGAGATTATCGATATCGACGGGTTTCGTGTAAGGGTTTTATACAGAGCAACTTAAGCAGGATTGCACGCCCCCTCTCGCGGCGGCACGAGATACCTGGACCAGTGAAAGGTCTTGCAGACTCATTACCTGTACAGCAGACGCGAAACAAAGCGCGCAAGCGAAGTGAGCACGCCTCAGGCAGATCCTCAAGCTCCTCAAGCTCTTGCTCGCAGCACGGAGCAGCTCGCAGCCGCATAGATCCGCACGCGCAGTACAACTCATCAAAATGCGTGGCCTCTTCCTCCTCGTGGCCTCGGCCGCCGCGCTGGCGCCGTCGACGCGGCGCGCGTGGACGCAGAGCCTCGCCGCCGGCACGGCCAGCCTCGCCGGCGCCGCGCACGCCGCGGGCCCGCCGGGCGGCTTCAAGGACCCCGTCATCGAGCGCAAGACCCAGAAGGTCAACATCAACACGGCCCAGGCGACGGGCTACATGGACTGCCCCGGCATGTACCCCACGATCGCCTCGCGCATCGTCGAGCACGTGCGCTACGAGGGCCAGTTCAAGAAGGTCGCGGACCTGTACGCCACGGAGGACATCATCCAGGGCAACCAAAAAATCATAGACGTCATCAAGAAGAACGAGGCGCGCTTCACGGTGAACTAGTCCGGTAACATACACAACATAGTTAATCTCTGAACCAACACCACCGTGCCGTCGACTGGTCATCGTCGGACGAGTGGCGACAACGTGCCGGGAGGCAACTCAGCCATCGTCCGACGAGTAGTCCGCGACGAGGCCCTGCGGCGAGCGCGACCGCGATCGGTCGGGCACGGGCGTCGGCGGCCGGTCTCGGCCCTGCGGCGAGCGCGAGCGCGACCGATCGGGTACTGGCGTCGGCGGTCGGTCGCGGTGCGACTTCGGCTTGCGATCGGGGTCGTGCTGCCAGAACCGCGCGGGTTCGGGCGCGGCGGCCACCTCGTGTTCGTCGAGGACGCAGGTCAGCGGTCGCCCGTCGAATGATAGCCCTCCGAGTTCGCGCGTGCACTCCCCGGCGCTTAGCGACGACGCGAACTGGACCAAGACCTCGCCCGCGTCGCCCACGGCCCGCCGCAGGGGCCCGAAGCGTGAGCACTCGACGGCGACGGCGTCGGCCGCTCGCCTCACGAAATCTGCACACGTGCCCGCGGCCCACGCGTTGCCGACGCGCACGGTCGTCGGTCGGTGCGGCGGCGCCGTCGGCGCGCCGGCGTCGTCGAGGAGCGGTCCGTTGTCGTCGTCGTCTTCCCTTAAAAAGTCCGCGCAGAGCTGCCGTCCCTTGACGCGGCGGCCGTGGAGCGCCTGGACGCAGCGCTCCGCCGCCTCCAGCTCGGCGAAGGCGCACACGACGTCGCCCGCCGGCGACACGGCCACGCGCCGCGCGAAGCCGAACCGCGCCCCTAGTTCCCGGTAGGCCACGTCCAGGTCGTTGCGCTCCTCCGCCGGCAGGTACGGGTTCGGCGGGTCGACAAAGCGCTCGATGTATACGAGGCGCGTCGCTGCCGCCGTGCTGATGGGCGCGATCGACGGTGCCGCGTCTTGTGCGGGCGCTGGCGGTCGTACTAGTCGCTGAACGGCGGCGGCGTAAGCGTCCTCGGGCATCCAAGCCGGGCGGTTGGTTGGCCTGCTTTGAGCCATTTTCTTCCGCTGTTGTGCTGTCATGTATACGCAGGCAGCATATGACAAGGCTTGCAGTGTCTGTATCGATCTCTGCGTAGCTGTGCGCAGGTGCGCAGCTTTAAAATTTTAAGAGTTCACTCGAGACGGGTTTTCTCGCGGGTTTTGTGCTCCGTGTCAAATTTGTCAGCCGTGGCCTCTGGCATCTGTACGCCATCTGCACCCATCGTCTAGATCGGATCTGTGTGCGGCAGCCATGCGCACGCTAGCGCTCATGGCGTCCACCGCGGCCGCCCTCACGGACTCGCGGGTCACGCCCTGCCCTTTGTACGCGCCGAAGCTCACGCTGAACCAGCCGCCGCGCGTGGCCACTTTAGCCATGGGCTGATTCTGGCACCCGCAAGGATCCTTCGACGCCACGCCCGGCGTCGAGATGACCCTTGTCGGGTACACCGGCGGCGAGCTCTTCGAGCCCACCTACAAAAGAATCGGCGACCACACCGAAGCGATCCTGGTCGAGTTCGACGAGACGTTGACGTACGAGGCGGTCCTCGAGAAGTTCTGGAAGGAGCACACGCCGGGCATCGCCATGCGCCAGTACCGCTCGGCCGTCTTCTACCACGACGAGGCGCAGAAGCTCGCGGCGGAGACGATGCGCGCCCAGCTGATTGACGACGGCAAGAAGTGGTGCCGCCACACGGCCATCGAGCCGGCCATGGACTTCTACCAGGCGGAGGAGTACCACCAGAAGTACCTGGGCAAGATGCTCTCCATGAACTCCATGCTCTACGGCGAGGAGGAGCGGAAGCCGATCCCGCCGTAAGCGCGGCGGACGCTCGGCCGCGCCGCGGCGACCCATGACGGCCGCGCGCCCTTTCTTGGCGCGCGGACCCGACCCGTCGTCCGGTGCGGACCCGAGCGGCCCCGTGGACCTAAGATCCTGTGTTTATTCGTTGACGGTGGCCGGCGCGCGATGCGCTTGCGTCTAGCCATTCTTGTTACGGTGCAAGAACTAGTGGGCGGGGCGGGGGGGGAGACACCCTGGTCGCCTGGGCGATGGACTGGGAGGAGCCGTTCCCTGGGCTGGCCCCACTTGTGTTATAAATAATTTATTTGTCATGACCGTTCAGTTGGCCGACCCCAGGAAACGGGTTTGTGCTCATCTTAAGTTTTGTCTCGCGGTTCCCGCTGTTCCCTGCGGCGTGTGGCTCATCTCGTCGCGCGCGGTTCGTGACGCAGTGGGTATTTTGCTCTTTCGTCTGGCGAGACCATACGCGTACGACAAGACATCTCAGGCGTGAAACCAGAGCCGAGAAACTTTTGGAGAGCAATCGCTAGCGGAGCCAGCGCCGAGATCCGAGGCGCAGACTCGTCACGCCCTGAGGTCCAGAGAAACCATGGCCGCGGCGCCGCCGCCGCGCCTCGAGCGGACCCGCTCCGAGGCTTCCCTGGGGTCTCCCAGGAGCGGCTCGCCACACGCGACGAAAGCGCCCACGCCGGACGCGACCAATGGCGCCGCGGGTGAGCGAATAGTTATCCCCTTCGACCAGCCCGAGCAGCAGGCCGAGCGCTGGTGGCACCGGCGGCTCCCGCGTTTAGTTATTGCGCCTATAGCCGGGCGCGCAAGACAGCAACGGCTCCGAGTAGGACGCTTGTCCCTGGACGTCCTCGCGGCGTCGCGCTTACCGAGCGCCGACCTGGGCGGCACGAGCGACCCGTACGTCGTGGCCACGCTGTCCGGCACCTCGCTCAGCAAGGTGACGAAGGAGTGGCCCCCGGAGTTACGAAGCCACCACACGACGCGCCACGTGGCGCGCAATTTAAACCCGCACTGGACCAATGAGGCCGTGGACTTTGACGCCTGGCGCCACGGCGCCCAACTCAAAATAGAAGTGTTCGACTTCGATGCGTTCCAGCAGGACGAGTTGCTGTGCACGGGCGAAGTGGACGTGGACGACCTCGCGGGCGCCGGGTCGGTGGAGGCCTGGTTCTCCTTGAAGCCTAAAGGAGGGGTGCGGCTGCGACTGCGGTACGACGTCGACCCCTTGGCCGAGGCGTCCTCTGTGTTATGGTTAGACGCCAAAGTTAAGACGCCCCCGCCCAAGTTCGACGTGAACGCGGTGTACGGCCACGCGCTGAACTTCGCCAAAGTGTCAACGCCGCCCGCGAACCTGGCCAAAGCCATACAGGACGCTTTAACGTGGAGCAAGAAGGAGGCGTGCTTCAACCTGGCCAACCCGTTTTACGCGGGCGCGCTGGCGCACGTTATCGAAGAGTGCCTGAAGCGGGAGGAGCTGCGCATCTCGCTGGCGAAGCAGGTGAGCCCCAGCGGCCGCGTCTCCGGGACGCCGAGCAAGGCCGTGGCCGGCGCCGTCAAGGAGACGAGCTCCGGGACCTTCGCCAAGGGCGCCAAGACGGCCATTCGCCAGGCCACCGTGCCGGAGCTGCCGACCGGTGATAAGTACTAATTTATTATTCCACGTCGTCCACGGCGCGCCGCGTCTCGGCGACGGCGCGCCGCGTCTCGGCGAGCGCCGCGAGGAGTCCCTCGAGCTCGGCCTCCGAGGCCGCGAGGCGCGTCTGGGCGGCAGCTAGGGCAACTGGGTCCTCGTCTGACGCGCGTTTGACGGTTGAGCCCGCAACGGAGACCGGCGAGGACGCTACCGAAGCGGCCACGGGCGCGAAGAGCCGCGCCGCCGCAGACGGTTCGTCGTCCGCCGTTTGCCGCGTCTCGGCTTTGTTGGGCGACATCGCGGTCTGGTGCGCCGGCTCGGGCGAAAGCGCGCGCGGCGGCGCCGGCTCGGGCGACGCTGCCGAGAACTTGCGCGTTTCGCCGTTGACGGCGCGCGCCTTGGAGAGCAGTGTCCGCGGCCTCGCAGCTGAGGTGGCTAGCTCCGCCTCGACGGAAGCGATGCTCGAGCTATCGTCCGATGACGATGCTATTGATTCCGAAACCGGAGGCTCATACGCCTGGAGGCGCACGCCGACGCTGGAGTCGCCGCCATCGAGGGGACACGCCGCTGCAACGACGCGCCGCGCGCGGCCGTCCACGGCGTCGAGCGGCGCGCGGCCGTCCACGGCGTCGAGCGGTGCGTCTGACTCAGCCTTTCGCCAACGCGCCGCCATGTAGGACTCGACGCTCTTGCGAGTCTTCTGCGCCGGCGAGGGCGAGGGCGGCGGTGACTTGCGCAGACTCCGACGGCCGGAGGCGATCTGCTCCTCGAGCGAGGAGTTGCTCCGCGACGCACGGAGGCCGCTCCTGGAGGCAGCTTCTGGCTCCGGCGACGGCACAAGCGGCGCTGCGACCGGTGCGGCGTCGTCGTCGGGTCGCGCGGCGAACGGAGCCATGGCGCGTGGCGACGGCATCGCGGCCGCCGCCGCCGCCTTCGAGGCGGCTTGCGCCGCGGCGTCCATGGCCGTCGCCGCGCGGTCGCAGCGCGCGGCCGCCGCGGCATCCGCCACGGCGCGCGCGGCGGCGGATGCGACGGCCGCCTCCTCGAGCTCGCGCAGCCGTTCCGCGCGCGCCTCGAGCTCGGCGATGATCGGCGCCGCCGCGGCCGCCGTCGCGTCTTCGCGCGGCGCCGGTCGTGCCGCGGCGCGTCGGAGCCGCTCCATCTCTTCGCGGAGGCGCGCGTTCTCGGCGCGTAGGTCGCGGGCTTTCCGCAACGCGACCTCGGCCTCAGCCTGCCGCAGCTCCTCCTGGCGCTCGAAGTTGCGTCGCTGCGCCTCGGCCTCGGCGCGCAGGCGGGCGTCGGGCGACGGCACGGCGGGGGCGACCGGCTCGTCCACGGCGGGGGTGGCCGGCGCCGACGCATCCGAGGCGGGCGTCGGCGGGCGGGCGGCCGTCCAGACGAACTCGGATGCCGGTTCCGGTCTCGGGATCGCGGCGTCGTCCTGCGCGGCCTGCTGCGCCGCCAGACGCTCGAAGTCGCGCTTGCCCGCGTCGGTCTTGAGCACGCCGATCAGGTTCCCGACGAGGCCCTCGAGCTTAATGTCGTCGGGCCTCGGCGGCGCAGCGGCGTCCGGTTCGCCGTTCAGCAGCTTTCCGAAGCCTTGCAGCGCCGAACACAACTCGATCTGCGCCTCAAGACCGCCCGTGGCGGGGCACGTGGCGGGCGCCGGTGCGGTAGAAATGGGCGCTGTTACGAGCTCCGGCACGGTAGATGTGGGAGCTGCTACAGGCACCGGCGCAGTAGATGCAGGCGCTACTACGGGCGCCGGCACGGTAGAAATGGGCGCCGGGGCGGGCTCTGGCGCGGCAACGGGCGCCGGGGCGGCAACGGGTTGCGGCGTAGGTCCGGGCTCAGGCACCGCCGCGGGCGCGACGGCGGGCGCCGATACGGGCCGTTCCCACGTCGTCTCATGCGTTTCCGTGTGATACCAGTAGACGTCGCCCGTCGGCGCCGTCAGCGGTGCCCAGGCGCCCGTCGGGGGCGGCGGTGGCGGTGGGACGGGCGCAGGCGCGGCGGTCGGCGGCGCGGCCTCGTCCGGCGTAGGTTCCCGGCGAGACGCAGACGCATTGTTCCACCTCGCCTCGAGCTCAGCGATCCGGGCGTCTCGCTCGGCGAGCTCAGCGATCCGGGCGTCCCGCTCGGCGAGTGCGCGGGCCGTCGCCACGGCCTCCGCCGCGGCAGCCGGGCGCTCCCACGTCGTCTCGTGCGTTTCCGTGTGATACCAGTAGACGTGACCCTCGGGCGTCGTCAGCGGCGCCCAGGGGCCGGGTGACGCGTGTTCGGTTTGCTCGGCGGCGGGTGCCCAGTGCTGATCTACCGCCGGCGACACTTGTTCGGGTCGCTCTGCGGCGGCATCCGGCGCCCAGTGCTGATCGTCCGGATCCACGGCGGTCCCGCTCCGCATGGAGGCGACCTTGTCCACGGCGGCGCGCGTGACGGCGGCGAGCGCGTCGCCGAGGTCCTCGGACGGCAGGCGCGCGGAGGCCCGGAGCGCCGCGACGTCCTCGCGCAGGCGCGCGATCTCGAGCGCGGTGGCATCAGGCGGCTTCGACGCCACGGCGCCGAGGATCGCCTCCTTGAGCTCCGCGAGCTCCCCGCGGAGCGCCCCGTGCTCCTGGGCCGCGCCGTCGCTCCGCAACCGCGAGACCTCGTCCTCCAGCTCGCCCGTGCGGCGCCGCACCTCGTCCTCGAGCCGCGCGGCGTGCTCGACGAGCAGGCCCACGGCCTCCATGGTGGTCGGCGAGGCCAACTCGTCGCGCCGCAGCGCGGGCGTCGCGTCCGCGGCGCGCGAGGCTACGCTCGAGGCGTCGTCGCTGTCGTGCGCGAGCGACTCGAGCCGGTCGAGCGGTGACCGCGGCGGCGGTATTTGTGCGGGCCGCGGCAGCGGGCGGGGCCGCGCCCAGACGATGTCGTCATTTTCGGGCGTCTTCGGTTGGGGCGGCGACCACTCGACGACGCCCTCGTGCACAAAAGGCGGCGGCGGCGGCGGGCGGGGGGGCGGCGTGCCGGGGGACCACGGCGGCGGCGGCGTGGCTGCGACGCGCGTGGGTGGTGGGGCCCGCGGAAACTCCTCCGCGAAGACTGGTGGTGGGGCTGCCCGCGGCGTCTCCTCCGCGAAGAGGCCCGCGTCGTCGGTCGGCGCCCGCGCGCGGCCGCACTGCACGCGCGACGTTGGGCTGACGGCGGCGCGGCGGAGGAAGTGCTCGGGCGGCCGCGCCGACCAGTTCGGCACGGTCGCGGGGCCCGGCGCGCGCCAGGCCGGGCGGCTCGGCCGGGGCGCCGGCCGCCGCAGGGACGTGACGTTCATGCGTGCTGCTTGCTAGGAACTAATGCTACAGAGCCGCCCGGCGGCAGCCCGAGGCTCGGCGCGAGGGAGCAGCACCGCGTGGGGCAGCCGTTATAAATACGTCATGTGTTAAGTCACCTATTGGCAGCCCACGGGCTGCGCCAGAGCAAAACAATGGGCATGGAAGCCCTTTTTGCATAAAACCCGATTTTACTTGGGTTTTCGGTGCTCGAGGAGTCTTATCTCCAGCCCTCAACAGGCGGGCCAACGCGCATGGGCCCGGCGCCGACGCGTGTCATTTTTATTCAAACGATTCCACGCCTCGGGAGAAGCTCCCCCCAGACAGCACAGGAGCTCACAAGTGGTCGCAGCGTCGCACGATGCGCTTCATCCTCCTGGGGCTGCTGCCCCTCTATGCCGAGGCCGGCTTCCAGATGAAGGGCTACGACTCGGGCGAGCCGGGCTCGGGCCCCTGCGAGAGCCACACGCTGAGCTGGGCCGACAGCCAGTGGACGAACCTCGAAAACCCGGTCAAGAGTGCCGCGGACGTCGCCTGCCTCGACTTCTACGAGTTCGACGCGCCCGTGTCGATGCGGATCGACGCGTCGGCGTGCGGTTCGTCGCCAGCCGCGACGATCACGCTGGCGACCTACGACAGCCACGGCTGCGGCGCCGACCTGGACCAATCCTTCGATTTTATAGATGGCCAGTGCCTCACCCAGGATACGGACCCCTGGGTCTGCATCTTCATCAACAGCGCCGGGGGCGTCTCCGGCGGCCACTGCTGGAACATTTTTTTCGTGCGGCTCGAGTGCTACGACCCGCTGGCGGTTGCAAGTGCTGATGACGACGACTCTCCGGATAGCGCCGGCGGGGGGCCAATAACCATGATCCTCGTCGCCGTCGCCATCCTGTTGGTGGGCGTCGCCGGGGGCATCTTCGTGTCCCGGCGGAACCCGTCGCCGACGCCATGGCGGACCCCGAGGCGCCGCCGGAGCCGTCGGGCCTCCTCGTCGCGAGCGCGCAGAAGGTGCCCGCGCCGGTCTGGGCCTGATCGTTTCTCTCTCCCCCCTGTAAGTCCTCTTGTCAATTACCGAAAACGTACTTAGGATCTTCACTCCTCCATCGCCGCGTCGCCCGCCGGCGCCTCCCTCATGTACATGACGTTGTTGCACCGGATGAGGATCTCGCCGAGCGCGCCCGCGAGCTGGCCGTCGATGTACTCCTTGGCGTCGCCGAGCTGAACCTGTGTGGGTGAACGTGTCGCCTCGCGCTGTCGACTGGCGCCCCACTGACATTCAAGCTGAAGCCGCCTCTCCAACACCGCAGCGGTACGTTCATGTAGGAGTCCACGCTTAACAGCTTGCCCTCATATTCCATGCCCCATTTCAGTTTGACGATGACGGCCTTGCCCGTCAGATCGTTCAGGAACGGCTTGGGGTTGACGATGGACATGGTTTGCGCGTGCGCCGCTGTGCGCTCACCGCCGGCTTGGGCCTCGCTGCTGCTCTAGCCGTCCCGATACGCAACCTTGCGTGCGAAGGATGGTCACGAGCTGCTGTCGAGCGATGTTGACGTGCAGCGATACAAAAGCGGCGTGGAATGGGCGCCTCGCTGTGAGTTTTGACCAAAAGCGTGACAACTTTGACGGGTTCTTGAACGCGCGGGGTCCGTACTAAGTGGGCTATAGTCACAAAAAGTAGTCACACACACACGGGTTTTTGAAGACAACTACAAGCTCCTTACGACCCCACAAAATCCGGATCCTCCGACGTGAGCACGGACCGCAGCCTCGCCGCGGCGGCGGGGCCGACGGTGTGGTTCCTCTTGGCGGTCTTTTTCGGCACGCGCGCGACGGCCTCGGGCCCCTCGCTCCCTAACACCTCCACGAGGCGGGCGTAGGACGGGAAGGCCCCGGCCACGGCCTCGGCGCCGGCTTCCCCGCCCATGAGCGTCTGGAGGGCCGGCGCCCATGCCTCACCGTGTTTGGTGGGCCGCGGGCCCTTCCACCGTTTGACGTCGTCCACGCACTGGCCGTGCAGGAACTCGAGGGGCTCGTCGTTGTTCTTGCCCCTTGACTTCTCGAAGCGCCGCATGTACGTGCGGGCCCAAACCGCCACGGCCTTTTGCGCCTTCTCACCCTTCGGGTCCCGACCCTGCACCCAGATGAGTCGCGTCTTCAACTGATCGGGCAGGCGCCGCTCCAAGCGCAGCACGACGTCGGACCACTCCGGCCGGTCCACGGCGCAAACTAGAGCACAAACGCACATCGCGCCGTCGCCGTCCAGCGCCTGGGCCAGGCGCTCGTGGGCCGCTTGGGCGGCATCGCGGCCGTCCCGGGCGTCGATGACGCAGAGGTAGTGGCGCAGCGGCCGGGCGCCGCCATAGAACTCGACGCTCGCGGCCTGCCGGAGCGCCCTTCTAAACGCGGTCGCGGGCGGCGCGTCCTCCACGGCCTGCGGCGGGGCGAAGGCCCCGCTCGCGTCGGGCCAGCGGCTCGTGAAGCCTGCGCTCGCGCGCGCCGTGACGGTCTGCGGGAGCGCCGGTTGTGGTGGCGGCGGCGCGGTCCACGGCGCGGCCGGCGCAGGCGCGGTCCGGCGCGGCGCCGGCGGCGGTGCCGGTGGCGCCTCGCGCGCGCGCTTGCGCGCCGGTGCCGGGCTCGCGGTGAGGTCGACGTCGACGACGGCCGGGCGCCGCGCTGGTGGCGGTGGCCTCCGCGGAGGGGCAGCCGGTGGCGGCCTCGGCGGCGGTGGCGGCCTCGGCGGCGGCGCCGGCCCGCGCCGGCTCGTGAAGAACGACATGAAGTCTTCGTCGTCGTCGTCGTCGTCCACCGGGCGCGGCGGCAGCGGCGGCGCGGCCTCGTCGTCGCTCGAGCTGCAGAGGTCCTGTGTGGGGGTCGTGTGCTGGCGTTGTATCGGCGGCATCGGTGGCGGTGCGTCGTCGTAGCTCGACGCGCACAGATCGACTACTTCTTCCATGGCTTTCGCCTGTAGCTTCTGAGGCGCTGTCGAAGGCGTATCAGAGCTCTTTTTGAGTGAGAGGCAGGATTTTTGCACAGCACGGGTTTTCTTGTGCGGGTTTTGTCAGGCTCTGCGATGAGTTAAAACCGCTCAAAAGAAACCTGCGCGGCATCCGCGGGCACTCACGCGGACTCTAGTGATCGGCTGCGCTGCTCCGCCAACATTTTTGAACTGCCACGCCACAGCTGCGGCGCTCTGGCTATTGGCTAACCCCAGCTCTCCTGCACGCCACCGAGGATGCCGCGCAAGAAGGCCGCCCGGGGCGCCCCGGCGCGGCGCAGCGCCCGCTTCGCCGAGCAGGATGAGAAGGAAAAAATAGTCGAGGAGCACGCCAACCGAGTTTATGTCATCGGCGACCGCGTCGAGGCCCGGTGGGACGGCCGGCCGGAGTGGCACGCCGGCAAGGTCATTGCCATGAACGACGACAAGACCTACGACGTCTTGTATGACGACGGCGACGACGAGCTCAACGTCGATCCCAAACTCATGAAGCGCGAGGGCGAGGCGCCGCCGCCCGAAGCGAAGCCAAAAAGGAAGAATCACACGCGGCCCCAGTCGCCGCGGCCGGGCACGCCCACGAGCGACGGCGACGCCAAACCCAAGAGAAAGAAGGAGCCGCACGTTATTCCAAAGCAACGGGATGTGTTGATGGAGGCGCTGGCCACGGAGGAGGACAACCGGCGGTGGCTCATCAAGCAAAAAAGGGATGCCCTGGCCAACGAAGACACGGGTATCGTCCGCGCGCCGAAGGCTCTGAACCACCCGCGGCGCTATTCCGGGCGCGATAGTACGTGTGTCAACTTCCCGAAGGCGGACACCATGCCCGACATCCTGTACGCGGACCAGCGGCCGCCGCCTGTTCCCAATACCACGTGTTGCATCACGGGCAAGAAAGCTAGGTACAAGTGCCCCAAGACGGGCTTGCCGTATCATGATTTAGCGGCTTTTAAAGAACTACGGCGCCGGAACGGGTTATCAGATGGGCCGCTTAGGACGAACACTTTGAAGGACTACGAGCTCGTGGACGCGGACCCGCGGATTAATCGGGAAAAGAGGCACCCGGCCGAACTGCCGCAGCGGCCGCCCGTCGAGGACGACCTCGCGGACGCCTGGACGCGCGCGCCGCCGACACTGGACGACCTACGGCGCGCCACCTAAGTAGAGTTGGTTGTTGTCTGGCGTTGCGTTTTTTTTTGTTGGTTGCTGCTGCTGCGCAGGCCGTCTATATGTTTGTTACGGTGCTAGGACTAGTGGGCGGGGGCGTCTGGACAGTTATTCGGGTTTTGGCCGGGTTTTTAAATCCGCGAAGCCGCAAAAAGGCCAAACCACTGCACGTCGACAGCGTACGAGCGCTGTGATACTACGCAATCGCCGCTGCACGGGCAACACACCTGTCGTCCCGCAGCAAACCAGCAGCACAGCGAGCGCTCGCGCAGTACTGCATTGGTACGCGCACTGCCGCAACCATGCTCACCCGCTTCCTCCGACGACCGCTGGGCCTCTGGCGCACGCAGCTGACGCAACTGCGCCTCGCGCTGCCGCAGGCCTCGCTGCGCCTCCTGGAGCTCACCCTTCCACTGCCAAGCCCGGTGCTCGCCGGCGCCGGCGCGCCCTGCGACGCCGACGCGGCCGCCGATCCGGACGACTCCCTCTGGTTCGCGGTCCCCAAATCGCGCATCTCCAAGTCGAAGAAGCGCACCAAGGCCCATGGCCGCCTCCAGAACCTCAGGTTCCGCCTGCGCAGCGACTGGTCCGTCGACGAGCACACGGGCCGGCCCGTGCTGCGGCACCGGCTGCTCGACTCGGACATGAAGGGCCAGATCGAGCGCGTCCGCGCGGCCAAGGCGGCCCTGGAGTCTCCCGACGACGTCGAAGAGACGAGTAAAGAATAAATAGATGTATACATGCGGTTCAAAGCCCGAGTCGCGCCTCGAGCCGCGCCACGCGCTCGGTCAGGGCGCCGTTCTCCTTCCGGAGCACCGCGTTTTCCTCCTCGAGGTCCTGGAGCCTGCGCCGCTTGCGCTCGCGCGAGACGCGCGCGTGCTCCCGGTTGCGCTCTCGGCGGAGGTCCTTGCGCGCCAACTGTTCCTGCTGCTGTCCCAGTTGTAGTAGCGGCGGAGGTCTCCTGCGCGCCTGCGCCGCCGGCGGCGGGCTCGGCGCGTCGCGGCGCTTGGAGCTCTCCGAGTCGTCGTCGCTGCTGATTTGATGTCGCACGTCGGGCCCGGCGAGCAGCGCGACGGCGGCCGCGGCCAGTTCGGCCGCGGGCGCCGGCCGGTACTCGGCCGCGGGGCTGGCGCAGGCGTCGCTCAGGCAGGCCAGCAGGTCTGCCGCGTCCAGCGGCGGCGCGTCCTTGGCCTTCCTCTTTGGCCTGGCAGCCGGGTCCATTACGCACCCCGAGGGCGCGTGTGAACGCGGGTCCGGCCTGAGCGGAGGCCGGTCGCAGCTCTCGTCCGCGCGTACGCCCACGTGATTGAGGCTGCTCCTGATCTAGTCCCACGAGGCCATCGATGCTTTCTGGCTTGCCTTGTTCAAACGCGGCTCGCTATGCCTTCGTTTGCCGTAGGGCGTGTCTCGGCCGGCGGATTGATGCCTGGGCCGTTTTATGGAGCGCTCGCTCCGGTGCAAAACCCGGTTTGACGTGCAGCACCTGCACCTTGAAGCGCCAGCGCCAGGCGCGCAGACGCGCAGAGAGGCGACCAGACGTCTGTGTACGTCTAGAACCATTCTAGAAAAGGCTCTCACGCGCTGCCGGTCTTAAATCGACGCGCAGCCGCCAATAGCCAAGTTGCTGAATCCAGACTCTGAATTCCTATAAACCAACGCGCACCGCTGGGAACGAGCGCGGAGATCCACACCAACCAACACCCATGGCCACCGCGAACGGCGCCGCGGCCGCGGACGACGCAATCAACTCGCTCAACTCCTTGATCGATGCCAAGGCCGCGCCCGAGCCGCCGCCGCCGCCGCCGCCGCCGCCGCCCGTCAAGAAGGTCTCAGCAAAGCCCTCATCGCGCCTGAAGGACGACGACAAGGGGCCGCCCAAAGGACGTAGAGAAAATGGACTCAGGAGAGGCAAGTGGACCGTGGAGGAGGAGGCCTACGCGAATCGACTCATCCACGAGTTCAAGCTTGGATTATTACCGTTGACCGATGGCACTACGTTAAGGACCTTCCTCTCGAAGTTGTTGAACTGCGACCCCATGCGCATCTCGAAGAAGTTCGTGGGCCAGAATTGTATCGGCAAGCAGGTGTTTCGGCGGCGGCAGCTGGAGATGGACCGGTTGTCGCCGGAGGATATTAAAAGAGCCCGTTTTGAATTGGCGGAGTTAGAGAGAAGGTTCCTCACGCGCGTGGCGCAGTCGCATCGGTCGGCCAAGGCCACGGGCAAAGGGAAGGACAAGGGGCCGACCGGGGCATTAGCGGCGGCGCAGCAGCGGCCCATGGTCGCGCCCTGGTTATTACCGCCGCACGCGCAGCCGTGCGAGGCCCCGACCGTAAGAGCAGGTGCGGGCGCCGTGGCGATCGCGGCGCCCTTTGGCTTACCGAGAGACTACGGCCAGCGACCGTCCATGAACCACCCGGCCCCGCCCGTCGTGCCGGCACAGGAGCAAGCAAGGGCCAAGGCGGCCCTCGAGGGTCTGAAGCTCCCGACGTTGCCCTCGGACGCGTCGCTGGCATCGCTCGGTTTATCCGGGGGCCGCCCGCGGGGCGGCTCCTTCGCCAGTGAGACGGGCCCCCTGCCCAGTTGGCCGTCGGCCAAGGACCTCGGGCAGATGGACGCGCCGGGCGCCGGCCCGGGTATGTCCTCGTGGCCCTCCTTCTCCAAGCTCATCGAGGCCTCCGGGAGTTCGGCGCCGCTGCCCGCGCCCGTGGCGCTGCCGCCGCCGCCGCCGCCGCCCGTGGTCGAGGCCGCGGCGCCGCCCGCGCCGCCCGCGGCGCCGCCCGTCGTATCCGTGAAGCGCGAGGCGCCCATCATGGACTTCGGAGACGCGAAGCGGCCCCGCGGCGAGACGGCACCGCTCGCCGAGGCGCCCGCGTCCTCGCGGCCCATGAGCGCGTCGATCCGCAACTCGAGCGTCGAGAACTTCTTGAGCCTGGTGACGAGCGGCGACCTACCCGCGCCGGCGCCGGACTTGCTGTCGATGCCGCTGTCGCACGCGGTGCGCGGCGCTAAGGCGCCCGGGGCCGCGGCGCCCGGCGCGCCGGCGGTCCCGCCACCGGTAGGCGCCCCGGGCGCGCCGCTGCGGACCCCGCAGATGCTGACCCCGCAAATGGTGATCGCGCCGGGCGCGTCGGCGGCGCCTCTGGCTCCGGTCGCGCCCGCTGTGGCGGTCGCGGTGGCGGCCGCGCCTGCTGTCGCTCCGCCCGTGGCTCCCGTGGCTCCGCTTGTCGCCGCTCCGGTGGCCCCTGTGGCTCCGGCGGTTGCCGCTCCAGTGGCTCCGGTGGTTGTTGCCGCTCCGGTGGCTCTTGTGGCTCCGGCGGCTGTCGCCGCACCGGTGGCTCCTGTGGCTCCGGCTGTCGCCTCTCCGGTGGCTCCTGTGGCTCCGGCTGTCGCCGCTCCGGTCGCTCCTGTGGCTCCGGCTGTCGTGGCCGCCGCCGCGTTGCCGAACGCTGTGGCGACTGCGCCGGCACCAGCACCGCCCGCGGTATGACTCTTACCCTATGATTAAGCTACTCCGTGTACACTCATGCTCTAATAGAGGCAATGCGCGCCGCAATCGATAATACACACGCCCGAAGCTTAGGTCAAGGACGCGCGAGACGGGGCCGCCTAGACGATGATCACCGCGAGGATGATGCCCCAGACGAAGCTGACCAGGACGCACCAGAGGCCCCAGTACTGCGCGGGCACGACCGAGTACATGACCACCTTGGCCGGCAGCCAGACCTTGTTCGAGGCGAGGACCAGCGCGACCCAGAACTCGTCCACCGACGACACCGTGGCCACGATGGAGTCCAGCGACTGGCCCCGCAGTAAGCCCAACGCGGCGACGAAGCACACGTTGAGGACCGGCCCGCTGACGACGAGGTCGAATAGGAGCTTGGCCGGCACCGACAGGTTCTCGACGAAGTTGAAGAAGACCAGCGACAAGGGGGCGATGACTAAGGCCGCCACGGCCCCGAAGTGCAGGGGCTTCTCGTAGTCGAAGGCGTCCAGGGGCGTGCCCGCTAAACTTTGGGACGCCAGCGCCGAGGCGAAGGACATGACGCCGGCCTGCACGGCGTTCGTCGCCACGGGGTAGGTGGCCAGGGCCCGGTCGTAGGCCGACGCCCGCGTCGCGCCCTTGGCGCCCGGCTTCGCTCTTTTGGAGGAGGGCTTCTTCGTGCGCGCGGGGCTCTTGCTCCGGGCCGCGGGCTTCTTGGCCGCGGGCTTCTTGGCCGCGGGCGACTTGGCGCGCCCGGGGCGCTTCGTCGCCGTGGTCTTGGGCGAGGCCGCGCCGGAGGCCCGGCGGGCGCGCGTGGCGACCATGGTTCTGCGTGGGCGGCCTGCGCGGGGACGGCGCGATGAGTGGCGGGCACGCCGTCGTTGTGCGCGCGTGGTGTGTCGCAGCAAGCGTGCTGGTACAGTACACAGCGATTTCGGCTTCTTGCAGCTTCGCGTTGCAGCCGTAGTGCACCAAGAGCCATACCGCGCACATTGGCAGTTTCGCTTATAAATGCGTTTCGCGCCGCCGTTTCTCCGCGGTGTGTTAGACAATGCGAGACCCGTTCGGTATGTGAATGTGCTGGCGCTGCGACGCTACGGGTGGGCTATGTATGCAAAGCAAGTTTAATTTGAGCGCCTTCACTTTTTTAAAATTAGGGTTTGCAAGGAGCAGACTGGGACTAGCCGAGTCTTCCAGCCACGCCCCCCACGTCTCGAGGAGCGCTGTGCGACGCCGTTCTGCCAATCGTACGGGTTTTTAGCTGTCAGCATAAGCAGAGTGCTCGAGCACAAGCTGTAGCGGTGCACCCACGCGTATCCACTTGAGGATTAGTGTTCTCATTCTATTCAGCGACAACACACGAGTTTCGCGGAGAACTAATAGCCACACAGACAGTCCAGCACAGCACAGGCAGCCCAGCACAGCTCAGGCTGTCGAGCACAAGACAAGACATAGCAGGCAGCCAGCGCGCAGACAAGCCATCACCCTCGCAAAATGCCTGAGCAAAAGCCGACCCTCGTCGCCGGGGCGGACGGCTTCGGCGAGGCGCTCAAGGACTCCTTGGTCGCGCACTGCCGCGCGCAAGGCTACGACGTGGACGACTTGGGGACCGGCGCCTACTACGACAAAGCCAGCGAAGTCGCAAAGCGCGTCCAGGGCGGCGCCAGGGGGCTGCTCTTTTGCGGGACGGGTATGGGCGTCGGCATCGTGGCCAACAAATTTAGTGGTGTGGCCGCCGCGACCTGCGAGAACGTCGCCGCGGCGCGCTGCTCGCGCGCCATCAACGATTCCAACGTGCTGTGCCTCGGGGGCAAGGTCACGACGCCGGAAGACGCGCGGTCGATCTGCGACGCCTGGCTCGCGCAGGAGCACGGCAAGGCCCCCGCGGACCCGCCGCCGGACTGGTGGTCCGGCGACGTCGAGGGTTTCGTGAAGGCTAAGTGGCCGGCAATGCGCAAAGTCGAGGCCGACTCGCGGGCGCACTGAGTACGGGGTCGACGCCGAGGCCCATTTTTGTCATAAAAAATACAGTCCTTTCCACGGCGGTGGCGGGGCGGCGGGGCGTAGTCCCCCCCTCCATGTAGTATGTCCTAAACCTAGTCCATATCCACGGCGAGGGGCGCCGCCGGCACGCGCACGCCCGGCGCGTCGATCTCCGCGGCCGCCGTTCCTAGCAATTGATCCCGGCGATCCGCATCTAATTGCTTGACGGGGTCCCAGAAGCGCTTATCTAAGACGTCGGATAGCTTGGACGCCTTCCGCCTCGCTTCTTTATTCTTGGCTTCGAGCGACGGCCGATAGACCTCCTGTTGCCCAATCCTAAAAAATTGGGCGCACATGCCGCAGACCCCCACTCGATCGTAGGTGAACGCCCGGAACCGCCCCTTGGCGCACTCCTTGACGTGCTTCGGGTGCGGCACAAATTCCTCGGCCCACATGTTCCGCAAGTCGTCGATGGCTTTGCTCGGCACTTCACATATAAGATTCACTCTAGAATAATCCATGCGGCATAGTCCACAGGGCTTCTTCCTAGCGATGCCGTAGCGCTCCTCGACGCCGTTCTGCTCGAGCTCACTGAGTTTGTGGTGTTTTTTATCTGCCTTCTCATAGTCGCTCCGGGCTTTCAACTTGTCCAGGGAGATCTTGGTCTCGGCGAACTCCCTCCTTAACATCCTCTCGCGAGTGTCCATGGGGATCCACCGTTCGCTGGAGAGGGAATTGATGGCCGCGGCGCAGGTGCGCATCGCCCCCGGTGTGATTCTCACGCCGACCTGGTGCTTGACGTCGAACTTGGACACGGGTCTAGCTAGAGTAGACGGGCCGCCTCGTAATTCACCTGGTTTGAGTAAAGGCGCGGGCGGCACGCTCGCCTTGGGCTTGGCCTTCTTTTTGGGGGGCGGCGGCGCGCCGTAGTTGCCTCCACTTCTAGTGAGCGTCGCTTGGAGCTGGGTGGTCCTCGCTCGTTCGGCGCAGGACGGCGCACTCCTGAGAACAGTCAATGTAACAGGCTTGCGCATCTTGACCGATGCTTCTCTTGACAGTTCTTTCGCAAGAACCTCTAGGATAGTTTCCACGGAGTCCTTGCCCGCACTTTCATTCGCTCGTAACAAGTCGGTCAACCGGATTAGCTCGGCCATGGTGGCCCAGCCCGCCATGGTGGGCTTTGGTCTCCCCAGGCTCTCCTGTTCCGAATCCATCTCGGTTAATGTTCGTGACAAGCCCCTTTTGGACAAATAATCCCTTACTAAAAGCTCGGAGAACTCGGCCACATGTTTCTTAAGAGCCGGGCCGGCGTGGGTCTCCCGCGTGGCGAAGCTCGGGGCGGAGAGGGTCTCCATGCTGTGTGGTGCGTTGGTGCCAGCGCGCCGGCGGCGTGGGGGCTGCCTCGTCAAGCTGTGGTGGCTCCCGATATATGATGTTGCTACTAGAAGGCTATGCAGGGAGGCGCGGCGTCCGATTGCTACGCTGCGCTTTTTGCGGCCTGCGTTAATTTTGCCCGACCCGATTTATGCGCTTTAGCGGCCGTGCCGCGCGCGTGGAGAACGCCCCCGCCGTAGAGTACGCCATCGAAACTCAGCAAGTGCCCCCAGAGACCCCCGGCGGCGCCCGTCGACGAGGAGCCGATTCACTAGGGACGTCACTCGGCCGCGTACGCCGGCACGTCCGGCGAGAGCGGGTCCATGAGCGCGTCCGGCTCGACGACCGTCCACTTCATCGGCGTCACTTTACCAGATTCCTCGTCGGCTTTGAGTTGGGCCAGGTGCACCATGGCCTCGGCCCGCGCCTTCACGAGGGACGGGTCCTCTTCGGCTTGGGCGTCCTCGCGCCGGCCCTTCACGTAGGCTTTGTACGTTTCTAAGTATTCCGGATCTGCGCCGTAGTACTCGACGTGGTCCTCCTCGTAGTACGGCGCCGGGGCGGGCGCTTCCACGCATTCCTCTTCGACGAAGTCGGGATCATATAACGCGCCGTCCGCCAACGGGGGCGGCGGCAGGGGCGTCTCCACCACCAACGCGTGGTGCACGGTCTCCTCCGGCTGGTCTGTTGAATAGGCGTACTGGTACATCTTATAATGGCGGTAGAACGTCGTGGACAGAAACTCCGCCGCCGCCTCCACCTCGGCCACGCTGAAGAGCCCGACGCAGCCGTGATCAGCATCATCCACACTATGTGCCAGCATCAGTTGTTTAAAGCACGCGTGGCTCTCCTCCAGCGTCCTCGACTCGCTCTGGGGTGCAAGTGGGAACGCGTCCTCGAAGACGCGTTTCAGGATGGAAAACAGGGCCGACGCCTGGTCGTCGGCGTAGCCCCGTTCCCCGCAGAACGCCAGGCCGTAGTACAGGTAGTCCACGAAGACGCCACTCCAACAATTGTCGCGGTAGTGCTGCACCTGCACCACTTCACAAATAAGATCTAGTTTTGCGCTCACGTCAAGAGCATCACTCAACGCTTCCAACGTTTCGACGGTCAAGTCGGCGAAGGCCAGGCCTATTTTGGGTTCCGGTTCGGGCGCCTCGGACGCGTCGAGCGTCTCCGCATTCGAGGCGAGGTCCGTGGCGTCGTCTGCCATCCTCACCGCGTGCTCCTGGGCTTGAGTGTGTGGGCTCCTTCGCGCGACCTCCCCTTGCCGTGTGTGGAGCCTGCCGCAGCACACTAGCTGATGATGGCGTGGGAGGAAATAGGTCGCTTGGGCTGCGGTTTTTTGGTCCCGAGCGGCAGAAGGGCCGCCTCGAGTTGTTCCCTTGGGGCTGCGGCACAACTTGGTGGCTGAAGGCTTTTGGGGCCGAGGCCGGGCGCTATACAAAGCAGTCCTAGTATCTCTAGTATCTCGATGCAGCGCTCCATCGGAGAGCCCGTCTGGTGTGCTTAGAAAGTGCAGGCGCGCCACAAACGCCAACGCAGTGCGCGTCGGGCCATACTTCGAGGGCAGACGAGGGGCAGCCAAAACTCCGGCCGCCGGCGGGGCTTGATCCTCGCCATGAGCTACCGCGGCGGCCGCCAGTGGGACGCGAGCCCCGCCCCACCTCTGTCCAGCTACGACGCGTTGCGGGACCCGAACATGCGCCACTACTTCGAGAACCGAAGCGTCCAGTCCCACCTTTACAACACGGGCCAGATTGACGCCGGCGGGCGCGTCATCGACATGCGGCGGAACAAGGGCAAGATGATGATCATTGAACAGGAGTTCAAGGCCGCGGAGAAGCTGGAGTACTGGCGCAAGAAAGAAGAGGGCGAGATGCGCCACCGCGTGCAGATGAAGCGGCATGAGGCGTTGGCGCGGGCGCGGCGCGTGGAGAAGATGAAGAAGGCCCAGGAGGACAGGCGCATCCGCTCGGAGATCGTTCGTGCGACCAAGGGCATGACGACGGGCGACATGAGCGTCTCCGCGCCGCGGTCGTCCTTCATCACGGAGGGCTCCGTGCTCGAGTAAGGAAGTAGTAGTGTAGTTTATGAATGCCCGGGCCGCCGGCGTCGACGCCGTCGTGAGATCCGCACGATCTCCCGCGTAGACCGCGCGCTGAAGGAAAACCCGCGCGCACCTTGAAATACCCGCACGCAGCTTGCACCGAGGTGCATCCCTGGCCGGCTGCGCTGCTACGCGTGCATACGCGCGCTGAAGCCTAGTGATATTAGACCCTAGCACACGCCAGTCGGTGTGTGACCCAGCAGCGCGCGGCCAGTGGCCTGCTCGGGCGAAACAGCTCTAAAGGAATAATCCCTTGGGAGCGGCGCGGCGCCCGAGCACGATGCTGTCGCCCCTGCGGATCTTCTTCCTCTTCACCTTGATGCTCGTGGGCCTCGTGACGCTCTTCCAGCAGATCGGCATCCTGTTTGGCACGAGTTGCCTCTTCTCGTTGATGTTGGTGGTCGTCTTCCTCACGAGCGAGGGCTCGCCCCTGTTGTTCGCGCAGGAGGCCGAGAACCGGTTCTGGACGGTGGTGGCCACCTTGCTCAGTTCAGTAGTATTTTTTGCGGAGGACTCGCCCCTCCGAGTGGGCCACCGCTCGCCTCTAGCGGGAGCTTGTGCAGTATCAATGTTCACGTTCTGGATCTCCTGGTACGACCGGTGGCTCCGAAGGCGGAGACTAGTAAGGGCCCCGCACTTCGCCAAACCTTCTACAACGGAGAACCTCGCCAAATTGGTGGCGGACCCCGCGGAATTGGACGCTTCTATTGAGGCTCTAGCTAAGGTAGATGAGGCTGTTGCGAGATTAGACCACTACTTCATCCCTTCTACGATCACACAATTATGGAGAAGACGAGAAACCGCGCGGGTCGAACGGTTTATCATAGAAACTCTGCAGGACTGCGGCGCGGACGACCTTAATTCTATCTTAAAAAGGGTCCAGCTCGGTCTCCTCATCTACAAGCTCAAGGACGACACCGAACGGAAGACGTGGGCCGACTACGCGGCGTCGTGGGTCTTCTCGCCCTCAAGTAAGGGCGCGCGGACGGAACTCGTGGACCTGTTGGCCGTGCAACGCGTGGCGGACCTGAACGTGCGGAGCCGCGTCGTGTTGTTGGACGCGCTCCAACAGATGCCGCTGAGCGCCTGTCCGCGACGGGGCGAGCTCTGGGTCAGGAACATCATGCTCTGGACGCGCGGGGACGAACTCACGGAACTCAAGACGTTGTGCGACCTGAAGGGCGACGTGCATTCCCTGCATAAATTAGTGTATCACGACGTAAGGGAAGAGAGCATCCGCACGGACATTTTGAAGCACGTGCAGCGGGAGGCGTCAGTGCAGTCCGCCCATCGGCTCTTACGGACGCGGAAGTCCGCACGGAGCAATCGCGGGTCGAGGAAAGTGCTGAGCGATTTAGATGATACGTTACTTTGTTCCGGGGGCCACTACCCGGCCGGTTTGGATACAAGATGGCCTAGAAAAGCCGTGTATCCCGGGGTCTTGGCCTTTTACCGCGAACTGGATCTGGGCAACGACGAAGATACGGATTTTAGGAGTCGGCAGGGAAATCTTGTTTTTTTATCCGCGCGGCCGCACGTCTTCTCCGATCTGGCCGAACGAAGCTCCTACGCGAAGTTCGCGCACCTATTGCAGGCGAAGCGGCTGCACACCATGCCCACGCTCCTCACCGGAGACCTGAAGACGGGCGGGGAGATGATGCTGCGGGGCGACATGGAGCCCCTCGCCCAAAAGAAGGCCCAGAACTTCCTGGAATTCCAGGCGTTGTATCCGGAGTTCGATTTCGTCTTCGTGGGCGACAACGGGCAGGGCGACGCTAGGGCCGCGGAGCTGATGGCCGCGGCGTCGTCGCCGCGCGGCGGTCGGTTGGAGCGGGCTTATATCCACATCGTCCAACCTATTGATCGGACTCATAGAGGAAGGCAGCACGACACGCCCGAGAGCGCCCGGGAGGCCTGGGACACGGCCGGCGTTTGTTTCGTGGAGACGTACGTCGACGCCGCGTTAGACGCGTCTCGGCGCAAGTTCATCTCCCCCACCGGTTTACGGAGAATAGGTATGGCGGCAAAAAATGACTTCGAGATGGTCCAGTGGACCCAAGACGACCGGCGGAAGGATCTAAGAAGGCAAGAATTAGATGATGCTTTAAGACGACTGAACCGGGCTCTCGTCGTGGATTACGGTTTAGATGCCGTACCTTTATGTGAACCGACGCATGCACCTTTCAGTGCGCGGGAGACGAAGAAGCGTTCAGCATCATTAAGGGGCGCGCGCCTGGTGGAAAATGTAGTGCCCATTGGGAGCGCGGTCACCACCCCCGTCGGGGACGGCATCGTCCTCTCGGTGTGCAGGGGGGACAAGGACGTCGGGTTGAGATATGAGGTCGCCTTAGACAAATGGCGGATGACCGATGGGAACCCGGCCCGGGCGTACGTCCCGGCCGGGCGCGTCGGGCACGCGCGGTCCCGCCGGCGGGCGCTGGAGGCGTACCGAAACGCGGCACAGGACCCGACGCCGACCTCGGCCTTGGACGCGGACTGGATGTCGCGGGTCCCGCGGTCGCGCCAGTCGAGCGTCGGGGACCTGCTCGAGGTCCGGCCGGGGGACTAATGGGCTTGTGTGTATGCTTATGAGTGCCCAGCTAGCTCACCGTGAGTTGTTACGGTGCTAGTACTAGTTGATGATCCCCGGGGGGAGACCGCGCGTCGCCGATTCATTGGCGGCTGGCGCGGGCCGCGTCTTTCATAATACTTTCGTCAAGTAGAACCGCCTCGACAGAACCCCCGAACAGTGAGCAACGTTTTCCCTGTCGATCAAATTGCCATGCGACTTGCTAAACGGGTCGGGTTCGGGTTCGGGTTCCGGGTTCAGCCAAAAAATATTAGAAAAGCTGCGGCGGACCGACGTCCAACCGGCTGGCTGCGTCAAGAGCTGCAGACTTATTTCTGGCAGCCATCGATCCCGCGGCAGCGCTCCCTGGTCTCCGCCGCCGTCGCCGTTTGACGATCTCCAAAAAACCGCCCAGCCCGACGCGTGTCTCGCAGCGCGTCTAGCAGCGCCGACGCGGCCACCGCCTCACTGCGCACCATGGGCGGCTCCAACTCGAAAGCCGACCTCGCCGACATCCTCGTCGCCTTGGCGCAGAACGACGTCAGCCCCGACGCGCACGATTTCTGGGACGAGCTCTGGAAACTAGATACGACCGCCGAAGATGTGTTTGAACTCATTACCCCGGATGATGTCCGGCATCTACGAAGGGAGCGGCCGGAGAACGTCGTGACGCTGTTCACCCAGGCCACGGCGCAGCTCTGCCAGATCGTGCACACGCCGGTGCCGATGTACTTCGGGCAGGCGTTGAATTGCGTGAGAGTGTTAACACGCGTGTTGCCTTTCTTACTGGAGGACGCGGGCTCGGACTTCTGCGAGAAGCTGTGCTGGGGCGTTGAAAGTGTTGACGATGACACCGAGGCGGCCGAACCCTTGGCGCGGCTCGTGGTCCACGCTACGTTACACTTGCTGTTCCTACCGGGCTTCACCGTGGACTCCGCCGCCTTCGAGAACGAGCCGGACGACGCCCTGGTGCCGTCCCGGGCGCTGTGGGCGCCCGGGCTCGGCGGGCTGGACGCGCGGCCCGCCGCATCCCTAGCCTTGGATAGGAACCGGGCCGAGGTCCTGCGCCTGCTGTTGGCGGCCTCGTGCGAACTGCTGTACGCGAGCGCGGAGACCTTCGACCCCTGGAAGAGCAGGTGGTTGCGAGCCGCGACGGCGCGCGATGCCCCGAACGCCAAGCTCCTCCTCTACGCGCTGCTGAACTGCGTCTGCGCCTACGACCCGGCGGGCCTGGGAGTCCCCTACGGCGGCCACCTAGCAAGTGACGCCCCCGCGGAAGTGGTCGCTTTGGCGGCGCAGGCGTTAGTTGTGCTCCTGGACTTCGGCGGTGGCGCCCCCCGGACCACGGAGGACGTCAACGTGTTTCGGGAGTTACTCGCCGGCATCGACGGGGCGGACACCTTCGACTTCCTGTTTCTGGGCTTGGCGCGGCTCCTGAACAACGTGCACGAGGCGCTGAACACCACGTTACCGGGTTCGCTCGCGCAGATCGAGTGCTACCAGGAGATCCTTATTCTGGTGTGGAAACTAGTGGAGTTGAACGAGAACTTTGCGAAGCATGTTTTGACGGAGTGCGACGTGTGCCGGTTCGTGGTCCCCTGCTGCTTCCTGGCGCATCAATCTAGAAGAGACCCCTCGCGCGTTGGCCTGGTGCACATCTGCACCTTCATTCTCCTCAAGCTCAGCGGGGAACGGCAGTTTAGCGTCGCCCTGAACAAGCCGTTTGAAGAAAAACTGCCCACCGACCTTCCTCGGTTCGAAGGGACGCACGCGGACTTCGTGGTGGTCGTCCTGCATCGGATGGTCGTGAGCGGGGGGGGGCGGCTGCAGCCCCTCTACAATTGTTTTCTAACGATCCTGTGCAACGTGAGCCCCTACGCGCGCTCACTCTCTTTGGTGGCGGCTGTCAAGCTCGTGTCGCTCTTCGAGCTCTTCACGGGTCCTCGGATACTCTATGCGGCCGAGGGCAACCAGGGCCACGTCGCGCTGCTCCTAGAGATCTTCAACAATTTGATCCAGTACCAGTACGGCGGCAACGCGCATTTGATCTACGCCATCGTGCGGCGGAAAGCGGTCTTCGATGCCCTCGATACCTTAACCTTACCGGGCGCCATCGCCGCGGCCGTGCACCGGGAGGGGGAACGCGCGGCGCTACGGAAGGGGGAAGCGGCACCGGAGCAAGACGCAGACGCCGCGTTGCCGCGCATGGCCCCCGGCACGGCCGCGTTCTTGCCGTCCGCGGAGTGGCTACGGCGGGTCAAGGCCGAACTCCCCCTAGCGACGATCATGCGGCTCTTGCACCATTTGGCGCCCCAGATCGAGGCACTGATCGCGCGGGCGGACTACTCGTTGGACGAGGAGGCCATTCTGGGCTTCATCCGGAACACGACCATGGTCGGTTTATTACCGGTACCGCACGCCATCATGGTGCGCAAGTACCAGCCGAACACCTTCACGAACCTCTGGTTCACGGCCTTCCTCTGGGGCGTCGTCTTCCTCCAGAACCAGGCCCCGCCGCTCTTCGACGGGGGGGCCATCAAGCTCTTCACGGTGAGCGTCGTCTAGGGCGTTGCAGGGGGTAAGTGGGGGCATCTTCTACCGCGGCGTCTCGCTGCTTTCCCCGGTCGCGTCAATTCAGTGAACGCGGGTTTCACTTTGACGGGTTTTTTTCACAGCTCTCGGACGCGCGGCGATAGACCGTCTGTGAGCCGCTGCTTCGGCATTGCCCCGGCAAATCTGTGCAGTTTACATACATAAGGCATCGCGCCCAGCCAGTGCTGCAAAGCGAGCTTCAGTAAACCGCGTGTAAGCAAGCACCATGGGCAAGCGCCCGGTCATCCACAAGCAGGGCAAAGTAAAAGGAAAGAAGCGCACGCGCGTGCAGCGCGACTACGATGACGGGTTAGAGGATGAAATCGAAGCACAAGAAATCCCCAAGGGCCCGCGCGCCGCGCGGAGCACGCAGAAGAAGGTCGAGGCGTCCATCATGACGTGGGAGCGCGTGCGCGAGGCCCAGTTCCACCAGTCGCAGGACCGGCGCTTCGCCAAGCCTAAACCGGCGGAGAAGGTCAAGGGTTTGACGAAGGCCCAGCGCCGGGCGCGGCGCCGGCGCGAGCTGCGGGGTCCTGTCGTCGAGCGGGCCTGGCCGACGCGGAAGCAGCTGCGGGGCGCGGCGCGCGCGCGCGTGGCCGGCCGCGATCACGAGGACGAGGAGCCGTCGGACGAGGAGGTCGAGGCGGCCTCCTCGTCGGACGAGGAGGAGGAAGCGGCGGCCTCCTCGGAGGAAGAGGAGGAGGAGGGGGAGGAAGAAGCGCCCGCCGCGGAAGAAGAGGAAGAGGAGGACGACGAGGACGTCGACGGCGCGGACGACGACGCCGACGCCGTCGGCCGGGCGCGCGCGCGCGCGGCCGAGGCCCACTTCGGCCTGCCGCTGCACGCCGCCGAGGTCGGGGCCCTGTCGGCGCGGCGCCCGGCGGGCGAGTACGTCGCTACGGAGCACGCGGCGGTGAGCGGCGGCGCGCTCGACTGGACGCGGCTCGAGCGCGAGGAGCAGCGGCTCGGCGTGCGCTTCGCGGAGGCCAACGCGGTCGCGGCGAGCCGGGCGCAGCACGTGTTGTTGCGGGCCTGCGCCTCGTTCAAAGATGTCGTGCAGACGGACGTGGATTTTGAAAAGCGGCCGGCGCTGCTGCGGGCGGCTCTGGCGCACGCGTTGGACCACGTGGCGCGCAGTCGGCGCGCCATGCTGCGGCACACCGGCGCGTTGCGACGGGCCGAGGCGGACGTGACGCCCGCGCCGCCCCGGAAGGGCGCGTCGCGGTCGGCGCCCCTCGTTCCGCCGAAGCCCACCGAAAAATACCAGCACCTCGACGAGGCGCAGGAGGACACGAGCAAGCGCGACCAAGGACCTACAAGATGTAGAGCTTTGGTCCTGGTGGCCACGCGCAAGGCCGCGCTCGAGGTGTGCCTGGAGTTGCGCGCGCTATGCGGCGGCGCGGCGAAGCATGCGGACAGGTTAGAAAGCGAGCTCGGCGTGGACGACGACGACCCGACCATGCAGCGGGAGGGGCCGCCGGACTGGGAGGCTGTGTTCGGGGGCAACTGCGACGACGCCTGCGAGGTCGGTATATCCGTGCGCGTCGGCAAGGGGCAAAGCGTGGCGGTCGAGTTCTTCGCGGGCACGAAGACCAAGGCGGACATTATTGTGGCGACGCCGCTCGCGTTACGGCTCGCCGCGGAAGAAGAGGACCGCAAGGGTGTTTTAGACAGGCTCGCGGCCGTCGAGGTCGTCGTGGTCGACCAGGCCGACGTGCTTTTATACCAGAATTGGGAGACCGTCGAACGAGCCCTGAAAGCGTGCGACGGCGCGCCGTCGCGCGTCGTGTCGGACGTGTGCCGCGTGCGCCTGCCCTTCCTGGACGCGCACGGGGCCGCGTGCCGCCAGCACGTCGTTCTGGCTTCCTTCAACGACGCGCGCTTCCGGGCTTTGTTGGACCGGCCCCTCGACGGCCAGCTGCGCAACCGGAGCGGCTGCGTGCGCCTGGCGGGGCCGCCTCAAGCGAAAGGGTCACTGGCGCGCGCCGTGTCCGCGAACGTGGCGCACGCGTTCCGCGGCGTGCGCTGCGCGGCGCCGGCCAGCGCGCCGGACGCGCGTGTTTCTGAGTTCCGGGACCGGGTCTTGCCCGGGCTGTTGCGACGCAGCGGGGCGACGATCGCGGGCGCAAGGACGCTCGTGTTCTGCGGGTCCTATCCCGAGTTCCTCGCTTGCCGTGCAGCGCTCCGAGAAAAAGGCGCGAACTTCGTGGCGATCCACGAGTACTCCCGGAACTCCGAGGTGTCGCGGGGGCGGTCCAAGTTCTTCCACGGCCGCGTGCCGCTGCTGCTGTACTCGGGGCGGGCCCACTTCTACCAGCGATACAGGATAAGAGGCGCGTCGAATTACGTGTTCGTCAGTCCGCCGGACCACGCGCACTTCTACTCCGAACTGCTTTCGTTTGCCCGCGAAGACGAATTTACAGGCGCAGCGCCAACGTCCCTCTGTCTCTACACGCGCTTCGACGCTTTGGCGCTCTCGCGCGTGTTGGGCGACCCGCGGGCACGAGCGTGTCTGAAGCGGGACGGTCGGGGGGTCTGGGGGGATCACATGTTCCACGGTCCGAAGGAGGCTTAGTTTGTGTTACGAGGTAGCTTCACTTACTTACGCGCGGAGCCTCGGGGAAAGGGAAGGACGTTCCCAAGTGCCCGTCGAGCTTAGGGCTTAACAGGCGCCACGGCGCCGCAGGGGCCGGCGATAATCCCAAAACCCTGCCCTACCGTGTTGGTGCACCCCGTTTCGCACCAGCAATTGACAGGTTCGCCACTGGCACACAGGTTTCCACCATAACCGATGTCGGCCCACGTATAACCGTGTCTTCTGTTGAAGCATCGACGCACGCGACGTAACACTTGAGGAGATAATCGTTGTCGTAGGTGCAGCTCTCAGAAAACATCAATTTCGGTTCCCCTGCCGACGCGCACACATCATCGAACTTCTGGATATAGTTGCCCTTGGAAGTCAGCATGCAATTTTCTGCCGTCCAGCAGACTGTGCTGCCTTCGCAAGGAAACGAGGGTAAGATCTTGCCCGTGTTGGAGCACGCGAAGGCGTAGCAGCCGTCCGCGAACCAACCCGCTGTAGCGTAGGGGTTACTGACGTGCAAATTCATCATTGACTCGAGGTCCGTGTTGAGGCAGATTTTCATATTAAACCCCCAAAGTCCTGAGTTGGATATGACTTCTTCTTCACTCGACACCATCGTGTAGCCTCTGTCGCCTACGGTACAACAAGTGGGTCATGCTTGATCTCGAGGTAGAAATTTCACGGGCGCCGCGCGTCACTGCAGTAGGTGACGGGATTCGCAACTAGTTCGGTGTTAGACGTAAAAATAATGCCTTGCGGCTCAGCCGTGGGTGCCCGCGAGGGCTCGCCCGTGGGTGCCCGCGAGGGCTCGCCCGTGGGCGCCCGCGAGGGCTCGCCCGAGGGCGCCCGCGAGGGCACGCCTGAGGGCTCGCCCGTGGGCGCCTGCGAGGGCACGCCCGTGGTCAGAGTCGTCAGACCGTTACTTTCCGGCACGTTGACGCTGGGGTCGAAGATGCCCATCGCGGAGGCGGCCGGGGCGAGAGCGAGAGCGCGGATCAGCTTCATGGCTTTGGCCTGCGAACGGACTCGACGAGTTGACGAAGACATGATAAGTAGTTGACGCGCGAATTCTCTCGCCCGGCGGCAGCGCC